>Ga0105152_10000517_pt1 | contig 11616 bp, 5 predicted proteins | sample LakBais05cmmetaG_FD_81534 | JGI IMG/M metagenome (GOLD analysis project Ga0105152, IMG submission 81534) | Lake sediment microbial communities from Lake Baikal, Russia to study Microbial Dark Matter (Phase II) - Lake Baikal sediment 0-5 cm | ecosystem: Environmental > Aquatic > Freshwater > Lake...
ATGCTGAAGCTCCAGGAAGCAAAGAAGGAGATCGAGCTGTTGAACGACCTGATGTTCCACGATATCAACAACTTCAACTTCGCGACTTTGAACTACATCCAGATGATCGCAAGCAGCAAGGATATCCCCGCTGACCACAGGATGTATCTTGAAAAATCCCTTCATCTGATCAGACAGACGGCGGAGCTCATCGAGAACGTCAAGAAACTCACTAAGATCGGCGTGATGAACACCCAGGATTTTGTCTCGATAGACCTCACGCAGGTTCTGAAGAAGATAGTGTCTGGCCTTGAGAACTCTTTCCCGGGGCGCAGCATCACAGTCAACATGAATCTGCCCGAATCGTGCAACGTTCTGGCCAACAACCTCGTCGAGGAGCTCTTCGTCAATCTGTTGTCCAACTCCGTGAAATACGATCCGAATCAAGAGATTGAGATCGATATCTCGTGCGAGAAAGTAGTCGAAGACGGCAAGAGCGTCTGGAAAGTGGCCATAAGCGACAGAGGGAACGGGATTCCAGATGACAAGAAGCCCATACTCTTCCAGAAGTACGTGAGGTTGAAGCCGGACCCGAAGATTTCGGGGACGGGACTGGGATTGTCCATCTGCAGAGCGCTCACCGACAAGTTCGGAGGGCGCATATGGGTCGAGGACAGGGTCCCTGGCAAGAGTGAGCTCGGAGCAAGGTTCTGCGTGATGCTGCCTGCCGCGAAGGAAATGCAATAGCTACTGCCAGGAGTCCGGGTCAGGGGGAACGAACTCCCACCAGAACAATTCGCGAATATCCAGATGAATTCGTTCTGAAACTGAGTCTCGCATCCGAGGGAAGAGAATCCTCTGAGCCTAGATGGAATAAGAAGAATGGTAAGAGGTTTTATTAGAGTTTTCCAGCCTGTGGTTCTAGTCCTTGCGCCTCGCTCCCGCGCCAAGTGCTATGACTGCAAGCGACGTCCCCATGATTACTGCCGCAAGAGCCGATATCTCCGACAGAGCAGCGCCTGAACCCGCGGATTCCTCTACGGCAGTAGTTGGGCTGACTGGCAGAGACGCTGGATGGCCGCCCCAAGACGAATTGGCCACATTGAACTCGATCCAAGGAGCGCTGTGGTACAGGTGACCGTCCGGCCACTTGTAGTTGTCGAACTTCATCGGACCCTGCAAATAAAGGGTCTTGGTGCCCGCGTTGTAGTGATCCCAGAGGTTCGGCGCACTCGGATCAAGTCCTGTCATGTTGTACGCCAGTTCCATCGGGCCGCGCACGGATAGGTTCTCGTACGGAGAGGTGTTGTGGTACACCCTCAGGTTGTAGATCGCTCCAGATGTTCTGTTAGTGACCAGTCCTTCACCCATGTACCCTATGACGTTGTTCATAGGCAACTGTATCTCAAACGTCATGTAGCTCGTCAGGTTGAACCAAGTTGGGGTGGCGTCGTAGCCAGCAGCGCCTGATTTATTAAACAGGCCATCTCCAGAAGCCCAGCTGTTGTAGTACTTGTCGTTCCACGGGTTGAACTCGCTGTCGTAGCCCGTATCTGGGTTGCTGTAAGGCACGTAGTCTATGTGGTCCGGCTCCCAGGCCCACGCAGCGCCGTTCACGGATTCGTTCGCTTTCACCGCCCTCAGGCTGTACTGACAGACCGCATCATAGATCACATCCGCGTAATCCTCGGTGAAGTGCGCGCTCAGGTCGAAGTCCTCGTAGTATGGCTGGTGGTTGCATATCGCAACCTCAGAGAGCCAGCGCGTCATGAGAATCTCGTACGCGTAGTTGATGTGCGCGATCTTCAGCAGGACTCTCCCGTCGGGTTGCTCAGCAAGGTCCATCATGGTGGCCATGTCGTTGTACGGCCACTCGTAGGCGGGCCAGATGTCCAGCCTGTTCTGACCCTCGTTCGTAATCCAGCGCTGCCATGACGCCATGTACGTTGCTCTGTTTGCAGCCCACCAGTCTGCAGGGACGACGCCATCTGTCGGCATACCAAGCCACTCCAAGGCGGCTTCACGGTTCATAGTGACATTGATCTGCGTTCCAACGAACCAGCCGTCCTTATACTGCTTGTTCGCCATTATGTCCAGCAACACGGCGCCTGCTTCCGTCCAGTTCCAATTGCTGGACCAAGTTGGGACCCAGTGTCCATCGTATGTAGCGTTGGTGAGGTACTCGAACCAGATGTGCATGTCGGCAGCCGCTCCGGCGACGTCAGGAGTGCCCAATACTGGCATGAACTCAGGATCGTGGACGCTAAGCGTAGTCATGTTCTTCGCGGTGACATTCCACCTGTAGGGTGCGTAGATTACTCCCTGGATGTTCCTCTGGTCTTTGTTGTAGACCATAGTGTACTCGTGCGGCACGATGTTCAATAAGAGATCGTTCTTCCAGGCAGACCCCAGGCGCGCCGGCCACCAGTCGCCCCAAGGCTGCTCGAACATGTCGTACATACGATAGTGTATCTCAGGCGGAACAGAGACCACGACGGTGACACTATTTGTGGCACTTGCGTTGACCGAATCCGTCGCGGTGAAGGAATATATCCCCATCTCGTCGAACAGCACGCTGACAGTCCCCTTTCCCTTGTTCGCGGGCGAGAAGATCGTGTCAGGTGGCAGAGTGTATGTACCTGCCGTGGCGTTCGTCGAGAACACCACCGTTCCGTTGTATCCCTTGAACACGTTGTGCGGGGACGGGTACTGGTTGAATACGGTGATATGCACGTCCGTGGCCAATCCCTTAAGCACGACGCCCTTGACACCAAACACATCGAGCTGGTATCCGGTGACCTCCTCAGGCTTCGGGATTACCCAGACGTTAGTGTATATCCCAGTCGCGTTCCCGCCCACTGCGGACATGATTATCTGGTACTCGCCCAGACCGTGGAACGTCATTTGATCCGTGAAATTGTGCTTGCCAACGTCCACGGCTGGGTCATACTGGTAGTCATCAGGCAGTGTGACGTCTGTCCTGTTCGACTCGAAGTGAATCATGCCATCGAATCCCCGATAGTCTCGGTTGTAGTTGTCCTTCACGGACACGGTGATGTTCGCCGGAGTCTCGACTACCGGCATCTCAGGAACACCAGAGGCCACGAACTTGTCCGGCCAGACCGTAAGACCATGCTCCATCCCAAACTCAATCCACGGTACTCCGTGCGGAAGCAGGTCGATTCTTGTCCAGTTGTCCTTCAGATCATCGTAGGTAGTCTGGTTCTTCGCCCAGTCCCACATGTCGATCGGACCGGTGAAGACCACAGTTCTAGCGGTGTTGTCGACGCTGACGGTTCCCGGCGCAAGATCGCTGCTCTCAGCGCTGTTCGGCTCTGAGAACCTCACAGCCATAGTGTCATTTGTGGTCGTCACTGAGGCAAATATCTCTCCAGGCTCCGCAGGCACATGAACCATGAACGGCAACTGACCCGAAGGGTAGGAGAAAGACAATGTCTCGTTCACAGAGAGGTTCCAGGAACCAGGCACGTAGTCATAGTCCATATCGTCGCCATAGAACGCGTTGCCCGGCGCTCCGGTCTGGTATTGAGCACCCGAATCAAGGTAGACGTCAATGGCGGAATAGGGTGCATCGGGCGGAGCTGCGGGTAGGATATCCTGCGACGTTATCGCTTCGAAGACCCAGCAGGGGCTTCTCGGTTCCTGGACTGTGTCGTAGGCGTACATCACGTAGCCCACTGCTGTGTCAATGTCCACCTTCGCATTCTCCGGACCTATGGTCATATGGAAGTTCATGTCCTCGAACCACCACTCCGTCGGCATGAAGGCCTCGCGTAGCCATCTCATGATGAGGGCATCCATTCCCCACGTTACGGTATCATATGAGAGGACGATCTTATCGCCAATTCTGGCGCCAGTAATCGATCCTGTGAGCATCTGGAAAGACCCATCATATGCAGGGTAGATACTGAGCCGAGTACCTCCGGCCTCAGCGGCCATCCAAGCCGTGATATCGTTGCTGACTTCTATTCCGTGCGTCTGCCACCACGTGTCGAAATTATCGTACGACACGCTTGTCAAACCTTTGATCACAGAAAGCGCAGCCTCCTTGTCCAATGTCACTGAGCCATTGAGAGAAATCACCCAACCATCCAACCAGTCGGCAGTATTGGAGGGATACCTACCCATGTCAGCGTATGTGAGGTACTGCATGTACCAGTCTATGACCGCCGTCCCGCCTCGAGCGGATCCATGGAGTGGAAGGAACTCGGGGTTCTCACCCATGCTGACCTGGGACAGATTCCTAGCGGTTATGTTGAGCCTTGAGTTGGCATATACTTTGGTGTTGCCCTCCGGAGGAGAGAAGTATGTGAACGTGTAGGGATAGGTGTTGGTCAGCACCTTCTCTGTGTGATAGTAGGACCACCTCCAGTCCCACCATTCACCGAACGGTACATCGAACATCTTGTACCAGAGGTAGTCAACTTTCCTCGGAGGCAACGGTCCAACAATGACCTTGGCGGTCCCGGTCTTGGAAACGTCCTTCCATGTGGCCGTCGCAGTCAGGTTAACGTTCCCATCGGTGGCGCCCGCGGTGAGATTCACGGAGACGCCCGTTGAAATGTTGATGGCTGCGAGCGTGCTGCTCACCGCCCACGTATAGGACAGGTTGAGAACTGGGTTCCCGACACTGTCCACGGCGGATGCTTTGAATACCTTTGAGGTTCCCTTCTCCAGTGTCTTTGTTGAAGGGGCGATGATTATCTGGTCAAGGAACGGAGGTTTGATTGTGACTTGCTTCTGAAGGGTCACACTCTCCCCCTTGTAGGTTATTTCGCATGTTAGAGTGCCTTGAGCCTCAACAATTCCAGCAGTAACGTTGACATTCGGTCTGGACTTATAGTTGAACGATGCGATCGTATCCGGATTCAGTCGCCATCTATACTTGACATCTTCATTGTTGGTCAGCGTAGTGATGCCCTTCTTCACGGAGACCGACAGACCGAGCGTCTGACCCGCATCGATTGTGATCTCATCAGGAGACATGCTTGTCTTGAGCGGCGCGAGAAACATGACGTATGCTGAAGTGCCGACGAGAATCGCAACGACTGCGACAGCGGCAATCACCATCCATAGTTTTCGCTTGCTGCCTCCAGTTGGAGGAGCAATCGGTTCAGGCTCTGCAATCTCACCACTAGGCGCACTAGAATCTGTCCCTTCAGACATTATATCCCCCGATCCACGAGTGGCTCAACAAATAAACAGTCGCGATAAAGTAATCCAGCTATATAAGTCCTGGCTCTTTTGGCGCGAGAAACGGATTTCCAAACCTGGCGAATTTGCTTGCATCGCACGGTCTGACACGTCCCAACCGCAACTCATCAACGTGACGAACAACGGTCGCTGCTCTGTCGCTCGCACTGACGAACTCCTCTCTGCGATCGATGCCAGCAACGTCGCATTCACTCCACTCTTGTTGAGATGTTTTTTCTCTTTCGAGAAACAACTCAACGAGAAATGAGCGAACCAAGCGAAATTCAACCAGCATTTTCGCAATTTCGTTTGGCAGAACAGGCAGACACTTGAACGAAATCTCAAGAAAATTCATGAGGGAGCAATGTTCTTATACCTTGGCTTCATTCCGTGTTCCATCCTGCCAGTTCCTGCTGCAAGAGCGCATGTCCAGCAGGCGGGAACGGGTGCCCAAGGATTGCGCGAAAACTCTGCGCGATTCAGAGGCGAGGGATGCAGATAGCGACTGTGTGGGGGAACAAAACTTGCAGAAGAGAGTTCTGAGGATTCTCTCGTTGTGTGCAGTAGTTGCGAGCGTGACCGTACTTTCGATTCCGATTGCCGGGGTCATGGGAATTGTGGGAGAGGCACAAGCCCGTGAGACCGTGCTGCGAGTCGGATTCTTGCAGAAGATCGACAGCTTGAACCCGTACATTGGTCTAAACGACGCGTCCTACATCTTCTACGGATTGATCTTTGACTCGATGAACGTCATCGACAACCAAATGAATCCAACTCCCGACCTTGCGACGGGCGTCTGGGCCGTGCCGGAATCCGATCCTGCGATGATTCTGAGCGGCGAACCATACGGATCGGTCTGGCAGTACAATCTGACGGACAAGGCCATGTGGCATGATGGGGAGCCTTTCACCGCGGACGACGTGGTATTCAACTTCAACTTGAACGCTTACTACTTCGCGTCGATGTGGGCATATCAACCCTACTCGTATTACATGAAGGATTCCGTGAAGATCGACGAGCAGACTGTCAGAGTGCACTTCTATGACAGAGCCACCGGTGATTCGATGCCAGCCGCATATGCATATCTGATGTCGATTCCCATGCTTCCAAAGCACAAGCTGGAGAACATGAATCCGTTCACTATTGGATTCAACTGGACGGGAGTGTTTTCAGGTGATTTCCCGATTATTGGGACTGGCCCGTTCACGGGAACGAAGAACATCCGGCAGGAATGGGTTGCAGGAGATCAGATAACCCTAGTGAAGAATGATAACTACCACTGGAAATACACAAAGGCCGGAGCTCCTGAGATCAAGTTCGACAAGCTCGTCATGTACTTCTACGACGAGACCACTGCGATGACGTACGCCCTTGAGAACAATGAACTCGATATCGCAGCTTTCCCGCCTCAAGCATATAACAACATCAGGAACGACGTCGCCGACGGTACTTCCAAGAACATCACAACCTTCGATGGGCCCAAGATCACTCAGTACTGGACAGAGATCGGCATAAACTCCAACCTCGCTGGACCGAACCCATCCAGACTTGACAAGAACATCAGATTGGCAATGGCGATGGCCACGAACAAATCGTACATCGTGTCTCAGTACTACCTCGGCCTGGCTGATGAGGGAACAACCCTGATCCCGCCGGTCAACACCTATTGGCACTACGAGCCGAACGCGACTGAGAAGATCCAGTTCGACATCGAAGCTGCCAAGGAATTGTTGAATGACTCCTTCTACAGGGACACAAATGGCGACGGCTATAGAGAGTGCATGGCACAAAGCTATGCCGTGGCAGAGAGCCTGGTTCCTGAAGGGAAGCCGCTGGTCTACGAGATGCTTGTTCGCAGAGAGTATCCAGAGGAGAAGGACATAGCTATGTATCTGCAGGACACTTGGGCGCAAATAGGCATCAGACTCAACTACGAGACGGTTGACGAGGCGGAGTTGAGCACACAAGCCTATGGCTACGCTTATGACACATTCATATGGTATTGGAGCGCGGACATAGACCCCAATTACCAGCTATACGTCCAGACGAAGGCCGCCTGGGGTGGCTGGAGCGACAACAAATACTACAATGCCACCTATGAACAGAACTACCTCAATAGCGTGCTGGAGCTGGACAAGACCCAGAGGAAGGAGTACGTCGACAATTGCCAGAGGACAAACTACCTCGACGCGTACTACATCATCCTGGCATACCCGTACCAGACATATGCCTGGAGAGATGACACCTTCAGCGGATGGGGAGACTGGACAGCTGATCCTGGCAGAAGCATGGACAACTTCTGGATGGGGAACCCGCTCTTCTTCGACCTCGTTCCATTGAACGGAGGAGTGGACGGCGGCCCGATTTGGCCGATTGCAGCTGCTGCAGGTGCTGTCGCAGCTGTGGCTGTCGTCTTGGTCCTTCTCAGGATGAAGGGCAAGAAGAAAGAGTCGTTGACTGGCGAAAGCCCGCTGGGTGACTAGGCGCAGTAAACCTTGGCCCGGAAACGGGCCGATATCTTTGATCTCAAAATGCAGCAAACGCGTGCTACTAACGGTAGGCCACTGAGGGTAGTATGCATATAGGGGACGGCAGATAGGGCGTCGAATTGGGACAGACATTGACCCGAAGATGAAGGATAATCACTGACAGGGAGGGGGACAATCGGATGGAAATGCGGTCATACATGGCCAGGAAGACCATCTACCTCGTGATCACGCTGTTTGCGATCATAGCGTTCAACTTCTTCCTTTTCAGGATCATGCCTGGTGGCCCCGAGGATGTTCTCGTACCGAAGGGAAGCTCCGAGTTCATCAAGGATGCGATCAGGGACAAATTCCACCTGAACGACCCGTATCCGGAACAGTTCGCGATATACGTCAAGCAGGTGTTCACGCTCGATTTCGGGATAAGCGCAGCCCGTTGGAAGGGCGCGAATATTACGGAAGGTTTGCCCCAGCCGATATTCAATACCGTGCTCCTGGTCGGAACTGGAACTGTCTTAGCGATCTGGTCCGGCGTTTCTCTGGGCAAATTCGCCGCTTGGAGGCGAGGCAAGCCCGCAGACACTGTCGGGATGGCGTTCGCCCTCACATTCTACTCGATGCCGACATTCCTTTTCGCCCTTGTCATGCTCATGGTCTTCTCGGGAGAACTGAAGTGGTTCCCCCTCAACGGCGCGGTTGGCAGGGGATACACGGATATGAACATCCTGGAGAAAGTGGCGGATAGGATCTATCACATGGTCCTGCCAGTGATTGCGTTCACAATTGAAGTGATGGCTGAGTACGCCTTGATCATGAGGAATTCCCTCACGGATGTCCTCACGGAGGACTACATTGTGACGGCTAGGGCCAAGGGCCTTTCCAACAAGGCGATACTCCGCGACCACGCCATGAGAAACGCGATGTTGCCTGTTGTAACGGTCGCTGCCATCAGCATCGGCTGGGTCCTCGGCGGAGACATCATGGTTGAGCTCGTGTTCGGGTATGAGGGTCTGGGAATGTTGACCTGGGATGCCGTCAACCTGAGGGACTTCCCGCTCCTGCAGGCGATATTCCTCATTATGGCGATAGTGGTGCTCATCGCCAATTTCCTCGCTGACATCATTTACATGTATCTTGACCCAAGAGTGAAGGTTTGAGGAAGATCTCATGACCGTCTGCAACACTGAAATGCAAAAGCTACAGTCGTGCGAACGCTCCTCTCGATCTCCTGCGAAGGCCTTGAGTGTCGTCCTGTTTGCGGTGGCCATACTTGCAGCTTTGCCACTGATCGGGCTCATGATTGCTGCACCTTCCCTGGATGGCGGCGATGTGCGCACTCATTCCTTGTCCGCTGCCACTGTCGCAAACGCCGGTTCAGACCAGACCACATGGGTTGGGAACCAGACCCAACTCAATGCGACCCTAACGACTTCGGACTACAGATGGCAGGATCTATACTTCAACTGGACTTTCGAGGACAATGTCACACGGAACATAAGCGGACGTTTGGTGTCCTACACCTTCTCGACCACGGGGATCTACATTGTCACTCTAACCGTCACGGACCCCACGAACGCGACCTGGACCGATGAGGTTGTTATCACGGTAGTTCCAGAACCCGTGACTGGATCCAATAGAACCTTGCACGAAGCCCACGATGTGTTGACGATAACTCTCGATGCATCGCTTTCGGAGCCCAAGGGTTCGATCGTGAGCTATGAATGGAACATATCGACCAAGAGCGGGACGCTGTTGGCCAACCTGAGCGGCGCGGTTGTCCAGTACTCGTTCAACAAACCAGGGAACTACACCATCACGCTGACCGTGAGAGACTCGAACGGGATGTCCGCAAGCAAGTCGATCTTCGTGAGGGTGGTGCCCAAGCCACTATTCATCGTAGCACATTGGATATTCACCTTCATCGAACTCCCAATCCTCCTCATAGTGGCATACACTGTCATAGGAAGATTGCGCAAAGGCTCGGGTCTTATCACGAAGACCGATGTCGAGAAGGCGAGGTTGCAGTACAAGACGTTCAAGAAAGACTGGAGAATCTTCAGGGCCAACCGACTCGGTTTCTCCGGACTGATCGTGCTAGTGATGTTCGTTATGATGGCAGTACTGGCACCCGTGCTGTCCACAGTTCCAAACCCGAACCAACATGAGGAACCAAACGTACCGGACCCGCTCGATAGGAGCCTGCCGTATCTGCAACAAAATCCGCTGGGTCCGACGCTGAAGAAGTCCATATACACTAACTGGACGCACCCGCTGGGCACTGACCACAAGGGGCAGGACATCTACAGTCTAACCCTCTATGGTTCCAGAGCTTCCCTGATAGTGGGCCTTATCGCGACCGCCATCTCCGTCATCCTCGGCGCCCTCATAGGCCTAGGCGCAGGCTACTTCGGAAAGGTCACGGACGAGGTCCTGATGAGGGTAACGGACTTCTTCCTGGTCCTTCCATGGTTCCCGCTAATGATCGTCATGATGGCGATACTCGGACAGAAGTTCGTGTGGGTCGTCGTAGTCATAGGCATCACGAGCTGGCCATCCACTGCGAGGATAGTCCGGTCTCAGGTATTGACCGTCAAAGAGAGACAGTTCATCGTAAGGGCCCAGGCCATCGGCGCGAGCGACAGTCACATCATAAAGACCCACATTTTGCCAAACGTGCTCCCGTTGATTTTCGCGAACACAGTGCTGCTCATAGCAATCGCGATATTCTCTGAATCGTTCCTTGACTTCTTCGGTCTAGGCGATCCGAGCGTCATCAGCTGGGGGACGATGCTCGAGTCGGCATACGAGCAAGAGGCATTCAAGGGAGGCGCTTGGTGGTGGATAGGTGCACCCGGAGTGGCGATTGTCGGCATGGTGCTGGCTTTCTCGCTCGTAGGTTACGCAGTCGACGACGTCCTCAATCCGAAGCTCAGAAGACGCTGACGGTGAAACCCGATATCTCGGTTTCTCGTCTGATCATGACCGCATATGCCATGACAGCTATATCGAATCGAGAATCGTGAGAAAGGGTTTGAAGGAAACGACCGCAACCTACTTCTTCTCGGATGCAGCCAGCTGCGCCTGCCTCTTCCTGTAGTAGGTGAGGTAGCCCATGGCATACTTGTCCTCACCCCAGAACAGCTTGGACGCCTTGAGCGCCATCTGCATGTTCGGATCGTTTGGGTTCCCGATGAAGCATGACATGCCCTGGCCAGCGCAAAGCAGCATGAACGATGCGTTCAAAGCGGGCCTCTCAGGCAGACCGAATGACACGTTGCTCAGACCTACTGTCGTGTTCACGCCGAGCTCCTCCGTGCACATCCTTATCGTATCCAGCGTGGCCTTGGCTCCAGTCTCACCCGTGCTGCAGGCAAGCGCAACACAGTCGATTATGATGTTCTTGCGGTCGAGGCCGTGTTTCTCCGCCTTCTCGATGATCTTTCTAGCGATCTGGACTCTCTTCTCCGACGTCTGAGGGATCCCCGTGTCGTCGATGCACAACCCGACAAGTGCGGCACCGTATTCGGCCGCGAGGGGGACGACGATATCCATCCTCTTCTCCTCGCCTGTGGTCGAGTTGATCCCGGGCCTGCCCTTCACGTTCTTTAGCGCGACTGCGAGAACCTCAGGGTCCGAAGTATCGATCCAGAGTGGGGCGTCGACGGCTCCCTGGACGATCCTCAATGCTTCGAGCATCGCGTGTTTCTCATCAATCCCCGGCACTCCAACATTGATGTCAAGGATGTCGGCTCCATTCTGGACCTGCTTCTTGGCCTCACCCTCGAGAATTTCGAATTCACCAGCCTTCAGCTTCGCGATCAGTTCCTTCCTGTTTGTCGGGTTGATCCTCTCACCGACGATGACTGGCGTCCTGCCAGCTCCGATCTTGACGGTCTTTCCAGTTCCCTTAAGCTCTATCACGGGCACGACTGCACGG
>Ga0105152_10000518_pt1 | contig 11615 bp, 10 predicted proteins | sample LakBais05cmmetaG_FD_81534 | JGI IMG/M metagenome (GOLD analysis project Ga0105152, IMG submission 81534) | Lake sediment microbial communities from Lake Baikal, Russia to study Microbial Dark Matter (Phase II) - Lake Baikal sediment 0-5 cm | ecosystem: Environmental > Aquatic > Freshwater >...
CGGAGACGGGGAAGATCTATGGACCGGAGTTCATCGAGTTGGGGCTTAAGATTGGGGGAAAAATCTACCAGTTTCTCCAAGAACGGTTCTCCGAAGAACTGCAGGAAAAAAAGATAGAATGATAAGCCCTTTTGAGCCAATAACCGTAATGAACAAGGGTACGCCGAAGAGCATCAACAATCCAGAGAATCAGAAGCTCCTTTTCCAGTTTTGGCGAGAATTCCATCTTCTTATTGTTTCCCTTTGGTCTTTCTTCCGTTAATGAGGTAGGGGTGGGAGTTCCTTTTCGTTTAAATATTCAATGGCTTTTTGGAAATTCACAAAGTTCGATGAGAACACCGCTGGAAGACTTGGGATGAACGAAGGCAACTTTTGTGTTATGAGCACCTGGTCTGGGTTTCTGATCGATCAACGTCGCTCCCTTCTCGAGATAGGCCTTCACCTCTGCTTCCACATCATCAACCTCAAAACAAATATGATGGATCCCTGGGCCTTTGGTCTCTAAAAATTTTACAAGAGGAGAATCTGGTTCTGCAGGCTGGACCAATTCAACATTGGACTCCCCGATCTTAAAAAATCCCACCCTTGTCTTTTGGGCGGTAACCACTTCAACCCCTGAGAGATTTAGACCTAAGACGTTCTGGTAGAACTTGGCCGCCTCCTCGATGTTGGTCACGGCAATCGCAATATGATCAATTCTCTTGAGCATGCTCTTCTCCTTTTATGAAATAATCCCCCCCACCCCCTTTTACCAAAGGGGGGAGAGGGGGGATTTATTTCACGCGGTTTTTACATTCTCTTTGATGTATTTAATGATGTCTTCTGTGGAGGCCCCGGGTTGAAAGATCTCCCGGATGCCAGCTTTTTTCAGCCCCGGAATATCATCGACTGGGACGATGCCCCCTCCAAAAACAAGGATATCTTCCGCCCCTTTCTCTCTAAGAATTTGAACAACCTTTGGGAAAAGATTGTTGTGGGCACCAGAGAGACTGGAGAGGCCTACGATATCCACATCTTCCTGGATGGCAGTGTTTGCAATCTGTTCAGGGGTTTGCCGTATGCCTGTATAGATCACTTCCATCCCAGCATCTCTCAGGGCTCGTGCAATCACCTTTGCCCCCCTGTCGTGACCGTCCAGCCCTGGCTTTGCAATGAGCACTCGAATCTTCCGAGCCATATCCTTACCCCCATTTCAAATTGTAGATTTCAAATTTCAGATTGAAGGTTCATCCAAGAATTTTCAATTTGCGATCTGCGATTTGCAATTTGAAATTATCTTTCTTTGTATTCCCCAAATACCTCTCTTAAAGTGTCTGAAATTTCTCCCAGGGTGGCATAAACCTTGACCGCCTCTAAAATGGGAGGCACGACATTGTCCGTCCCCTGGGCAGCTTTCTTTAGGACAGCTAAGGTCTCCTTTACTTTCGTATTGTTTCTTTCTTTTTTAACCTTTGCGAGTTTTTCCTTCTGGTATTGTTCCACCTCAGGTTTGATACGAAGGATATCCCTGAGGGGTTCCTCTTCCATCTGAAACTGGTTCAATCCAACAATGATGCGCTTTTTGGTTTCAATTTCCTTCTGATATTGATAAGCACTTTCACCAATCTCTCCCTGAATATAACCTGATTCGATGGCTTTGATAGCTCCTCCCATGGTTTCGATCTTATCGATATATTCCATCGACTTTTTTTCTATTTCATCCGTAAGGGCCTCCACGGCATAGGACCCTCCAAAGGGATCGATCATATCGGCGACACCACTTTCATAGGCAATGAGTTGCTGGGTTCTCAATGCAAGCCTGACAGAATCTTCTGTAGGCAGGGCATAGGCTTCGTCTCTGGAATTGGTATGAAGCGACTGTGTCCCTCCTAACACGGCAGCCAGAGCCTGGAAGGCAACTCGCACCACATTGTTGTCGGGTTGTTGAGCGGTGAGCGAACAGCCGGCTGTCTGAGTATGAAACCGCAACATGCACGACTCGTCCCTTTTTGCTTTAAAACGTTCCTTCATGATTTTTGCCCAGAGTCTTCGAGCCGCCCTGAATTTTGAAATTTCTTCGATGAAGGTGTTATGGCAACAGAAGAAGAAAGCGAGCCTGGAGGCAAAGGAATCCACATCAAGACCTGCCCGAATCGCTGCCTCCACATAAGCAATGCCATCGGCCAAGGTAAAGGCCACTTCCTGGACAGCCGTACAACCTGCCTCACGCATATGATAACCGCTGATACTGATGGTATTCCATCGAGGGACGCGGTTTTTACAAAATGCAAAAATATCGGTGACGATGCGCATCGATTCGAGAGGTGGAAAGATATAAGTTCCCCTTGCCGCATATTCTTTCAAAATATCGTTCTGTATCGTTCCCTGGAGGACGTCACTTTTCACACCCTGTTTTTCTGCCATAGCGATATACATCGTCAGAAGGATGGCGGCTGTGGAATTGATCGTCATCGAAGTGGAAACCTTATCCAGGGGGATACCATCAAAAAGAATCTCCACATCCTTCAGGGTATCGATAGCCACACCGACCTTTCCAACTTCACCATCAGATAAGGGGTGGTCGGAATCGTAACCAATCTGTGTTGGAAGGTCGAAGGCAACACTCAAACCGGTCTGTCCATGTTCCAAGAGATATTTGTATCGTTTATTCGTCTCCTCAGGCGTGGCAAATCCTGCATACTGACGCATTGTCCAGAGGCGCCCCCGATACATAGTGGGCTGGACTCCTCGGGTGAACGGGGACTCTCCGGGAAACCCCAGTTCATCACAGTAATCCAAATCGGCGACGTCCAAGGGGGTATAGAGGCGTCTCAATTCAATATGGGAAGTGGTTTTGAAAGAAGGTTCTCGTTCAGGTGCCTTTGAGATGACTTTGTTCAGAGTGGTTTTTCCCCATCTCTCAAATTCTTCTCGGATGTTCTTGGACATAATTCACTCCGTTTTCGAATTGCGGAGTTCGGAATACAAACTTCATTTAAAAATTCCGCATTCCGCATTCTGCATTCCGCAATCATTTATAGTGGTATATTCCCGTGTTTCCGCCAGGGATTGGTGTCAACTTTGGTCTTCAAAATATCCAGAGCTTGAATGATTTTGGGACGAGTCTCCTCGGGTTCGATGATCTCATCCACGTACCCTAATTCCGCTGCCTTATAAGGGCTGGCAAATTTCTCTTGATATTCGGCGACTAATTGTTGGCGCGCCTCCTTGGGATCTTTCGCCTCTTTGAGTTCGTTTCGGAAGATGATATTCACCGCACCATCTGCACCCATGACCGCAATTTCGGCTGTGGGGTAACAGTAATTAATATCCCCTCGAATATGCTTACTCGACATCACATCATAGGCACCCCCATAACCCTTACGGGTGATGATTGTAATCTTCGGGACAGTCGCTTCACAAAATGCGTAGAGGAGTTTAGATCCGTGTCGAATGATTCCCCTCTCCTCCATATCCATTCCAGGAAGAAAACCCGGGACATCGACAAAGGTGATAATGGGAATATTGAAGCAGTCACAGAAACGAACAAATCGTCCAGCCTTCACCGAAGAATCTGGGTCAAGAGATCCTGCCAGCCAATTAGGTTGATTGGCAACAATCCCTACGGGCATCCCGTTGTAGCGGGCAAAACCAACGACGATGTTCTTGGCCCAATCCTTCTGAACCTCAAGAAAATAGCCGTTATCTACAGTTGGCAAGATCACCTTTCTCATATCATAGGCCTTTTTGGAATCTTCTGGTACTGCCGTCTTTAACGATTCATCCATTCGATTGGGATCATCCGTACATTCTATAATCGGCGGCTTCTCCCGGTTATTCTGTGGGAAAAAACGGAGCAAATCCTTGATGAGACGAACCGTGTCCTCATCATTCTCTCCAGCAAAATGGGCCACTCCACTTTTTTCCATATGGACCTTTGCTCCACCTAATAATTCAGAGGTGATAGGCTTTCCATCTGGAGTCTCTGTCTTACCTATAGCTGCCCGGATGACATCGGGACCCGTGATATGCAAATAGCTTGTCTTTTTGGTCATTAAAATGAAATCGGTCATGGCAGGGGAATAGACTGCTCCTCCTGCACAAGGTCCCATAATGGCTGAGATTTGTGGGATGACACCAGAGGCGAGGACATTTCTCAGAAAAATATAAGCATAGCCAGCGAGACTCTCAACACCCTCTTGAATCCTTGCTCCTCCAGAATCGTTTAAACCGATCACCGGTGCTCCTGTCTTCATAGCGAGGTCCATCACCTTACAGATCTTTTCTGCGAAAGCCATTCCCAAGGCGCCACCGAATACAGTGAAATCTTGGGAAAAGACAAATGCCAGACGTCCTCCGATCTTTCCATATCCCGTCACCACACCGTCCCCAAAAAACTTCTTCTTCTCCATCCCAAAATCGGTACAGCGATGGGTGACAAAACGGTCCAGTTCAACAAAAGTCCCGGGATCAAAGAGAAGATCAATTCTTTCACGAGCAGTCAGTTTTCCATCTTTATGCTGTTTGTCGATTCTTTCCTGACCCCCACCTAATAATGTTTCGGCTCTTCTCTTCTCCAATTCCTTACGGATCGCTTCAATAGATTTCATGAACGATTTCCCTCCTCCCAAGAAAATCTTGAACAATTGAAATGTCAAATGTCAAAGTTCAAATGTCAAATCAAATCCAAAACTCAAATTTCAAAATGTTTTGGAATTTGAAATTTGACATTCATTTGGCATTTAGGTTTTGACATTTGAGCTTAACGAGTTTTATTCAGCTCCTCTGCCATCAACCTTTCTGCCACAGAATAAGGATCTATTCGACGTTTCATCAAGTCATCAAGGATGGTTTCCCACTTTCCCTCTTTTTCTATTTTTTCGATGAAATAAGCCGTGACCTCTGTCTTAAGGATCTCTAATAAAGTTGCCTTTGTCCTTTCTTTCAACTTCTTTTCTAAAGCCTGGCTCTGCTCCAACGCTTGCTTATGTCGGTAAATTCCGTAAACCAGTTCAAAAATCCCTTTCCCTAAAATCGCCTCCGTTTTAAAAATGAGAGGTTCCCAGCCATCCTCTCTCCTCCGGCCCATTTCGAGAACCATTCGGAGACCTCGTTCCATCTTATCTGCCCCTTCCCGGTCAGCTTTATTGATGACAAAGATGTCTCCGATCTCGATGATCCCTGCTTTAATGGCTTGAATATCATCCCCCATGCCAGGCACTAAAACGACAATTGAAGTGTGGGCGGTATTGACAATCTCCACTTCATCCTGGCCCACGCCTACTGTTTCAACCAGGATGATATCCTTCCCCATGGCATCCATGACATTGATTATATCTTGAGTAGAGCGGGTAAGTCCGCCCAGACATCCTCGGGTTGCCAGGGACCGGATGAACACCCCTTCGTCTGTGGCGTGGCGTTGCATACGAATCCGATCACCCAGGATCGCTCCTCCGGTAAAGGGGCTCGTGGGATCGACCGCAATGATCCCAACGGTCTTTCCTTCCTTACGAAAGATGTCTATCATCTTATCCACGATTGTGGATTTACCGGAGCCAGGCGGGCCGGTGATCCCAATGATATAGGCTCTTCCTGTCTTAGGATAGAGTTCTTTCAGTAATCCCAGAGCAGAGGGCATTCGATCATCAATGTCTCTCATCAGCCTTGAGGCAGCCCGAATATCCCCTTCTAAGATTCGCTTGGCTAAACTCATCGGAAGTATACGATAACAGAAAAAATTTTATCAATCAATAATATTTTGACATAAATTTTTTGCATTAAGTTCATGTATCATTTTTTTGTCAGGGAAAAGGAATGGGGTACGCTATCAAGTTATCTTCGAGAAAAAAACTGGCAAGAGGTATCCCATGTTGCCTTTTTTCATGACAAAAGTTAATCTATTCCTTATGAATCAGACCAATTGAGATTTCATTATGTTTCATTCGGACAGCATTTTTATGAGCCCCCTGATTTTTAAAAGTATCAATATCTTGTCCAAAAAGCTAATGAATGGTAGGGTGATGCTAAACTTCTCAGCTCTTCTGGGCAGCACGGATTTCCCTTATAATGAAGAATCTACGGGCTTATCATGTCTGAAAAAATAAAAATTTTGAGGCCGTCCGAGGCGATCAGCTTAATCAATTCAGGGGAAAGAATTCTTTTTTCTTGCCATTGCGGAGAACCGCTAACCTTATTGGATGCCTTGGTACAGCAAGAAGAAAGATTAGAAAATGTTCAACTGATCAGTGGATTGTTGTTCGGCGACTTCCCTTTTCTGAATAAATCACCATTTTACTTTATTACATGGCAGAGTGTTCCCTATTTAGGAAGGTTCATCGCAGAAGGGAAAGTTGGATATCTTCCAATAAGGTATTCACAAACAGTTTCAACTTTTCTTCCGATGGGCCCGCTCCCTGTGGACACAATCTTTATTCGCGTCTCGCCCCCTGATCACAAAGGGTATTGCAGTGTTGGGGTATCTCCCAGTTATTCCCTTCCTGTTTCTCTGAAGACGGAAAAAGTAATAGCAGAGATCAGTGAAGAGATTCCTAGGAGTCCTGGCAATAGCTTTATCCACAAATCTCAAATCACCTGTTTTGTGGAGTCAGTGTTTCCACTAACAGAATACCCAACAGATGACGTTAGCCAAGAGGAAAATAAGGTGGCCGACTATGTGGCGGAACTTATTGAAGACGGTTCTACGATAGAAATTGGCATAGGAGGGATGCCCTCGGCCGTGACGAAAAACCTTGTTAACAAAAAAGATATAGGAGTCCATTCAGGCATGATCAGTGATGATATGATTGATCTCGTTGAGGCTGACGTGATCCCTATCCATCGGGCCAATAATAAAAACAGGATCATTGTGGGTGAATTAATAGGAACCCAAAAGCTTTTTTCTTTTGCTCATGAAAACCCAATTTTTGAGATGGCTACTGTAGATTATACACATAATCCAATGGTGATAAGCACGATACCAAAGTTTGTTGCAATCAATTCAGCTCTGGAAGTCGATCTTTCTGGTCAGGTTAATTCTGAAATGATTAATGGTTTGCAGGTGGGTGGAGTGGGTGGTGTTTTAGATTTCTGCATTGGGGCTTCTCTCTCCCCTGGTGGGAGATCCATCATAGCGATGACATCAAAAGCGAAGAAAGGAGAAGTTTCCAAAATTGTTCCCCAATTATCTCCCGATACACCCGTTGCCATTCCGAAGCACTATATCGATTACATTGTCACCGAATATGGAATAGCCCATCTTTCAGATAAAAATTTGATGGAACGTGCTGAAGCCCTCATTGCGATAGCCCATCCTAAATTTAGAGATGAGTTGAACAATGAGTTGATAAAAAGTGTTCGAGGAGGGAAACATGGATTTTAATTTTTCTGAAGACCTTAAGATTTTTCAAAAAAAGAGATTCTACCCGCTGTGGCGGAGGACGAGAGAAATCATAGGTTCCAGGTAGAAATAGTAAAGAAGATGGGTGAATTAGGATTTTTGGGATGTCCGATACCCCCAAGATATGGTGGAAGTGATATGGGCTACCTTGCCCATACCATCTGTACAGAGGAAATAGCCAGGGTAAGTGGATCTCTCAGGGCTTCATTCAATATGCAGACCATGGGCACTGCGCTAGAGATTTGTAAATTTGGGAATGAAGATCAAAAGAAAAAATATGTTCCAAGGCTTGTAACCGGAGAATTCCTTGGATGTGTCTGTATTACAGAACCCGAAGCTGGAACCGATACTGCAGCCATAAAGAGCACAGCCATTAAAGAAGGTGATTCTTACATCTTGAATGGACAGAAAACTTGGATTACTTGGGGAAGTATTGCGGATATAGGTATCTGTTATGCCTATACAGATCACTCTAAAAAACATAAGGGCATTTCAGCTTTTATCTTGGATATGCATAGTCCAGGAGTTTCCACAGCGGATATCGAACCTAAGATGGGGTGGCATGCTTGTCCTACATCTGAAATCTTTTTTGATCATGTTAAAATACCTCAGGAAAATTTACTGGGTATGGAAGGAGAAGGGTTTCGGTATATGATGGGAAGTCTTGATAATACAAGATTAACTGCCGCCGCCGGTGCCATTGGAGTGTGTCAGGCTTTTACTGATGAGGCTATTCGATATGCAAGGGGCAGGGTGCAATTTGGTCAACCCATCGGGAAGTTTCAACTGATACAGGAGCAGATAGGAAGGATGGTCGTGGAGACGGAAGCGGCAAGACTTCTGGTTTATCGCTGTACCGTTCAGAAAGATGAAGGTAAAAGGAACACCCTGGAAACTTATATGGCAAAATATTACTCTTGTGATGTGGCCAACAGGATGGCAGACGAAGCCTTAAGGATTCTTGGAGCGTATGGTTATTCAGGCGAATTACCGGTGGAACGTCATCTAAGGGATGCGAAAGTTTACCAGATACTCGAAGGCTCAGCAAATATCTTGAAAACACTTATTGGAATGGATGCACTTGGATACAGAAAAGCAAACAAGTAAGGGAAAGAGAGATGAGACCATTAGATGGAATCAAAGTAATTGAAATGGCTGGTCTGGCTCCTTCAGCGTACTGTGGGATGATACTCGGCGATTTCGGTGCGGATGTTGTTATTGTGGATAGGCTCTCAAAGGATACCCCAGAGATCCTCAATGTCATGGAAAAGAACCCTCTGAACAGAGGGAAGAGGTCCATTCGAGTTAACGCGAAAACAGATAAAGGAATTGCCATCATCCGAAAAATGATTCAAGTCTCAGATGTTATCCTGGAGCCTTATCGGCCTGGTGTCATGGAAAAGTTGGGGCTTGGCCCAAAGGAGGCAATGGAAATAAATCCTAAGTTGATCTACGCACGCCTCACCGGTTGGGGACAAAATGGTCCTTATTCTAAGAGAGCGGGACATGATATCAATTATATCGCCCTTTCGGGTGCTCTTTCTTTGTTTAGAAGAAAGGGGGAAAGGCCTCTCCCTCCTTGCAATATCTTGGGAGATTTTGCAGGTGGCGGCATGCTGTGTGCTATGGGTATCTTACTTGCTGTCATCGAAAGGAATAGATCGGGTAAGGGCCAGGTAGTGGATGCCGCTATGGTGGACGGGGCGACCAACCTCTCTGTCTTTTTTTATGGACTGCTGGGCAGCCACCTGATGACCCTTGATATTGGAACCAATATGCTGGACAGCGGTGCTCCATTTTATCAGGTATATGAAACGGCCGACGGCAAATTTTTGACTGTGGGTGCCTTAGAGGGCAAGTTTTATAAGGAGTTACTAAAAGGTCTTGACCTTCTTTCATCCTCTCTTCCATCCCGAATAGATATGAGAACATGGCCCGAGATGACGGCCCGTTTTGCTGAAATATTCAAGACCAAAACACAGAATGAATGGATAGCTATTTTTGAGGGGAAAGATGCTTGTGTAGCCCCTGTGCTGGAATTGGATGAGGTGGAACAACATCCCCATAACAGAGAGAGAAAGATGCTTATCAACTTAGATGGAGTCCTCCAGCCGATTCCAACTCCGAGGCTTTCCAGAACACCCGGTAAGGCTGAGAAGCCTGGGAAACCAAGGGGATCTGAAACCAAGGAGATTCTTAAAAAACTCGGATATTCGGTAGAGGAGATTGAGGCATTTTACGAGAATACTGTTGTTGAATAAGATATCTGGCGATAAGAAGGTAGTATTTAACATTACTTCTTAGTGCCGACTGAATTTTTATCTTGTAGACCAGAATTTAAACACTATCCTTATATTCTTCTACAAGGCTCTTCCCGGAACCCCGATATGCCGTGCGATAACAATCCGTTGGACTTCTGAAGTCCCTTCTCCGATGTCTAAGAGTTTCTGGTTTCGATAATGGCGCTCCACGGCGTATTCCTTCATCAAACCATATCCTCCATGGAGTTGGACGGCTTGGTTGGCCACTCGATGATACATCTCAGAACAGAACATTTTTGCCATCGCCGATTCCATAGAGAAAGGACGATGTTGCTCACACAACCAACAGGCTTTGTATAGAAGAAGTCTTGCCAATTCAATCTCTGTGGCCATGTCTGCCAATTTAAATGCATTGACCTGGAAGGAGCCAATCGGTCTGCCAAATTGTTCCCGTTCACCGGCATATTTGAGCGCCAATTCAAATGCACCTTGGGCTCCTCCTAAACCCATTGCAGCAATGCTGAGCCTTCCTCCATCCAGGGTGGCGAGCATCTGGTGGAACCCATCTCCGCGACGGCCCAGAAGGTTCTCCTTTGGGACTTTGCAGTCGGTGAAGTAGAGTTCCCCTGTATTGGATGATCTCCAGACCATCTTCCCATGCATGGTCTTCGTTGTGAAACCCGGAGTACCATTTGGGACAAGGATGCAAGAGAGTTCATTCTTTCCATCGTGCCGTTTTCCAGTGACGGCCTGAACCACACAGACGGCGCTCATCTCTGTAGTGGAATTGGTAATGAAGATTTTTGAACCATTGATAACCCATTGGTCCCCTTCTAAATGTGCCGCCGTTTTGGAAGCTCCAGCATCCGAGCCAGCGTTTGGCTCGGTCAGGCCAAAGGAGGAAAGAGTTTTTCCTGAACACAGATCAGGAAGCCATTTTTGTCTCTGTTCTTCATTTCCGTAATAATAGATGGGTGAAATCCCCAGAGAATTTCCTGCGGCGAGTGTGGCGGCTTGAGAACCATCAATCCGTGCAATCTCTTCCACAGCAATGATGTAGGAGATATAGCCGACATTGCTTCCACCGTATTCCTCAGGGACAAAGGGACCGAAAAGGCCTAGATTTCCCATCCTCTTGGTGAGTGTATAGGAGAATTCTTCTTTGTCATCCAGTTCCTGGGCAATCGGAGCGATCTCCTTTTCGGCAAAGTTTCGAACCATCTTTCGAAGCATCTGTTGTTCTTCGTTCAAATCAAAATCGAGTGGCATAAGCACCTCCAATCCAAATTCGCAAAGCGCATGGCGCATAGCGCATGGAGTTAGAACGCTATGCCCTATGCGCTATGCTTCTGACGTTACTTTTCCAGGGGTACCCAGTAATAATCGAGTACAGTATTTGTTGGGTTTTTGGTCCTAAATTCAGCCTTGACCTTCATTCCAATGGAGGGTTCTCCGTATAACAAATAACTTTTTGGGATCGTCGCCAGGCCCGGAATCTCCACATCGACTTGCCAATAAGGAGTGGAGAGCTCAATGCCAATTCCAGCATAAACAACCTGGGTAAAGGTATAGATTTTACCAATCACTGGATTGGGTAGAGTCTCCCAGAGCATTTCAGTATGGCAGTCTGGGCAGTGACCTCGGGGTGGGATCCAGAGACGTTTTTCTGAACAGTTCTTGTTTGGACATCGGGTGGCCATCAATCTTCCTTCACGGAGGCCCTTGAAAAAAGGAGATAGCATCCCGTAGGTATGAATATGGGTAATCGATCGAGGCCATTCAATTACTGTGCGTGGCTCGGTCTGACGAATTTTGGTGACCTGGCCAATAAATTTTATCTTATCCTTTTCTTTTGCCTCAACCTTTTTCTTTACCTGTACCTTTTTCTTTGGCTGTACTTTCTTCTTTGTCTGTATCTTTTTCTTTACCATGGGCCTTTTCCTCCTTTACCCTGTACCATTAAAGCCTCGCCTTATAAG
>Ga0105152_10000520_pt1 | contig 11597 bp, 12 predicted proteins | sample LakBais05cmmetaG_FD_81534 | JGI IMG/M metagenome (GOLD analysis project Ga0105152, IMG submission 81534) | Lake sediment microbial communities from Lake Baikal, Russia to study Microbial Dark Matter (Phase II) - Lake Baikal sediment 0-5 cm | ecosystem: Environmental > Aquatic > Freshwater >...
CTCAGCACTCCACCAAATCCCAGACCTGCTTGTCGAAGTCGAAAACGACCGCGCCAAAGGGCTTGCCTAAGGTTAATTTACCTACTGAGATTATTGTTTCATTTATAATTCTCAAATCAATCGCGAAAGGAAACCATCATGCCCAGCAAAGTTTACTTCGGTACCGCCCGCCAATCCCGCCTGGAAGCAAAAGAGACCTTACCGGCAAAACTCGACCTGATCCTCGAAAATCTTCAAATCCGCCAGCGCGTCAAAGACGAGATGGTGGTCATCAAAATGCACACCGGTAATAACATCGGCTATTCGACCATCCACCCGGTCTTCGTGCGGCGCGTCGTGCAGGCTGTCAAGGACGGCGGCGGCAAACCCTTCATCGCCGATGTGAACTGGGATGTAGCCGGAGCCGAGACACGCGGCTACACTCAGGAGACCATCGGCTGCCCGATCTATCCCGCCGCCGGCCCGGACGAGAAATACTTTTACGAGTACGAAAAGCCTTTTAAGAGTATCCAAAAATGGAAACTGGCCGGGATGATCCATGACGCCACGTTTCTCATTAACTTCTCCCACGTTAAAGGGCACCCATCCTGCGGATTTGGTGCCGCCTTCAAAAACCTGGCGCTGGGCTGCATGGCCGGTGAAACACGTGGTGACATGCACCGCGCCATGCACTTCGATCAGTACTGGTTCCCCGAAAAATGCCCGTATGCCGAGACGATCCAAAAAATCGCCGCATCCTGTCCATTTGAAGCCATTGTCGAAGACAAAAAACGGCCCGGCCAGATGCACCTCCACATGGAACAGTGCAACCAGTGCGGACGCTGTCTCAAAGTGGCTCCGCCCGGAAGCCTGCGCCATCTCGACCAGCATAACGCTTTCCACCTTCGACCCAAAGAAGGTCACCCACCTCTCCCTGGCCACGCACATGACCCCCGTCTGCGACTGCTTCGGGTTCACCTCCATGCCCATCCTGCCCGATGTGGGCATCTTCGGGTCCGACGATATCATCGCCATCGAACGCGCCGTGCTGGATGCCACAGCCGGGATGCGTCTCATCGAGGAGAACCTGCCACTGGCGATGGGAGTCCACTCCCGCGCAGGCCACCCCTTCCGGCAGTTACACGGTCCGCTCAAAGACCCGTATCTGGTCACCGAATACGGAGAAAAACTCGGGCTCGGCAGTCGCAACTACGAACTGGTGGATATCCTCCCACTGGAAAAGGTCGAACGCTCCGCCCTGCTATATATACCGTCAAAGTAAATTGGAAGGACAGCCCCGTGCGTGTCTACGAGACGGGGCTGTTTGGTTTATAATCATCTCCATGACCGATCTGTTTGACCACGCCATGCAGCAACGCATGAAGGATGAAGCCCCGCTGGCCGCCCGCTTACGCCCGCGCACACTCGACGAGTACGTCGGTCAGGAACATATCGTCGGCCCGGGTAAACTTCTGCGCCGCGCCATCGAAGCCGACCGGCTTTTCTCGTCCATCATCCTGTGGGGTCCGCCCGGCACCGGCAAGACCACCCTGGCACAGGTTATCGCCAACCGTACCCAATCTCATTTCGAGACACTCTCCGCCGTCCTGGCGGGCAAGGCCGAACTCAAGGAAGTCATTGACGCCGCCCTGGAACGCCGCCGCCTGCATCAGAAAAAGACCACCCTCTTCGTAGACGAGGTCCATCGCTGGAATAAGGCCCAGCAGGACGCCCTCCTGCCGCATGTCGAGAACGGCACCGTGCTGCTCATCGGCGCCACCACCGAAAACCCTTATTTTGAAGTCATCGGCGCGCTGGTCTCCCGCAGCCGCGTCTTCCAACTGCTCCCGTTGACCGGCGAACAGACCGGAAAAATCCTGGACAAGGCCCTCGCCGACCCGGATCGCGGTTACGGCAACCGCCGCGTCGTTCTGGACCCGGAGGCCCGCGCCCACTTAATTGACGTTTCCGGCGGCGACGCGCGTAATGCGTTAAACGCCCTCGAACTGGCGGTCGAATCCACGCCCCCCAAAGCAGATGGCGTTATCCACATCACCCTGGACGTCGCCCAGGAATCCATCCAGCGCCGCGCTGTGCTTTATGACAAGGACGGCGATGCCCACTACGACACGATCAGCGCCTTCATCAAATCCGTCCGTGGCTCTGACCCGGACGCGGCCCTTTACTGGCTGGCGAAAATGCTCTACGCCGGGGAAGACCCGCGCTTCATCCTGCGCCGTCTCATCATTCTGGCCGGGGAAGATATCGGTCTGGCCGACCCGATGGGACTGGTGGTCGCCGCGTCCGCCATGCAAACCTTCACCTTTATCGGCCTGCCGGAGGGCGTTTACCCCATCGTCGAAGCGACGCTTTACCTGGCGACTGCTCCCAAGTCCAATACAGCCACATCTTATTTCAAAGCCTTCGAGCGCATCGAACAGGAAGGTGTGGGTGATGTGCCAGTTCATCTGAAAGACAACAACCGGGACGCGGCCGCCCTGGGTCACGGCAAGGGATACGTCTATCCGCACATGTCCGAAGACCACTTCACTCCCCAGCAATACCTGCCTAAAGAGCTACTAGGGACGTATTTCTACAAACCTTCCAGTGTGGGTTACGAAGTCGCAGTCGCTGACCGGCTGTCACGCTGGCGCGAGGCCCAGCGCAAGGCGCTTGGCATCACCCGTCTCGAAGAAATCCCCGACCTGACTCAGGAACAGATTGACGAGATGAAGCGGAAAATAAAATAGAAAAGTTCTGAAGAAAGAAAAACTTCCCAGCTTGATAATACATAGCGGGGAGTAGCGATACAAAGAGTTCCTCTGAGAATCACCGTGGTGATCGGGTAAATAAGGGGTGTTGGGCGGGCTCCGCCCGCCCAACACCCCCATATCTTTCTCTCTGTCAAGAAAATTCCCAAAGACCCTACAAAGAGATACCGAGATCTGCTGGAGTATAATTCACACAATGGAACTTCGTCCCAATTCTTCCTTCCGTCCCTATATCGCCTCGACCATCAGCCTCTTTATCATCGGCTGGGGGTGCGCGGCGTTGGCCGTCTTTACGCTCACCCCCACCGTCTGGGCACGCTGGCTGCTCTTCTTCGGCGGCACCCTCGGCCTCACCAGCCTGGCCCTGCCCGCCACCTGGTTCCTGAACCTGCGTTTTCCGTCCAAGCCGCCCGTCGGGGCTGCCGTCATTTTGCGGCAGGCCGTCTGGGTCGGCGTGTACGGGGCCTTGCTAACCTGGCTACAGCAGGAGCGCCTGGTTACATTGTGGACCGGTCTCGGTCTGGCCGCTGGCCTGGTTGCCATCGAATACCTCGTCCGCATGAGAGAGAATGCCCGCTGGCAACCCACCCCAAATTTGCCATCCAGTACCAGTGGACAGTCTCCAGTGGATAGTGACCAGTCGAAAGAATGAACCTGCGCGGACTCCCCTCGGTTGAACAACTTCTCCAAACCCAATTGGCGGCTGAACTCATCGCGAGTTACGGCCGCCCGTTAACGTTACAGGCCATCCGCTGCGCCCTGGACGAGGTGCGGAGGCGCTTTTCGAAGAGCAGCGAGGCCACCTTGCCCGACCGGGAAATCCTCCTCACCCAGGCCGCTTCCCTGTTGCACCTATGGACAGCCCCGACGCTGCTGCCCGTTATCAACGCCAGTGGTGTCATCCTGCACACCAACCTGGGTCGCGCCCCGCTTTCAACCGCCGCCATCCAGTCCATGGATGCTGTCTTGCGCGGCTACTCGAATCTTGAATTCAACCTGGAAACCGGCAAACGCGGCAGCCGCCTGATCCACGCCGAGATATTGCTTCAGAGATTGACCGGTGCGGAGGCTGCGGTGGTGGTCAATAATAATGCTGCGGCCGTTCTGCTGGTCTTATCTGCCCTCGCGAATAAGAAACGCGTGATCGTTTCCCGTTCGCAACTGGTCGAAATCGGCGGTGGGTTTCGCATCCCCGATGTGATGAGGCAGTCTGGGGCAAAACTGGTCGAAGTCGGCGCCACCAACCGCGTCCACCTTTCAGATTACGAAGAAGCCCTGTCCGAGCCAACCGCTCTGGTAATGCACGCTCACCACTCAAACTTCAAAATGATCGGCTTTACCAAAGAGCCTGAGCGAAAAGAAATCGCGGACCTCGCGCACAAATTCGGGGTTATATTCGCAGACGACCTCGGGTCCGGGACGCTGCTGGCGACTGAACGCTACGGGTTGGCTCACGAGCCGACGGTTCAAGAATCGCTCGCAGCCGGTGCAGACCTGGTTTGTTTTTCCGGAGATAAGTTACTCGGCGGCCCGCAGGCAGGCATCCTCATCGGCAAAGCCGACCTGCTGGCGAAAATCAAGAAGCACCCGCTGGCGCGTGCCGTGCGCGCTGATAAACTCTGCCTGGCCGCGTTGACGGCCACTCTGCTACACTATATCAAAGATGAGGCCGAGCGTGAGATCCCCATCTGGCGCATGATTTCAGCATCGCCAAAGCAGGTGAAGGCGCGTGCTGAATACTGGGCTGCCGAACTTGGGCAGGGCGAGGTGCTGGCAAGCGAATCCACCGTCGGTGGCGGGAGCCTGCCCGGCGAGTCCCTGCCGACCTGGGTCCTTGCGCTGACCGTCAAAAGTTCCGACAAGTTTTTGGAAAAACTGCGCCAGGAACAGCCGCCGGTCATTGCCCGCACCGAAAATGACCGTATCCTGCTCGATCCGCGCACGGTCCTGCCCGAGCAGGATGGAGCATTGCTGGTCAATCTGGCAAATGACCTTCAATCTCAAAAGCGCAAGCGCAATCCTTGAGATACCCTTTCCATACTGGTTGATAGGCCTATGACTTTACATGCCGACCTTACGCGCGTCCTGAAAAATACCAGCCGGACGTTTTTTATTCCGATCGCCCGTCTGCCTGCCAGGCTGCAAGAAACGGTTGCCTGCGCCTATCTGTGCATGCGGGCCATTGACGAGATCGAAGACCACCCTGGCCTGGATGACACCACCAAAGCGGCATTGCTGCACGGACTGGGTCCAATTCTGCAGGCGCATTTAGGCGTGGGGAATGCGCATACCAGTCTCGCTGAATTGGATTTCTTTTTCTCCCCTTATCGTTCCATCCTTCCAGAAGTCACTTTGCGGATTGGTGACTGGCTCTCGAGTGCGCCCAGCGATATTGCCCCACGCGTCTGGGACGCGACGATAGCAATGGCAGAACGCATGGCCTATTGGGCAGAGAACCATTGGCAGATTCAAACTGAAGCCGACCTGGATGGGTACACATTCAGCGTGGCAGGGGCGGTCGGATTGCTGATTTGCGATATCTGGGGCTGGTTCGACGGGACAGCGATTGACCGGATGTGCGCGGTCCAATTCGGGCGCGGCCTGCAGGCGGTCAACATCCTGCGCAACCGCAAAGAAGATACAGACCGCGGCGTGAATTTCTTCCCGGCCGGCTGGACAGATAAGCATATGTTCACTTATGCCAGGAAGAACATTGACCTCGCCAAAGCGGGTGTCATGTCCATGCCAAAAAGTTCCTTTAAGTATTTTGTAGATATCCCCTTACGCCTTGCAGAGGCCACCCTGAATGCAATCGAAAACGGGGTGGGGAAACTTTCACGCGAGCAGGTCATGCAAATCGTGAGGCCGGCCACTTAAACGCAAAGATCGCAAAAGGGCGCAAAATGCGAGAAAAGAAAATAGCAGATGGCCGCAAAAACCATTGAGGTTGAGATTCTTTAATGAGGATACGCACAGCCAAAGTCCCATGGGTTATCCTGGCACTGATGGCGGGCGGAGCCATCCTGCGCATCGCGCATCTCTTCTCCATTCCCTTCGATGCTCCGTTCCATCTGGGCGGTCTTTTCTACGAATTTTCCCGCCAAATCATCCAGAATCATTTCGCCCTGCCCGAAACCATCCCGTATTACTCGCTTGGAGGCATCCCTTTCGTTTACCCGCCGCTCGGTTTCTACCTCCAGACGATCGTGATGAAGCTGTTCGCTCTACCGCCTTTCGTGACCGTCAATCTGCTGCCCCCACTGATTGCCGCGTTTACTCTACCAGCCTTCTACTGGATGATCAAAGCGCAGACCGACGACGACCATCTGAGGGCCGCGGCTCTGTTCACCTTTGCGTTGATGCCGAGCGCTTTCGTTAACCAGATCGAAGGAGCCGGACTGGCCGAAGCATGCGGGACCCTGGTACTGCTCCTCTACCTGGGCTGGTTGTTCCGCTTCGAAAAGGACCCCCATCCTGCTCCCGCACTGTGGGCCGGACTCTTCCTCGGGCTGAGTATCCTCTCCAGTCCTGGCAGTGCCTATGGCGTCGAGATTATCTCCGTTCTTTTTTTCTTTAAATTCCTCGGGCAAGACCTGAAAAGGCGTTCATTCAAAAGTTCCGCTTGGCTGCTGCTGATAGGACTGACCGGTCTGCTTGTCTCCGCGCCCTACTGGCTGACGATCATCCGGCACCACGAATTCGGTGGCTTCACGACCACCTTTCTAACACAGCAAGATGCCTATTCATTGCTCAACCAGATCAGATACATGATCACCTTCAAACCCGCGGACATGATCACTTTCGTGTCTGACGAGGGCATCTATGGTTTCCTGTTTGACTGGCTGGTCTTCGCCGGGCTGATATGGGCCGTGTTGAACAAACAAACCTTCCAGGTAGTGATCTTTTTTGCCGTCTGGCTGATTCCGCGCGAAGGAAGCTGGCTGGTTGCCATTCCGGCCGCCTGGCTGGCAGCCTCAGGAATTGTCCATCTGGTCTGGCCGCTGCTTCAAAAGGCCTTCCCGGCCAGCGGCGCAAACAACAGACCGCCGCTGGCTCCCGGGTTGCTGGCATTGATTCTGGTACTGCTGATTGTGGCCGGTACCGTGAACACGCTGCACGACTTGCAGAATCAGCCGGAATTGCAGATCAGCATCGCGGCGGCTGAGACCCTGCGTCAGGAACAGCAAATTATTCCTGCCGATGCACACGTACTTATCACTGGCAACGGCGCCCTGCGTGAGTGGGCACCGGCACTGTTTGAACGGGAAGTGTTGAATTGCGAGTTCGGGCTGGAATGGCAACCGGACGAGTTAAAGCAGGTCTATCTCATCAACGGTGCAATCAACGCGAACGACCTTGCCACGGCAATGGCAGTTGTCCAGGGCTACAGCGGGGATTCCCGCCTCTGACTGATAGGGGATCCAGACCAGGTCGCAAAACTCGCCGCGGATGCCGGCCCGACGCTTGAAATCTCCATCCAGGACCAGACGCCAGAACTTGTTTCTGCAATTATTCAAACGAAGTAGCAATCCTGGAAAGACCGACTCTCAAGGAGCAATCTACCATGAAATCCGACCTCGACGCCCTCATGCAAACGAAGAAACTCGACGCGATCCTCGTCATCGGTAATGCCACCCACAACCCTCCCATGTATTACCTGACCGGCGGCGGGCAAGTTACCGGAGCAACCCTTATCAAGAAGCGCGGCAGCGAACCTGTGCTCTTTTGCAATGATATGGAGCGCGAAGAGGCCGCCAAATCGGGACTGAAGGTCATCCCATACAGCACCTACAATTACGACTCCCTTTTGAAGGAAGCTCAGGGTGATCCGGCACTGGCCTCGGCGATCCGGTATAAACGCATGTTCACCGATCAGGGTGTACACGGACGGGTCGGTATCTACGGCAACACGGATTTGGGTTCGGCCTTCGCCATCTTTGCCCATTTGCAAAAACTCATGCCGGAGTTTGAACTGGTTGGCGAGACGCGTGACAACTCTCTCTTCATGTACACCATGGAGACGAAAGACGAGACCGAAGTGGCCCGCATCCGTAAGATGGGCAAAGTCACCACCACGGTCGTGGGGCGCGTCGCCGAGTATCTCACCAGCCGCGAGGTCCGGAAAGACGAAGTCCTGTTAAAAGAAGATGGTTCCCCGTTGACCATCGCGGATGTCAAATCCCGGATCGACCTGTGGCTGGCCGAACTGGGCGCTGAGAACCCCGAAGGGACGATCTTCGCCATCGGGCGGGATGCGGGCATCCCCCACTCCGCCGGTACGCCGACCGACCTGCTGCGCCTGGGCCAGACCATCGTCTTCGACATCTACCCGTGCGAGGCGGGGGGCGGCTACTTCTACGATTTCACCCGCACCTGGAGCCTGGGCTACGCCACCCCCGAGGCGCAGAAACTCTATGATGAGGTAAAAGCCGTTTTTGATAAAGTGCAGGAGAATCTCGACCTGAACGCGCCATTCAAAGACTATCACCGCCTGGTGTGCGAAGAGTTCGAAAAGAACGGACACAAGACCCCGCTCAACACACAAGCGCCGGTGGAAGGCTACGTTCACTCGCTGGGGCACGGCGTCGGGCTGAACGTCCACGAGCGGCCCTGGTCAGGGCTAACGGCGGCGGACGATAACATCCTGAAACCCGGCGTGGTTATGACCAGCGAGCCAGGCCTGTACTATCCCGAAAAAGGCATGGGTGTACGCATCGAGGATACGCTCTGGGTTCGCCCGGATGGGACGATGGAAGTCCTGGCCGAGTATCCATATGATTTTGTGTTGAAGATGAAAAAGTGGAAGAAGTAAGTAATTCGTTGTTGGTAAAAAGTGGAACCATCTCCGCCCAAGCGTTGACGTTCGGGCGGATAACGCTATAATCACCCCAATGACTGACCTGCAACCCGCCCGCATCCTTGCCATCGAAACCTCCTGTGATGAAACCGCCGCGGCCGTTATCGAAAACGGACGCGCTCTGCTGGCTTCCACCGTCGCCTCGCAGATGGATATCCACGCCCGCTACGGCGGCGTCTACCCGGAAGTGGCCGCACGCCAGCACGTCCTGTCCATCCTGCCGGTCATCGAGCAGACGCTGGCCCAGGCGCACTTGGCACTTTCGGATATCAATGCCATCGCCGCCACGCGCGGCCCCGGTTTGGCCGGGTCGCTGGTGGTCGGGCTGAACACGGCCAAAGGTTTGGCCCTCGGGGCGGGTTTACCGTTGGTGGGCGTGAATCACCTGGAAGGCCATATCTACTCGGCCTGGGTATACAACGACGGGGATACTCCTGCCCCAGAGCCGCAGTTCCCGCTGATGGCATTGCTCGTCTCGGGTGGGCACACCGAACTAAATCTGATGGATGCCCACCTTTCGTACAAGCGCCTCGGCGCCACTCTCGACGATGCAGCCGGCGAAGCCTTCGATAAAGTTGCCCGCCTGCTGGGACTCCCCTACCCCGGCGGGCCGTCAGTCCAGAAAGCCGCCGAAGAGGGCGACCCGACCGCTATCAAATTCCCGCGCGCCTGGCTGGAAGGGACCTGGAATTTTTCCTTTTCCGGTCTGAAGACCGCGGTTCTCAAAGAAAGCAAAAGACTGGATGACAGGCCCCTGCCCGTGGCAGACCTGGCTGCCAGTTTCCAGGCGGCAGTCGTGGATGTGCTATTCAACAAAACGCTGAATGCGGCGCGCGAGTTTAACGTAAAGCAAATCGTCGTGGGCGGTGGTGTCTCATCCAATAAACCCCTACGTGACGCCTTTCTGGCGCAGACGGAATTTCCGGTCAACATCCCGCGCCTGTCGCTCTGCACCGACAACGCTGCCATGATCGCTGCAGCAGGATATTTCCGCTACGCTCTCGGTCACACCGACGGGCTGGGGATTGATATTCTGCCAACCTGGCCGTTGTCCTAGTTGCCCGTTTACATGGTACTGCGAAAATATTTGAACCCAAATCATCGTTTTCTCCTTACTTTTTGGCCGCTTCAGTTCAGAAATTTTTGCAAGAAGCAGTAAAACACAAACCCCTGGGGGGACTGGCCCTAGTCCCGGCGGGGTTTGTTAAGGAGGAGAATTAATTATTATTATACGCTTTGAGATAAGAACGAGATGAATAAAGGTTAAGGCGCAGATTAGAGAATCAAGGGGGGAAAACGATGGGCTTGGAACAAAAAAAGGTTCAGAGCATTTGACCTGACACCGCCAGGATTTCACTTTTTGGAATCGGCCCTGCGCGCAAAACCTGCGGCTCTGCGCCAACGCAATCCACCACGGTGGATGGGACTCCGCCCGGCGTCTTGCCGCCGTCGAGGATCAGGGCAATCCGCCCGCCGAGCTGGGCAAAGACTTCCTGCGCCGTAGAGGGACTTGGCTGACCTGAAAGGTTGGCCGAAGTGACCGCCATCGGCCCGGCCAGGCGCAGCAAGGCGCGGGCCACAGGGTGGTCCGGGATACGCACACCGACCGTCGGCGCGGCGGAGACGGCCTCGGGCAGTTCCGGGTGTTTTGGTACCACCAGGGTCAAAGGTCCGGGCCAGAAGCGGGCAGCCAGTTTCAAGGCAATTTCCGGGATTTCAGCAGATACTTTCGCCAGATCGTCCGCGTCACCAATCAAGACCGGGATAGCTTTTTCCACCGGGCGATCTTTAACGGCATAGATGCTCTCTACCGCCACCCTGTCAAAGGCCAGCGCACCCACACCGTAGACCGTGTCAGTCGGAAAAGCCACCAGCCCGCCCAATTGCAGGATTTCAAGGGCGCGCGGCAGGGCAAGCGGGTCTTGCACCGATAAAATTTCCGTGTTCATGCCTGTACTTCCAGCAGCCGGTCGTGACCGGCAAGGTCTTTGTGCAGATGAATCCGGGCTTTCGGAAAAGCGTCAGACGCCAACGATAGCACCGCCGGGCCTTCGGAGGCCTCGATTTCCATCAATAGCAAGCCTCCGGAGATAAGCCGGTCGGGGACTTCTGTCAGGATGCGGCGGATGAGTGCCAGCCCGTCAGAGTCGCCATCGAGGGCCAGGGTCGGTTCGCGGCCATAAACAGGGATTTTGTACAGGGTGTTGGTTGGAATATACGGCGGGTTGGCGACGATCAGGGAGAAGGAATCAGGGATATAAGGATAGGGAAACAGGTCTGCCTCGAGAAAGGTGATACAGCCGGAGACATTCATCTTTTCAGCATTGCAGCGCGCCACTTTCAAGGCGGCAGGGGAAATGTCGGTGGCAGTGATGGATAAGCCCGGTACGTTGACCGCCAGGGAGATGGCGATGCAACCGGAGCCAGTGCCCACATCCATCACTCTCAACTCCCGACTCCCGGGTTCCGACTTTCTCAACCAGGCAATCGCCCGCTCAACCAGCAGTTCGGTCTCCGGGCGGGGGATGAGCACATCGGGCGTCACTTCGAACTCCAGGCCGAAGAATTCCCAGTGACCCACAATGTACGGGAGCGGCTCGCCCCCCTCCAGGCAGGCAACCTGCGCCTCCAGCGCGGCATACCGGTTTCCGGTCAGGGGTGCTTCGGGATGGGCCAGCACCCAAGAACGCGGTCTGTCCAACAGACGCGCCAACAGCACCTGGGCGTCCAGGCCCGGCATGTCACTGGTCTTCTCTAAACGGGAAATAAGCCCGTCGAGGGTTTCCCCAACGGTCTGCCCCCCGGCCTTACTCGTCACCATCCTCCACCCCGCTGGCAGACAGGCGGTCGGCCTCCTCACGGGAGGAGAGTTCCTCGATAAACTGGTCAATGCTCCCCTCCATTACGACCGGAAGGTTGAAGATCGAAACGTTGATACGGTGATCGGTGACGCGGTTCTGCGGGTAATTATAGGTGCGGATCTTTTCGGA
>Ga0105152_10000521_pt1 | contig 11591 bp, 11 predicted proteins | sample LakBais05cmmetaG_FD_81534 | JGI IMG/M metagenome (GOLD analysis project Ga0105152, IMG submission 81534) | Lake sediment microbial communities from Lake Baikal, Russia to study Microbial Dark Matter (Phase II) - Lake Baikal sediment 0-5 cm | ecosystem: Environmental > Aquatic > Freshwater >...
CTGCAAAGAGTCAGAATAACAACCTTTAAATTTCTTGATATCATCTTATTGATAAAGCGCTTTTAGATAATTTTCGGCGTTTATTAGTTTTTTGGGGTGTGTCAACGTGCCTGAACAGTATCAGGAGTCTATGAAGGGGACGACGACCATAGGTCTGGTATTCTCTACCGGGGTCATCCTCGCCACTGAAAAGCGGGCGATCATGGGATACATGATCGCAAGCAAAAAAGCAAAGAAGGTCTACCAGGTTGCCGACCGGATCGGCATGACGACCGCCGGTGGCGTGGGTGATGCGCAGCAGCTCGCCCGCATTCTCACTGTTGAATGCAACCTGTACCAGATCCGCAGATCACGTCCGATTACTGTCGGAGCGGCGTCAACACTACTGTCCAACTACCTCAACCAGAACCGCTACTTCCCGTTCTATGTCCAGCTCCTTGTGGGTGGTGTTGATGAACACGGATCGAGCGTGTACTCTGTTGATGCACTTGGCGGTGCGACAAAAGAAGAAGAGATCGTTTCCACAGGATCCGGTTCGCCGATGGCATACGGGGTACTGGAAGACCGTTTTACAAAGGGCATGACAGAAGATGAGGCGATTGATCTTGCTATCCGGGCATTGAAAGCCGCAATGAAACGCGATGCCGGTTCTGGTGAAGGGGTTCATGTTGTGGTGATCACAAAAGACCGGTACCAGGAACTGGACGAGGCAACCCTCAAAAAATACCTTGCCAAAACCCCTGCCTAACTTTTTTTGGACGTTTACTCTATGCTTATTGAAGAACGGTTAAAGAATCTGAAGGAGAAGATCAACGAGAAGATCCCCCGCGGCATCACCGTGACCCAAGTGGAATTCGAAGGTCCGGAACTCGTCATTTATACGGATGATCCCAAGCGATTTGCCGATGAAGCTGATTTAATCAAAATCCTTGCCCGCGACTTGCGCAAACGGATCGTCGTCCGCCCCACGGTCCTGGAAGATCCGGAAAAGGCATCGCAGGATATCAAGGCTGTCGTGCCAGAGACCGCAGGTATTTCGGACATCTTTTTTGACTCCGATACCGGGGAGGTACTGATCGAGGCGGAGAAACCCGGGGTCGTGATCGGGAAGAATGGCGCCACGCTCCGCGAGATCACGAAACACATCGGCTGGACCCCCAAGGTCGTACGGACCCCTCCGATCGAGAGCACCACCGTCAAGCAGATCAGGCAATACCTTCGCTCGGTGAATGAGGAACGGAAACAGTTCCTGCGCACCATCGGAAGGCGGATCCACCGGGACATTACACCCAAAGACGAGAATGGAAAGGATACGCCAAAAAAGGATCAGTGGGCACGGGTCACCATGCTCGGCTGCTGCCGTGAAGTTGGTCGGGCGGCGTTCCTGCTCACAACACCTGACAGCCGCATACTGGTCGATTGTGGTGATAAGCCCGACAATAGCAACGGTACTCCCTATCTCTACCTCCCGGAGATCCACCCGCTCTCATCGCTCGATGCAGTGGTGCTCACGCACGCCCACCTCGACCATTGCGCCCTTGTCCCACTCCTCTACAAGTACGGGTATGATGGTCCGGTATACTCAACACCCCCCACCCGCGACCTCTCCGCGATGCTCCAGCTCGACTATCTTGACGTAATCCATAAGGAAGACCGCAAGGTTCCCTACAGTTCCAACGACGTGAAGGCGTACATCATGCACTCCATCACGCTCAACTACAGCAGCGTAACAGACATCGCCCCTGATATCAAGCTTACCTTCCACAATGCGGGACATATACTCGGTTCGGCAATCGTCCACTTCCACATAGGCGACGGGCTCTATAACATCGCATTTACCGGTGACTTCAACTATAGCAGGAGCCGGCTTTTCAACCCTTCCATCAGCCAGTTCCCCCGCCTTGAAGCATTGTTCATGGAAAGCACCTATGGCGGCTCTAATGACTTCCAGCCCGCCCGGTCAGATGCGGAGATCAAACTCTACGAGACCATCAATGCCGTTCTTTCCCGGGGCGGCAAAGTGATCATCCCCGCTTTTGCTGTCGGGCGTTCTCAGGAAGTCATGCTCGCGCTGGAAGAGGGTATGCGCCTCGAACGGATCCCGAAAGTGAAGATCTATCTCGACGGCATGATCCGTGAGGCAACTGCAATCCACACGACCTATCCGGAGTACCTCAACAACGACCTGCGCAACCAGATCTTCCGTGAAGGCATGAATCCGTTCCTTGCGGACTGTTTCCAGCAGGTCGATTCTCCCGAGCTGCGGGAGAAGGTGATAACGGGGGACCCCTGTGTCATCATCACCACAAGTGGCATGCTCAACGGCGGACCGGTGATGGAATATTTAACAAATCTCGCACAGGACGCAAAGAATGCGCTTGTCTTTGTAGGTTACCAGGCTGAAGGGACCCAGGGGCGGCGGATCCAGAAGGGCTGGCGCGAGGTGCCGATGGGCAGGAAGGGCACGATCACCATCAACCTCGAGATTGTAACTGTTGATGGATTCTCCGGTCATTCGGATCGCCGGCAACTGATGAACTTTGTCGGACAGGTGCAGCCAAAACCGGAAAAAATTTTCTGCATCCACGGTGACGAGAACAATACAATTGACCTTGCAAGTTCTATCTACAAGCGGTACCATATCGAGACGCACTCACCGATGAATCTTGAGACCTACCGTATGATCTGAACCGGATACTATGAGAGAGCGCCTTTCCATCTGCCTGGGAATCGCTTGTATAATGGCGCTTTCCAATGCGATTGTCCCTGTCCTTCCTTCTTATTCAAGCGGACCGGCAATCCAGGGTATGATCTATTCCGCTTATTTTCTCGGTGCCTTTCTCATGACCCTTCCGGCAGGCTTGCTCTCGGACCGGTACGGGCGGGTGCCAGTCATGCGGGCCGGACTTACGGTCACCGTCATAAGTGGTCTTCTCCTTATCGTCTTCTCATCACCCGCGCTCGTGATCGCCTCTCGCATATTGGAAGGCATTGGTGCGGGTTTCTTTGTTGCAGCCGGTATGGCGTATGTAAATTCGCTTGTTGATCATGCAAAGATGAGCGGATATTTCATGGCAGCACTCAATCTCGGACTGGTACTCGGACTTGTCACAGGGGGTGTCCTTGCAGCGCAATTCCATATGCCAGCTGCCGGGATATTGCTATTTTCCATCCTTGCTCTCATTCCGGCATGCCTCAGTGCATGCCTTGTCGAATCGCCCCGCGCTGCCGTACTGGATTCCCGTACAGGTCTGGCATCACTTCTCTCTGACTACCGCTGGCTCTGGTATTCCGCTGTTGTGCTGGTCGGTATCACTGGCGTCGTTATCGCACTCTATCCGGAGTATTCGGATGCACCTCCTGACGTGGTCGGCATCTGGATTGCCGGGATGAGTGTTGCGACGATCATCGCTGTCATTGCGAGTTCGCGGCTGAGCACAGAACCTGTTCATTCCATCCGAATCGCTGCTGTGTTCATGGCCGGCGGTGTTATGCTTTCATTTTTTTCACCGGTAGGTTTTCTTGTTATTGGCGCACTTGCCGGTGTCGTGATGATTGCCCAGATGGCGTTTCTTGCAAGGATCAACGGCAACCAGGGCGCGGCAATGGGGCTCTTGTCCACAACTAGCTATCTGGGGATGAGTGTATTGCCGTTCATCGCCGGGGTTGTCGCTGAGACAACAACGTTTTTTATTGCATTTTGTCTGACAGCCCTTGCGGCGCTCGTTGTCGCGCTCACCATCTGAAGGTGTACATGCTGGCACCTGAGGATACTATGATACCCCCACCTCCCGGCGAAAAAAAAACAATAGATTCATGTCTGATTACAGTGAAATTCTTGCATGGATCAACGAATCATTCCAATACTCCTCTTACTTTTCCTTGCCATTGTCCTTGTAATCCCCGGTGTTCATGCCGAGGATGCGCTTGAGTGGTATATGAAAGGCGAGAATGCGGTCATTGTGGGAAAATATACTGAATCGATCACCTACTACAACAATGCGATTGCCCTCGACCAGAAGTATGCAGCGGCACTGTCAGGAAAGGCATATGCTCTCAAGCAGATGGAGAACTATAGCGAAGCCCTCGAAGCATCTGACCGTGCTCTCACCATCAAGAATGACGGGCGTGCGCTGAATGTTCGGGCATATGCACTTTTAAAACTTGGCCGATACGATGAATCGGTCGCAGCGTACGACAAGCTCTTCATCACGGAAACCAACCTTCCCGAAGCGTATTGCAACCAGGGAATCGCGTACGAGCACCTGAACAAGACTGATCAGGCGCTGCTCGCTTTCGATTCCTGCGTCCGTCTCGATCCTGGCAACGTATTCGGGTGGAACAAGAAGGGACTGGTGTTGCTGGCTCTCGGAAAACCTCAGGAAGCTCTCGATGCATTTAACCAATGCACCCGGATTACCGTAAAAAATGCCGAAATCTGGAACAACAAGGGCCTTGCACTTCTTCAGCTGGGAAAGTATCAGGACGCTTTAGAATGTTTCAACAAAGCATTGGGTATTGATCCCACCTACGCAGCGGCAAAGCAGAACAAGGAGCTTGCCATGAATAAGGGGCAGGTATATGGTGGTACGGGCATGCCTCAACAAACGACAAAACCCGTAACCGCGACAACGATATCCGAAGTTACCCTGACTGTGACAGAAACCACGGTCATCCCAACACAAGCTGCCGGAACAGTCACTGCAACGCCTGAACAAACAGGGGCAGCGGTAGTTACAAAGGGAACCTATACCCCGCTACCGGTATGGGGAGCCATCGCTGGCGTTCTTGGCGCTGGAATCATCGCCCTTGTAGCAAGAAAGCGATAATAAAAATTTGGTGATTACTGAATAGAAGCCACCAGTGAATACTCAGAGATACATTTCACTACAGCATCATAAATATCATGGTGTCTGTTATTGTATCTGAATTCCAATTCTTTTAGGTACAGAGGGAATTTCTCCGGATTAACACCGTGATATTTCATCAACCGTTCCTTGGCAAATGACCAGAATCCCTCGATACCATTGATGTACACTTTGCCGTTGACGAATCGTTTACCATGATCGATTCTCATATGACGGAAACCATATGAGATGAGACCGTTATAACTGCGGAATTTATCCGTGTAAATGAGACTGCCACGTTTCACCTTTTTGATCGCCATTTCGAGCAGAGTTTCCCCGGTGACATTCCGGACCACTTCAACCCGAACCTTTCCACCACGCTCCAGGATCCCGAACACAGGGATCTTGCCGGCAGCTCCCCGGCCACGGTTTCCTTTTCTCCTGCCACCAAAGTATGATTCATCCATCTCAATCTCACCAGAGAGGGTGAAAGAAGTGTCAACATCAGAACCGGCTATTGATTGACGGAACAGGTTGAAAAGATCATACACTGTGTTATACGAGAGATCGAGTTGCCTGGCTGATTCTCTGACCGAAGTGTCCAGTTCGAAAAGTTTGATCGCAATCAATACCCTGGTCAGGGGTACTCTCAGGCCCTCAAGAATACTCCCTCTTCTCGGACCCCATTCTCTCCGACATTCATAGCACTTGAACTTGCTCCGCCGAACCCGACCAATCCTCTTACTCTCGCAATACGGACACTGATCAAACCTTATAAGAATCCCTTGAGCACGAAGATACTCTTCTGCTCTCTCATTCCCTGTCGTATATTGTTGGAGTTCTATGAAATTCATCCATTCGACCACCCGAGTATTTATTGGTGGTCGTTATTAAGCAATCACCTTATTTTATTATCCCGCGCAAACATCTACAAAAATAATATAGCACCGGCACCAAACAATCACCTGTATGAAGTCATTTGTTCCGCTGATCCTGTCTCTTGTCATTGCTGGTGCGTTCGTTGCGGGGTGTATGGGCAACCAGAATGCCGCGAGTCCTGCACCCACTCCTGTGGCGACAGCGCCGCCAACCACTGCTGCACCGCAACCTTCGTTTGAGTTAGGACAGAAATATCTTGAAAAGAAATATCCGTTCTATAGCGAAAAAGATGTATTTACTGAACAATTCCGTGTCACAAATGATCCTTGGGGTATTGAATTCGATGTGAATCCAACCAATGTGGACCCTCAGTACACCTGGTTTGAAATGAAAGTCACAAACATGGATACCGGCCAGACTGAAACCGTTGGATATGGGCGCACCTATAGTTTAGAAAAACATCAACTACATCCGATGTACAATGGTGGCCCCTATAAATTTGAGATGAGGGGCGACCGTGTCAATGTCAATGTCAATATCGCAAAAAGGAACCCCTAGGCGGTTGTGCCGATGATTGAAGACTGGATTGTGGTTACATGCGGGGTCATCGTCATTGTCTGTGCATTATGCGTGACGCTTATCCTGATCCGCAGGCACGAAATGCAGGTGATTGAACGCAGGTACAAGATTCGGATATATAGCGAACTTCTCCACGCGGTGACCGAGCTCAACCTTGCGGGAAACGACCCCTACAAGCTCGACATTGCAAAAAAGAACCTTGCATATACGGTGAACCGGCTGAACCTTGTCGCAAGCGCCCGCGTGTTAAAGGGCACCAACGACCTGCTGGATTTTTTAAACGAGCACATGGGCAAAGACTTTGACACGCTCCGCCTGCATAATATCCTCAATACTGTCGTAATCGAGGCGCGTCGCGATCTCAACCCCGAACATGCCCGAAGGGTGGAGGCGGCGCAGGTACGGTTCCGGTTTTTCTCACCCCCCAAAAAGTAATCGTTTTTTGCTAAAAAACGGCATAAACTCTTTTTGGTTCCAGCTCCGACATTGGTATCATAGGAGAGCGGGAGAATGGAGAGGGAATATGTTGTCGGAGTAACGGGTGCGAGCGGGATCTGCTACGCACGGCGGCTGCTGGAAGTGCTCTGCACCGTTGCCACTGTGCATGTCATCGTATCAGATGTTGCGACAAAGATCGCCGCCCACGAAGGCGTCGAACTCTCCGGTTTCCGTGCAAAGTACCATGAAAACGACAGGATGTTTTCTGAAATCGCGAGCGGGTCGTACCGCTATGACGGGATGGTAATCATCCCCTGCAGCCAGAAGACCCTTGCCGCAATCGCTCACGGGTATGCCGATAACCTGATCACGCGGACTGCTGACGTCTGCTTAAAGGAACGCCGGACCTGCATCCTTGTCACCCGCGAAACACCGCTCTCAGAAATCCACATCAACAACATGCTTGCTGCTCACCGGGCGGGTGTGACTATCATGCCTGCCTGCCCGGGTTTTTACCACCATCCGGAGTCCATCGATGACCTTGTAGACATGGTGGTCTCCCGCGTACTGGACCATCTGGGTGTTGAACATACGCTCACCGAACGATGGGGTGGTTCCGATGCGTGAGTTCATCGAAACGATGCGAGAGCATGACCTTGTGATCGATGTGGATGAGCCATGCTCTGTTGATATGCAGGCAGCGAAGATGGCGAGCACGACAGACAAGCTGCTGTTCTTCCATGATGTCGGGGGGGCTCGTGCGGTCATGAATGTGACCGCGGACAGACATGCGCTCTGCCTTGCCTTTGGCATCGACGAACGCGAAATCGTGCAAAAACTTGCGGGGGCGACGTATGAGGGAACGGTTGCCGAGAGCGGGATGCTGGCGATGAAGAAGCCCGATCTCTTCTGCATCCCTGTTATGCACCATTTCCCAAAAGACGCGGGCAAGTACATCACCGCGGGTATCGTTTTCGCCCAATATGGGGGTGTCCAGAATGCATCCATCCACCGCATGCTCGTCCTGGACAAACGCCGTGTTGCTGCCAGGCTCGTCGAGGGAAGGCATACGCACGTGATGCTGGGAAAGGCGCTTGCAGAGAGTAAAAAGCTTCCAATAGCAGTGACAATCGGGTCTCATCCTGCTGTAACGTTTGCGAGCTGCACCCGAGTTCCTGATGGCAAGGAGCTTTGCTACGCTGCAGAGCTTCTTGGCGGGGAAATCGCAGTAAAACGGTGTAACAACGGAGTGCTTGTTCCCGAAGCGGAAATTGTGCTCGAGGGCTTCATCGGTGCAGAACGTGCCGAAGAGGGGCCGTTTGCGGATATCACAGGGATGTACGATCCGGCGCGCCGCGAACCCGTCATTGAATTCACCGGTATGCACCTCAAACGCGATTTTATCTACCACGGCATCCTGCCGGGGGGCAACGAACATAAGGTACTGATGGGTGTGCCCTATGAACCAAAGATCTACCGTGCTGTTGCTGGTGTGACGCAGGTCAGAAATGTCGTCCTGACACGAGGCGGGTGCGGATACCTCCACGCTGTCATTCAGATCAAAAAGAGTACCCAGGGAGACGCAAAGAATGCGATCATGGCGGCATTCGCCGCCCACACCTCACTTAAACACGTCGTTGTTGTTGATGAGGATATCAACCCTGCAGACCCCGAAGAGGTGGAGTATGCGATTGCAACACGGGTGAGCGGAGAACGGGACATTATGGTGATCAGCGGTGTCCGGGGATCATCGCTTGACCCGTGCCAGCTTGAAGATGGAACCAATGTCAAGGTTGGTGTCGATGCGACAATGGTTCTGGGCAGGGAGGAAGATTTCCGGCGCGCGACCTGGTGAAGCCCATGGAGCTTGAACCCGAGGATGAACGGATCCTTGCAGGTGAGTATGGTGAGACCCGCCAGAAGATGCTGGAGATCCTTATCGCCCTTGGAAAAGTCTTTGGCGCAGAACGGCTCGTGCAGATAGCGAGTGCACAGGTGAGTGGCGCCTCTTACAAGACGATCGGGCAGTATGGGCTTGAATGGCTCGGACAGCTCGATGCCCGAGCCGTTGTGCCTGCGGTGCTGAACCCCATCGGGATGCCGCGGGGGCGCTGGCAGGAGATGGGGGTTGATCGCGATTTTGCAGAAAAACAGAATGCAGTCATCGCTGCGTACGAGCGGCTCGGGATCCGGCTGGAGTGTACCTGCACGCCATACTATCTCACCTCTCCGAAATTTGGTGACCATCTCGCATGGTCGGAGTCCTCGGCAGTGAGCTATGCGAACTCAGTGATTGGTGCGCGGACGAACCGTGAGGGCGGACCCGGTGCCCTTGCTGCTGCTATCATCGGTAAAACACCGTGCTACGGGCTGCATCTTACTGCAAACCGGAAGCCGCAACTGGTGATTGATGCGGTAACGGAAGACAAGGAGTTCTCCATCGCACATTACGGGGCGCTTGGTTACTATGCGGGCAAACTTGTTGGTAACCGGATCCCGTATTTCCGTAAAATCCGCCCGGATGCTGACGGACTCAAAGCGCTCGGTGCAGCAATGGCAGCAACCGGTGCTGTAGCGCTCTACCATGTTGAAGGAATAACCCCGGAAGCATGTACGTTCAAATTTGATACATCTGGTCTGGAGACGATCGTTGTTGACAGGGTGGAAGTTGAACAGATTTTCTCTCAGATACCGGTGGATGCGGTGGCAGTGGGTTGTCCGCACTGCTCACCCGATGAGCTGAAAACAGCGGCTATCCTGCTTTCAGGTAAAAAGGTGAAAATACCATTCTATGTCTTTACTGCGCAGGCTGTGATCGAAGCGAATAAAAATACCGTTGAATCTATCGAGAAAAGTGGCGCCCGGGTCTATGCCGATACCTGCATGGTGGTTTCACCGGTGATGGAGCGTTACAAGGCAATCATGGTGAACAGCGGCAAGGCGTTCGCGTATGTGCCTGACATGTGTGGTGCAGTAGTACGGATGGGAACTATCGAGGAATGCGTTGCTGTGGCGACATTATAACAAGGGAGATTGCATGTAATTTTTTTTAAAAAAAGCAGAAAAACGGCTCTGTAGAAAACCTAGTTTTATTCAGTCGTTTTTGTTACTGTGTTATTTGGCTATCGCATCGTGGGGGATGCCTCAGCGGCGGGGGCGGAGGCATTTGCCGGAGCCCCCAAGAGTATTCATGGCCCATCGGGCCACAGAAAACCATGGATATAGGAGGGGCTTCAGCACCCCGGTTATTTTCTTTCGGTACGTGAAAATGCAAGAATGGCAGAGTGGGAAGACCGTCAAACGCCGGGCCAAAAGAGCCCGTCCAAGAGTCTGGTCTATTGTTTCACGAACAGATGACTGTGACCTTGATCACGAATAGCAGCCTGCTCACTTAACGTTCCGCTCTGCCATTACCCAAAAGGGGGCAGAAAAGAAATGAATTCACGAGTAGAAATTGCTTGCGGTCTGGATATCCATCGGTCGAAGATCGTAGGATCGATTGTTACTTCCGAGGGAACCATGGAGACACGGGCGTTCACAACAACTATCGATGATACCCTTGCATTGAAAGAGTGGATCCTCACCCACGAATGTGAACGTGTGGCAATGGAAGCAACCGGGATCTACTGGTATCCGGTCTATGATATGCTGGAAGGACACGTCACGGTTCAGGTAGCAAATCCGCTGTTCATCAAAGTCATCCCCGGGAGAAAGACCGACCAGTTGGACGCGGAATGGATCGCCACATTATGCCTGAACGGGCTGGTGAAACCGTCATTTATCCCAGGTATACAAGTCAGAATCCGTCGTGACATGGTACGAACCCTGCACCGGCTGGTCCAGATCCGAACCCGGCATAAGAACCGGATTCACAAGTTCCTCGTCCGGTCAGGCATCAGGATTGCATCCCACCTTTCCGATCTCTTTGGACCATCAGGACTCCGGATCCTCCACGGACTGCTGGAAGGGCAGTCCATTGATACCATCCTGAAAAACCTGAAGAATGCGAAGATAACCAAAAAGCGTGAGGAACTAACCAAATCGATTTGTGGTACTCTTGACGAGAATGATGTCTACCTTATCCGTCTCGAACTGGATGCCATCGGATCAGTAAACCGTCTTATCGACGATCTCAAACTACGGATCTCACACCTGATGATCCCGGAGAATGAGGATCTCAATGCCCTGATCAGTATTCCCGGCATCGGGTATGATTCAGCTGTGAATATCCTCGCGGAGATCGGGGATGTCCGCCAGTTTCCAACAGGAAAGCACCTGGTATCCTGGGCCGGTCTCGCTCCGGGTATGAATGAATCTGCCGGTAAACAGGGTCCGGGGCATATCACCAAACGAGGCTCGAAGTTCCTCCGGACATTCCTCATCGAACCGGCTCACTCTATCGCTGTCATGAAGAGAAATAACCGGTTGAAATATTTCTTCTCCAGGATGCGCGCAAAAATTGGGTACAAACCCGCTATCGTCGCTCTGGCCAGAAAACTCCTCATGCTCATCCATCATCTCCTAGTGAACCGGGAATCGTATTGTGAAGATAACCTGTCAAAGAAAATACTCATCAAGCCAAAACTCTCGTCTCTCCCCTCATTGAACCCGGATCAGATCCTCCAGATTGTCTCTGAAGCTTTCGTTTCCTTGACAGGATCTGACCGGGAACAGTTCATTCAAAAATTGAATCGTATCGGTATTTCCTGAAAATTCAGGTAACTATGGCTCCCTGAAACTCATTCCTACGGTATCGTGTTCATCGCGTTTTGATAATGATAGATGAAACCCATAGATGCTGTGGACATATCCATAGCAGCGTTATGAAATATTTATGAGCATTTCTAC
>Ga0105152_10000522_pt1 | contig 11586 bp, 12 predicted proteins | sample LakBais05cmmetaG_FD_81534 | JGI IMG/M metagenome (GOLD analysis project Ga0105152, IMG submission 81534) | Lake sediment microbial communities from Lake Baikal, Russia to study Microbial Dark Matter (Phase II) - Lake Baikal sediment 0-5 cm | ecosystem: Environmental > Aquatic > Freshwater >...
GAACGTATTTGCTCGACCGCGTTGCACCGATACCGGCAGAACCGTGCGTGACTCTCTTTCTGGTCAGCGCGAATTCCCCGAGATAGTGGAAAACCGATTCTGGCTGGAACTCTACTTTGACGAACTCCTTGCCGTTGTAAATCTCAATCGATTTCCCCACCATTTCCGGCATCACGATCATGTCGCGCAGATGGGTCCGGATCTTCTGGTTCCCCCCGCGGATCTTTTCAAGGAAGTTCTCTTCGCCGCGGGAAAGATGTCGTACCACCTTGCGGCGTGCACGTGCCGGCATGATTGGCAGGAGCTCTGTCAGTCCCATCGCCTTCAGCTCATCGATCTTATACCCCCGGTACGTGAACTCTTCACGCCGCCTGGGCATTCTCTTCTGTTTCTTTTTGGGTGCTGCCATACCAATCACTTCCTGCTCTTACCTGTCCTGCGTGCAGCCACATGTCCGACTGTCCTGCCCGGCGATGTGCCGCGTGCGATTGTTTTGGGACGTCCTGGATGCTGGTGACCTCCGCCCCCAAAGGGGTGGTCGATGACGTTCATCGCGACACCACGGACACGGGGCCAGTTGGACGCAGTATTTTTCATCTTGTGGTACTTGGTTCCGGCCTTGACAAACGGCTTTTCGACGCGTCCGCCGCCGGCGACAATCCCAATCGTCGCACGGCACCGGGCGTTGAACCATTTCGTCTTGCCGCTGGGCATCCGGACACCGACGCGCCCTTCGGTCTTATCGACCACGATTGCCTGAACACCCGTGGACCGGACAAACTTGCCGCCATCATTCGGGCGGGACTCGATGTTGCAGATATACGAACCGGCGGGTATATTTTCGAGCGGAAGAGTGTTACCGTTCCTGACTTCAATATCCGCACCCCACGCCACTGCATCGCCCACACCGACACCCTCGGTAACGAGCATGTAGGTCTTTGTACCGTCTTCGAGCCTGACGAGTGCGATCGGAGCGTTGCGTGCCGGATCATGTTCGATATCGATGATCGCGCCACTGATCGTTTTCGAGCCGTCCCCGATATGCCGAAGCTCGGCTTTATACCGGTGGGATGGCGCCCTGTATGTCGGGCCTCCCCTGCCCCTGTTCTGTGTTGTAATACGATGTCCCATGGTTCCCACCTACATGATACCGAGCCTGCTGAGGATCTCCTCGGCAGCTTTTTGGTTCTCGAAGCTCACAATCGCCTTTTTCTCCCCATGCGTGTTCATCAGGGTACGGACGCTTGTTACCTTCTGGTCAAACGCTTTCTCGATCTCGCGCTTGATCTGGTTTTTTGTCGCTTCCCTTCTGACAAGGAACTGGAGTTTGTTCTGGTTCTCAAGAAGAACCATCGCCTTTTCCGTGACAAACGGGTATTTCAGGTTCATTTATTTCCCCTCCAGACGCGACAGTGCACTTTCTGTCCAGATCGTGAGCCTCCCTGCCTGCATACCGGGTGCAAGGTGCTCGACGTTCAACTGGTCAATCGTGACAACGTCGACACCGGCAAGGTTGCGTGCAGAACGCAGGGGATTTGCGGCAGTAACGATAAGCAGGCTCTTGCGCTGCTTGTACCGCCTGCCGCGCATCTTACCCCTTCCGGCACGGACCTTGCGGCTTTCCTTTGCACGCTCGATGTCCTGGTAGACACCTGCAGCGGAGAGCGCGGAGACAACATCCCGGGTGCGGTCCAGCGACTCAAATTTATCTTCGATAACAACCGGCACTGAACCGTCAAAGATGTGCCCGCGCCCGCGGACGAGATCCTCTCTCACACTTGCAGCGACGGCAGAGCGAAATGCCTTCTGTTTCTCCTTTACGTTGATCGCCTTGACCAGCACCTTTGCAACAACCGGCGGGTGTGCTTCACGCCCACCTTTCGCCTGTGGGACCTTTGCCGCCCGCGAACCGTTCTTGATGCGCGGTACATGCGATGCGCCGCGTCCGCTTCCCCAGCCCACCGCAGACGAGCAGATGCCCGCATATGGGTAGGTCCCGTGTGGTTGCCGGCGGGTACTCTGGAGTGCCAGCACTGCCTTTTTGATCAGATCAGGACGGTATTCCTCTCTGAACAGGGCGGGGAGCTCGATATCGCGTGCGACTCCGCCTTCAATGGTTTTAACCTGCGCTTTCATCTCTGATCATCCCTGCTTGCTCTCTACACTCACGAACTGGATCGTGGGTATTCTCACAACGTGTTCACCTTGCCGGATAGCCGGACGGATGCGCACCAGCCTCTTGACCGGGCCCGGGATGGATCCCTTGACCAGCACATACGGGCTGTTCATCTTTCCATAATGCAGGAAGCCGCCTGCTGGCGTAACCTCGTTTCCGTTCTCGCCAACCTTCAGGATCCGCTTATTGAACTCTGTACGCTGCTGGAACCCCAGCTGTCCAATCTGCGGGACCTGCCAGCGGACGTGGTGCGGGTTCCATGGACCGAGCGTTCCGACATGACGTTCTTTCCCGCCGCGGGAGTGTTTCCGCTTGCGCAGACTGATCCCCCAGCGCTTGACCGCACCCTGCGTTCCCTTTCCCGTTGTGATTGCAGTGATATCTGCATAGGAACCTGAATGGATCACATTTGTCAGGTTGACCTCTTTTCCCAGCAGCCCCATGATAAATTCGAACTGCTTGTCGATGGGCCCACCCGCGACTCTGATCTCCATCAGGTCGGGGACCTTCTTGGGCACCCCGGAGAGGGTGACCGGCTGGGTGTACATGAGGGCATAGAGTTCAGCGACATTGCCTGCGGCGATTGCATCTGAAATTGCCTTTTTTGCCGTTTCCGGATTATACTCCTTGGGCATGGTGATGCGCCGCGCGAGCACGCTGTCGAGCTGGTCTGCCCAGACTTCGGTCAGGGCATGTTTGCCGTAGGTGTCCCGTGTATAGGCACGGATGGCAGCGACCTTCATCGCCGGTACCTCGATAACCGTCACCGGCACCATGATCTCTTTACCCTCGGTGGGACTGTCCTTGTGATCGTCCACCATAATGACGTGTGTCATACCTACTTTATACCCGGCAAAACCCTGCAATACCGGTGCCCCCTGGTACATGGGCCACGACTGGTATTTCGGGATCGGGCTCTTTGCACGCGTTCTCGGGCTGTATGCAAGCGAACCCCTGCGTGGTCTGTTTATCTTTGGCATGTATTCATCAATCCTTCTTCTGCGTGTAGGTTTGTCTCAATTCGATACGATGTGTGATTATTCCGAGACGATAGAGACTGGTACGCTCATTACAGAAGCCAACACGCGAATACGGGCGATCACTTCCTGCTATATCAGTGCACGTGATGTCGCTGTTTGTCAGACGAGATCTCCGGTGCCTGACGATGCAGATGCCCGCAGCGCTGCCGGTATGCTCCGGCGTTCCTGTCTCGCGAAAGAAGATCCTGACCGCAACGCATCCTGAGACTGCTTTTTTTAGCACTCCAAGGAACAGGCACGTCGCACAGACGTTCCACCCATGCGCTATCGTCAGATCCTACTCTGTCAGCCCGTTGTGACGGATCACAACTCCTTCTCGGGATCCCCTGCCACCTTCTATTGACAGGGGTCACCAATCGGGGACGACCCACGGCGGACCGGCATCCTGTGTCAGGAGCATTATGGCCGCCATCTGGAGCGATCGGGGGTTCCTTTCAGGAAATTTCCCCGTATCATCCATGGGATACCCTCATATCGGCTTCCTTAATACTTGCATAAAAAAGGATATAAACGTATGCTCATTCACAGGATTCCGATTGAGGATTGTAGCCATTGAAATCCCTCATCAAATTATTAAGATAATTTTTCCTTTGATCCAATACGGTTCAGCCGAAGTAGATTTCGCCTTCATTGGTAATGTATGCTTCAACATTTTCTGTGAGGGCGCGTGCCGTATAGCTTTTCGGTTTCGATTCCCGCAGGTGGTTAATTAAGGAAATGGTATCGTATTTGACCTTGATGTTGAGTTTTTCGGCTTCTGAAAAGATCATCGATGGAACGTCAAAGAGATCAGTTCCTGATGGAATCGTACAGAGATGTGTGGAGTCGAGGGTGTAAAGGAAGTCCAGCGTCTCTTTTGCCCTTCGGATATTCTCCATCGCAGATTTCTCGATGGTGCATACATTTGCCTTCGATGTGGCAATGATATCGGCAATCTGCTGCTGGGTCAGCCCCTGTTTGCGATACCTCAACACCTCCATCTGCCGTTCAGTGAGTAACCCGTCTTTCATACTATCCATTCAACTGCCGAAATTTAAACACTTTTCGTTAACTTTGTATGAGCGCATCCAGCCCAAAAATTATTTCATTTTTTCCTCAAGCGGTATCGGGAAAGGTTATTTCAAAATGTTTATATGACTACTCGGTCATAATATCGTGTTACAAACGAGGTGAAAACGATGGTTGTTAAAGTCGGAGTTGCCAAATTGGGCAACATTGCAAGTGGCGTGATGGCTGAGCTCCTCCTTGATGAGCGCGCAGACCGTGAGGATATGCAGACCTTCATGGCAACAAGCGGCACAAAACTCCAGCCCGAGGATATTGACCGTGTTGTCTCCAATATGAAAGCATGGAAGCCGGACTTCTGTATCGTTGTATCCCCCAACGGTGTCCTGCCCGGGCCCACCGGTGCCCGCGAGGCGCTTGCCGCAGCAGGCATTCCCTGCATTGTCATCACTGATGATGTGACCACCAAAAAGGAATGGGAAGGTATCAAGGCCAGCAAGTTTGGCTACATCATCATGAAGGCTGACTCCATGATCGGCGCCCGCCGCGAATTCCTCGACCCGGTCGAGATGGCCGATTACAACGGGAACCTTGTGAAAGTCCTCGCCCTTACCGGTGCATTCCGCAAGCTCCAGCAGGGAATCGATAACGTCATCGACCAGGTCAAGGCAGGCAAGAAGGGCGACGCACTTGAGCTCCCCAAGATTATTATGTCCGCAGACAAGGCAGTCGAGGGAGAATTCACGAATCCCTATGCACTCGCCAAAGCACGCGCTGCCTATGAAATTGCATCAGCAGTTGCGATGGTCAACGTGAAAGGCTGTTTCATGACCAAGGAGTGGGAGAAGTACATCCCGATCGTCGCAAGTGCTCACGAGATGATGAAGGCAGCAGCAGTTCTTTGTGATGAGGCACGTGAGATCGAGAAGGGATGTGATGGTGTCATCCGCAAACCACACAAGAAGGATGGCGTGATTGTATCCAAGACCAAGCTGGTCGCAAAATTTGAGTGAATCATTCATCTTCTTTTTTTTTTAGAGTTCCTGTAGTATTTACCAAGATCCTCGGGCAACGTGAGGATTACAGGTTCCATATGCAGCCGTTCCATGAACGCCGAATCGCTTGTTGATGCGGGGTTAGGGTTGATGCGCGAAATGAGGGAGCAGAATGCACAAAAACCGTGATCACCCCCCGCCGTATCAAAAAAGATGGACATATTGAATGCATGGGTACTGAGTTTACGGTACAGGGAGATGACGGTGAGCAGATCCACTGCCAGCCGATCCACATAGCTCTCAAGTTCCCGGATGCCGGATACCGGGAGAATCCCACGCACCTCCTTTTCACCCAAAGGGACGGGCTGGGCATACCAGAGAATTTCGTCACCAAAGAGGTACCGCTCTGAATCGCGTTCCTGCCTTCTGACCGCGTCCCAGTAGGTTTCTTTGTTGTTATTGCGGTACTGGTCACTTGCCCTGATGTAGCGCTCTGCCAGTGTTGATGGGCGCCTGTCAGAAAGTCCCTGCAGGTGAGGGTGGACGAGGCTTGCACCGGCGGATGATAAAAAGTTCCAGTTGATACTCGGGTACCCGTCGAAACGCTGGAGGGTTTCGATCTGTGATAAGAGGGCGTCCGCTATCTGCCGGTGCGAAAATTCCCTGACCGTGTGCTCCCGGGTGATGACGGTGACGGTGTGCCATTCAGCGAACGGGAAGAGGTTCGGGAAGGTGACGCTTTCTCCCTTAATGACACGGCGTGAGTCGGTAAACGTGGGTGTGACCAAGGTGACATTTTCAGGACAGAAAGGGCATCCGGCAGGATCCACGGGGACTGTTATCGCCTGGTCAATATGCCGTTTCACGCGCTCCGGGCTGATCTTGCACCTGATACCTGTATAGTGTTCCTCACGGTATTGCAGGATTCCCCCTCCGACTGCGATCTCAGTAACGGTGAACATGTCGTCTCAGGTTCTGATATCGGCAGATGGCAAGATATCATTTTTCATAACATAATTCAGGATAGCTGAAAGAATGACAAAAATAAAAAAGGTTTGTGGGGTTCCGCCCCACCGTATGGTGATGCTCTGCGGTACTCGATGTAGAAGGTTATGCAACCAGTCTACACGATATACTTGCCGAGCAGGCGGATGGAGTTTGTCATGTCGGGACCGAGCGGGGAACCGAAGATGATCTGGGTAACACCGGCTTTTGTGAGTTCTTCGCACTTCTGCTTGACCATTTCAGGTGTTCCCGCAATGGTGAATGCGTCAATCTCCTTGTCGCTGACAAGTTCTCCAACGGTCTTGAAGTCGAACTTTGAGAGCGCTGCCTTGATCTTTGCAACGTTGTCAAGGTTGAGGCCATGCCGGGTCAGGAGGTCAGGCGGTGAGCCGGCAGCGATGAACGCTGCAACGATCTTTGCGGCTTTGCGTGCCTTTTTGACATCCTTATCGATGGACATCGCGGTGTACGCACCGACATCAAAGTCCTTCTTGCCGACTGCGTCGCTGGCCTTCTTGATGATCGGGATGGCAATCTGGAAGTCTTTCGGGTTGGACGCGTTGATCAGCGCGCCGTCACCGACTCTTCCAGCGAGTTCGAGGACCTTGGGTCCCTGAGCCCCGATATAGATCGGGACTCCCTTCTTCTTGTCCGGGAGGTTGACCCCGGTCAGCTTTGCACCGTCGTAGTCAAAGAACACTTTGCCGGACTTCTTAATCTCTTCACCGGCGCAGAGTTTCCGGATCTGTTCCACAGCCTCTTCCAGACGGGCGACTGGCTTTTCGGCCTTTATCGCGAGTTTTGGGAGTGTGGAGAGGTCACCGGGTCCAATACCGAGCACGGCACGACCGTCGGAGATCTCATTGAGTGTGCAGAAGAATGATGCCATCGCCGCTGGCGTGTCAGTGAATGAGTTCATGATACCCGGGCCCATCTTGAGGGTCGTGGTCGCCTGCGCGATCGCGGCGAGGGTTGGGTAGCAGTGGCGGTTGTTGTAGTGGTTGGTGATCCATGCAAAATCTATGTCTTTAGACTCTGCAAGTTTACAGAAGTTGACAACTTGTTTTACATTAATATTTCCTGGGACAAATTCAATTCCATATGACAAGGCTAGTTCACCTCATTAAGTATTACCGTGCGCGCACTTAAATAAATTATGATTTAACGTTGATACCCTGCCCGGTTCTTTTAACAACGGGGAATTATGACGATTTTTCTTGTGTTTGATTTCTTCCTGCAGACCTCGTATTAACAATAAAGCACCGGCATTTCAGCGTCCCATGGTTACTAGGGGAAAATTTCAATTACTGGAATTGAATAATAATTCCTGCTGAAGGATTCCTGCTGGTGGGACACGTTCCCAGAGGGCATCGCCGTGACGTACGGTTGTTCATTTGATGATCCGGCACCAATCAATATGCAGGAAACGGCACCCCTATAAGATATTGAACTAAAAGTACCCCATATAATAACACAACCAAAACGGAATTTGTGAGGGAATAAGCGGACTGTATGATAATCTTTGCGATAGGGCTTGGCGGGGCAGGCGGGAGAATCGTGGATATGCTCTACAGAACCGACCGACGGAGCAGCAAGGTGGCATGTGTCGAGGCTCTCGCTGTCGATGTCGATACCGATTCCCTTGCCAGGCTGATCGGACTCCCTGACAAGGGTAAGATCTATTTTCCCCCAATCGACTTTGCCCCCCCACAGGATTCGGATGATTCGGCCCCGACAGCGACCATCGATATTGGTGAAATTTCTTCACGTGTCCATACGTTGGCAACGAGTGAGAACGATGCACTTTTCATCTGCGCAGGGCTGGGTGGCAGTCTTGTGGATATCGCCCCGCACCTCATCACATCCCTCCGCTCATCGGTGACCGAACCGATATTCGGGCTCTTGACCCTGCCTTGTCTTAATGAAGGCGAGCGCTGCTCGGCAAAGGCAGCAGATGATCTTGAGATGATAGCCCCCCTGCTGGACGGGGTAATCATTTTTGATAATGAAACCTGGTATAAAAAAATTCAGGCGAAGCAGAAAACGTTGGCGCATGAGGATGCTGGATTTGCGAAACGGCTGGGGTTTGGGAAAAAACAGGACCCGGGGATGTCCCCTGCCCAGAAGATCTATTCCCTGTTGAATGAAGCAATTGTGCGACGGATCAGCCTTATCCTCCGCGCAGGCGAATTCAAAGCGGATGGCGGGATAGAACTTGCAGAGGTGGTGCTGGACGCTGGTGAAGTACTCAATACAATGCGGGGCATGGGTTTTATGGCAATAGGATATGCCGTGGAACAATTGCCATCAACCCCCCTGAGTTTTCTTACAAAGTGGCGACCGGTAGGCTTTTTTGCCGATGAGCACCAGAAGAAGGCATCACGGATCGTCGATCTGGCAAAGCAGGCAATTTATCACGAGATTTCTGTTCCCTGCGATATAACCAGCGCCCACAAAGCGCTTGTGCTGATCGCCGGCCCTTCACATGAACTTTCCCTGAGGGGATATATGACGGTGCGGAAATGGATCGATCGGAGCATTGCAGGGCTCGAGACGCGATCCGGCGATTATCCTATTACGAGCACCAAATTTGTTGCGATTATCATCATGCTCTCGGGACTTTTAAATATCCCCCGGATCGAAGAACTCAGGGAGATCCGCGCCCAGTATAGAGGTAACCTTGGTGAGACCCAACCTGCTTCGGCATCACGTGCAGGATCGGATGGTACCCTCCTGCATCAGGGGGGCGCTGTGCCCTCGTCCGCTGCATTACCAGCACCACAGCTCAGGGATGAGATGATTTCCCTCTCATCCAGTAAAAAATCAGGTCAGGAAGACTATCAGGGTATTGATAAAGAAGGAGTGCCCCGCCAGCCGCAACACGGGGCATCGCATGAACCGTTGTCTGGGACAAAAGGTCCACAACAACGGTCTGTTTTATCTGCTCATGTAACCGACGAACCCCATCAGCACCGAGAGGGTGCTGTCATTCCGGATGATGAGACATTGAAGCGGACGGGAGAACCGGTTTTGACAAAGGACAAAAAAGCCCTCTCCCCAACAATAAAAAAGATGCTGGCGTCCCATTCCCCCTCCTTAACAAAGAAGATCATGCCGGTTTCAAATGACAAAAACCGCGGACAAATCAAAGAGCAGGAACGATATAAAATTGAACGGGAACTGCAAAAACAGCGGGCAATGGCGATTTCGCCTAAAGATGCAACGGCGGATCTGCACCGCAGGACTCATGCAGGTGAAGTCCCAGCTCACAGGGTACATCAACCAGATGCCCCAATGGATAAAAAACACAATGCTCCTTTGCCAACGCCACTTCCTGCAACCCGCGTGATCTTAAAAAAACAGGTGATGAAAAAGATCGTGCTCCACAAAAAAAAGGATCGCACAGATCAGGGCAGCTCACCCGTGCCACCCCGCCGTGACAAAGAACCGCCGGAAGAAGAAAAACGGACAACAGGAAGGGATTCTGGTTCAGGCGGGGTTCAACGAGAGGAGGCTGACCCCATCGATGCATGGATCGGGCAGGCATCCTTGCGGACAAAGGAAGAATTCACTGACAATGAGGGCGTCAAACTGAAAGATGCCCCGAAGACCGCACGCGATGCTGCATTACTGCACACCAATCTGAAGCGCGGGCGGTCGCCCATAAAACGTCATGAGCCCATTGATGGAATCAAAGAGCCAGAACAGGTAAAAGAGATCGAACCTGCGTCAAAAAAGCAGGATAAAAAGAGATCTGATGATGTCACCTGGGTGAGATGATTTAGTTTGTCTCCATCACTTTGGCAAACTGGATTGTGCCGGCACCGATCTCTGTTTTAATGTCAATTTTCTGTTCGACGGCATTCCCGATGAAATTCAACCCGCTGAAGGCGACAATGGAAAGACGGTATGGGTTATGTGGCAGGTTGAAGACCTGATTTCCCAAAATTACCGGAAAGATAAATCCACACTGTTTCATCTTTTTAATCGTTACTTTTACCTGTTGTTGAGCAGATGGGGGGACCTCGCGCACGTTTGCAAGTGCAATCCCCGATCGTGTTTTGCAGTAACTGTTGATCGATGTAAGTCCCGATGATATAAACAGCTCAAGGGGGTCGATGGTCGTTCCCCGATAGCCGATCAGATCGACAAACCGTTTGGGCACTCCGCCGGCTATCTCGAGCCGACCCCCATACGCCATTTTTACCGGCACACCATCTCTCTGAAAGACGCCATCCATCGAGATGCTGCAGACCGTGATGATTCCCACCGAGCCTTTTGGGATCCGAATGTCATGTTCGACAATGCGGTAGGAGGAAAAGAATCCGCAGCCTGCCTTCTTTACTTCATCAAAGGCTGCCCGGGTCCGATCGAGGGAATCTTCGGGAACAATTGAGAGGTTGTATGCAACGTCTCCCGTGCCGGTAGCAGGATCAAACGTGCTCCGGTACGCAAGTCGCTCGAGTTTGGAAATGACAAACCCGATGCGGTCATCGACAAGGGCGTTGTCCGTCTCCTGCCATCCTGCCGGGGTCAGTAACCTGCCCTGGTTTCCGATTTTTTCTGTAAAGCCCATCGTATCGAGGTAACTCAGATAGTATTGCACGGCGCGGTCGCTTAAAATAAAACCGCGCTCTGCCATGAGCTCCGAGAGACGTTTTGCGCCTACCGGTTCCCGGTGCTCCTTTAAAATCCGCAGGATCTCGATATATTTCCGCTCTGTGCGTATCATGCGTTGTCCGCCTCCACAACCCCAGTACTATCCTGATACCGCCCCTGATAGAGCTGCCTCCCGCCCCTGACTTCGTAAAAAACCATCTGTACGATGCGATCATTTTGATAAATATCGATATCCGTGCTGCCCAAATTGGATAGACAAAGTGTGAGATGTCCGCGAAATCCGGGGTCGACAAAACCGGCACCCAGAATTATTCCTTTCCTCCCGAAAGACGAACGGCAGCGGAGCGTTCCCGCAAGGTCAGGAGGAAGTTCCACCCATTCAAGACTGGAAATAAGAGTGCAGGTCCCTTTTTTAAGTACTGCGTTGCCATGTGCCCGGAGATCGTATGAGGCAGGTTGCTGGCATTCTTCGCTGTACGGTCGTATTACCAGATCGCCCTGCACCGAATGATCACCAAGACGCTTGCAGATTTCAGTTCCGGATAAAATCATCCAATAGTGTTTTTGTGTAAAAACGCTTAATAACTTTTGATGAGATACCATGGAAACGGATCCATGGGGTAGAGGACATCCTCTTGGGCTTCGGACCCAAGGACGCGGGTTCGATTCCCGCTGGGTCCGCTCGTACTTATAAAAAAGATTATTCCAGTTTGATATATGCTCTTCCCTGCGTTCCGACAGTTAC
>Ga0105152_10000525_pt1 | contig 11562 bp, 9 predicted proteins | sample LakBais05cmmetaG_FD_81534 | JGI IMG/M metagenome (GOLD analysis project Ga0105152, IMG submission 81534) | Lake sediment microbial communities from Lake Baikal, Russia to study Microbial Dark Matter (Phase II) - Lake Baikal sediment 0-5 cm | ecosystem: Environmental > Aquatic > Freshwater > Lake...
CCAGCGCATTGAGGATGATGTTCAAAAAAACCTGTCGCAGGAGGTTTTAATCTCCCTCTATCTCCGGCATTTCATCATCCGAGGCGAACTGAACATTGGCCCCCTTCGCCTTTATCTGTGGCTGGAGGAGATTTAGGGTTTCCCTCAACAAACTATTAAGATCAAAGAACTTAAAGGTTGGCGTGGCCGGCCTGGCAAAGTCAAGAAACCTGGTTACATTCTCGTTGATCCGATCAACCTCTCTTTTCACCAGGGCAAAATCTTCCTTTTGATCTTCATCAAGCTCCAGTTGTTTCTCCAGAGACTGAATGGTAACCCTTATGGAGGTAAGAGGGGTACGGATCTCGTGGGCGATACCCGACGAGAGTTTTCCCAGGGCAGAGAGTTTTTCGGACTGGGTGAACCGCTCCCTCAGGGAACGGGTCATCACCTTAAAGGATTCAACAAGACGTCCAATTTCATCCGTTTGCCTCACCTGGGGGTCCACATCAAGGATTCCCTCCGTTACCCTGCGGGTCATCCCGTCGAGGATCCTTATCGGCCTGGTAATGGAACGGGAGAGCAGAAAGGCAAAGATGGAAACGATCAGTAAAAAGGCCATCAAGATAAAATAGTTCCTCTGCACCAGAAGATTGATCTCAGAGATGGCCTCACGACTGTCCTGTTTGGTGATCAATCCCCAATGTGTCCTAAAAACAGGGGAATAGGCCGCCAGTACGGAGATTCCCCGATAGTCTACTGATTCTGCAATACCCCTCTGACCCCCGATGGCCTTCAGGGCGATCTCTGCCTGTCCCGTAACCGGTTGGATGGGAATGGCGAGCTTTAAGGCGGTATCCGGGAAATTCCTCGTGTTGTTCAAAAAAATGAGCCTTTCCCCGTCCCTTCTCACCAGCATAGTCTCCCCGGAGTTTCCCATCCCCTGCCAGTTGCGGAGCAGCGGGTATAGCGTCCTGTCCACGCAAACCCTCAGAACAAGCACACCAATTGTTCGGTCCTGCGGAAATTTATTGTTAAGGACCTCAATCCTGGTAGAAAAGGCCATACTCAGGGTCTTTGTGCGCTCCGAATAGTAAATGTCTTTTATATAGACCTCTCCTGGCGGCAGGGACATCGCCCCTCTGAAGTGCGGGTTTGCCGCCATATCCCACCCCTCGTACAGCGGACAGGTCGAGAAGAGCACCCTCCCTGCCGGGCTGATCACAAGGGCCTCTCCATATCCCCAGCCCCCGACAAGACCTTCAAGATAACGACGCATATGAACAGTTCCCACTTTCTGGTCGGCATGATGAAGATTGGAAAAATGAGGCAAAAGCGATTCGATAAGAATTTTATCCTTGGCAAGAAACCGGCAATCAGAGATCACCTGATCCAACCACTGGCTCACCAGGGCGGCCTGTAGTTCCACAATGGACTTAAGATGGCTGGCCACCTTGTCTTTGATGATATCCCGTTCGTTAAAGTATGTAAGCGCCCCAATCCCCAAAAGGGGAACAATACTGATAGAGAGGAAAGAGAGCGTCAACTTGAGCTGGATGCTCCTTCGTCCCCTAAAAATACTGATGGCAATAAAAAGGGCAATGGCGATTAGGGAAAGGGGAGCTAAAAGATAAAACAGGTCAAGTCTGGCCTCTCTTCCGATACCCTCGAAGAGGAGATTGCCCAGCCGATAGTACTCGCCTGATCTTTTTAGCCTCTCCAGAGCGTCGTTGATCTCCGCGAGGAGCGCCGTATCTCCCTCCCGCACAGCGAAGCAGGACTGGCGCAGGAAGATCAGGGTGTCCTGGGATTTCAAATCTGATATCCCCGCTTCTCGCATCCAGTACAGACCCATTAACTTGGGACAGAGGGCCGCATCTACCTCCCCCCTTGTGAGGGCTGAGAAGACACCTTTCATATCTTTCATGACTGTCGGCTTGATTTCTTTCCTGTCCCTGAGGATTTCGAGGGGCATATCCCTATCATATACGGCGATCTTCTTGCACTTAAGATCATCCAGTGTAAAGAGGGGAAGGGCATCTTTACGGGTGAAGAGGGATAATTCCAGCGTGGAATGGGGATCAGAAAAATCGAATTCCCTGTCCCGTTCCTCACTGTAGAGCATCCCCATCAGGGCATCAACCTCTCCTCTACGGAGGGCGTCTATCGCAACAGGCCAATCCATCAGCCTTATCTCAATATCCCAGCCCTTGATCCTGGCCATTGCCCGCACCAATTCCACATCAAACCCTTTCGGCTTACCGGAAGGATCCAGGTACTCGTAAGGGGCAAAACCACTACCCCCGCCAAAAACCAGCTTCTTTCCCCCGGCGAAAGGAAAGGCCTGCGGGGGAATTAAGGGGAGGAGGAAGAGGAAGAGGAAGAGGAGGAGGGAAAGAATACGATGCGTTCTTTTCATTAACTTCAAATCCTTATCCAGTCAATATGGGCATCCCCAAAAGCGGCCAGATGGTAAACAACGCTATCGCCAGGACAATCATCAATAGAACGGAAGGAATGATCCCGTATTTAAAGAACTCGCCTCCGCTAAATTGTCCTGAGGCGTAGGCGATGGCATCACACACAGGATAACAAATTTCTCCTCCCTTCTCATGGGACCAAGTTCAGAGGAGAGGCTCTTTACCTGCTCTTTAAGCCCGGAAATAGCCTTCTTCTCGAGAGGAAATGAACTACCCCGCCGCAAGCGGCGGGGAATACAACCCAAAGGGATTGAAAATAAGCATAAAACGTGGGGGGTGACCTCGGCCATCCTTAACAACCTCCGCCTTTTCCATCTCCGCCATGGCCTGACGGAGGGTGAACCAGTAAGGAATACAAAGATACTCATCAAAGGGGTATCATCATCTCCCCTGCCCGTTTTAGTTCCATCACTCAAACTCCTTTCTAACCGGTTAGTTCTCAATCTCCATTGCCCCCTCTATAGAAACCCTTCAGGCCAATGTCGTGAAAATATAACAAATACATGTAACTTCTGCAAATAGTAAAAAAATAATAAGAGGAGCAACATTGACATGCAACGGTATTTGCCCTATACTTACCCCCGTAAAAAGGGTGAACTGAGGGATTGAGTTTTGGAGGGGGAAGAAAAGGCGATGTTTTATAAGACTCTTATCTATCAAGAGACAGGGGGTGTCGGCATAATAACACTCAACCGCCCGGCAGCAGGCAATGCCATAGACCTACGAATGGCCGGGGAATTGACCGATATCTGTACCCGTGTTAACCATGATGAAGGAGTAAAGGCGGTCATTATTACCGGCGCCGGAGAGGAAGTATTTTCTGTAGGCGCCGATCCCGATGAGTTCTTCTTGGGGGCCGGCATGCCGTCCGTTGCCGCGCCGGTGACAGGGCTTACATGTCCGGTCATCGCCGCTATCAACGGGGATGCTTTGGGACAGGGCTTGGAACTGGCATTGGCCTGTGACCTCAGAATTGCCGTAGAAACAGCCCGTTTTGCCCTGCCCCACCTCACCTCAGGTTTCATCCCCTGGGATGGCGCCACCCAGAGGCTGCCACGCCTGATAGGGAAGTCGAAAGCTATGGAAATGCTTCTCACCGGGCAAGTGGTAGATGCTGCAGAGGCCCACCGGATTGGATTGATCAATAGGGTAGTTTCATCCCGGGAACTCATCCCCATGGTAACGGATATGGGTCGGGAAATGGCATCCAAAGCTCCACTGGCATTGAAATATGCCAAAGAGGCAATTTACAAGGGCCTGGATCTAACGTTAGGGCAGGGATTGCGTCTGGAGGCTGACCTTTATTTCCTCTTGCAAACAACCGAAGACCGCAACGAAGGTATCAAGGCTTTTCTGGAAAAGAGACCCCCTCAATTCAAGGGTAGGTAAGGTCAGGGGGTAGGGATTAGAGGTCAGAGGTCAGAAAAGGGGAGGGCTTAGGTTCCCCCCTTTGAGAAAGGGGGGTTTAGGGGGGATTTTAAGTTAACATTTATGGAGATCAGGTATAGTGAGCAACTTTGAGACGGTAATTTACGAAAAGAGAGATACCATAGCCTTTGTTACACTTAACCGCCCCCGGGTGTTGAATATATACAATATCCGTATGCGGGATGAACTGTACCAGGTTTTGGGCGCGATTAAAGACGACCCTGAAGTAATGGCAGCCATCTTCAAGGGGGCGGGAGAGAAGGCATTCTGTGCCGGCGCTGATTTAAGTGAGTTTCTCGCTGCTCCCTCACCAACTATTGCCCGGCAGGTGCGCTGGGAACGTGACATCTGGGGGCTCTTTCTGAGCCTTCCCCAGCCTTTGATCGCCGCTCTTCATGGCTATGTTCTTGGTTCAGGAATCGAGATGGCTCTCTGTTGTGACATCAGAATAGCCTCAGAGGACGCCCAGTTTGGTCTGCCCGAAGTGGGATTGGGCATTATCCCTGCTGCCGGGGCTACGCAAACACTCCCCCGCATAGCGGGACGGGCCAGGGCTTTGGAAATGATGCTCACCGGTCGTCGGATTGGCGCCCGGGAAGCCCTCGATATGGGGCTGGTCAACCGGGTGGTGGCAAAAAGTGAACTCCTCATGGTCGTCGAGGACATGGCCAGGCAGATCGCCTCTTTTGACCCCACGGCGGTACAGGGTATCAAGGAGGCGGTGCTGAGAGGGCCGGACATGACTTTAGCCGAGGGGCTGGAGATGGAAAAAAGGCTGGCAAGTTCTCTCTCCCGGTCAAGAACCGGCAACAGCTCCGCATCGTAGATCGTTTCGTAAATAACTTGGCTTTCAGCTTTGAGCTTTCAGCTTTTGAGTAATGCGTTCAGAAACCGAACAGACCAAAGAGCTTGACATTATCCGGTGTTTCTGTTATCAGATTAACTTACCTGTGCCCTATACTTATTGGTGATTTCCTTATTAAAGAGTTAGGTTGTCAAGCGAATGAAAGGGGTGATGCATCATGAACAAGACCCAACGCGCTATTCTATTTGCTACTGCATTCATTTTGATTGTAATGCTCTTATTCCCTCCCTTCAAAATGCAATTTCCGACCGGTTTCATCGCAAATCAGGGTTACTCTTTTATACTCTCCCCACCTATGTATGATGAGTATCATAAGTTACCAGTTGATTCGATCTTGCTTTTGATTCAATTTCTCATAGTAATCTCTGTTGGAGGGATTCTTTTCCTTGCTCTTAAATCAAAGCAGGATGCACCAACCTAACAAATCACTCGTGCGGAAGGGCGATTGCCCGCCGCACAGTTTAGGCGATACGCGAAGGGATGCAGGTACACTAAATCTAAATGAACCACGAGAAAAGGAGCACGACATGAATACAACAGATTTTCTGACGATAGCTACCGCTATCTGTCCTGACAGGGATGCAATGATTTTCGAAGGGAAAAGATGGACTTACTCCCAGATCAGCGAACGGGTCAACAGGTTGAGTAATGCCCTGACCAGCCTGGGAGTAAGCAAGGGGGATCGCTGCGCTATAATACAGGTGAATTGCCCGGAATATATTGAATCGTATTGTGCCGCCGCGAAGTTAGGCGCCATCTTCGTCCCCCTGAATTTCAGGGCCAAGGCCGATGAGCTGAGTTACATGCTTGATAATGCGGAAGCCAAAGTTCTGCTTGTAGGTAAGAGGTACCAGGAAATGGTGCGTACGATGCTGCCTACTCTCCCCACCGTTGAACGATGTATCTCTTTAGATGGCAGAGAGGGGGATATGCCTTTCTATGAGGATCTCCTCGGTGCGTCACCTCCTGACGAAGTGTTCACCGAGATCGAGGATGACGATATTACCATCTTAATGTACACTGCCGGCACTACAGGAAGGCCCAAGGGTGTGCCGCTGAGGCATAATGCATTCGTCGGTTACGTCCTGGATAATGTAGATCCGGCCAGCCCGGACATAGAGGAAAGAAACCTTCTTACAGTCCCTTTGTATCACGTGGCGGGCATCCAGGCAATGCTGGCTGCCATGTACGGTGGCCGAACTCTGGTGTTGATGAGACAGTTCGAGGTCAGGGAATGGATGGAAACTGTGCAAGGGGAGCGGGCCAGTCGCGCCATGCTGGTGCCGACAATGCTCAAGAATGTCATAGATTATCCCGATTTTGCGAAGTGCGATCTGAGCAGTCTCCGGGTAATCACCTATGGCGCAGCTCCCATGCCCTTTGTAGTCATCACTAAGGCGATGGAGTTAATGCCCTGGGTGAGGTTCATCAATGCCTTTGGGCAAACGGAAACCGCCTCGACAATCACAACCTTAGGTCCCGAAGACCATATTATTGAGGGCACTCCGGAGGAGAAGGAGAAAAAGTTGAAGAGGTTAGCCTCCTCGATCGGGCGTCCCCTACCTGATGTGGAGGTAAAGATTGTTGATGAGAATAGGAAAGAGTTACCCTACCTGGAGGTAGGGGACATTCTGGCGAGGGGGCCCCGGATAATGACAGGTTACTGGCATGATGAGCAAAAGACAGCGCAGATATTCACCCCTGATGGATGGCTGATCACGGGAGATAGAGGATGGATGGATGAGGAGGGATACATATTTTTAGCCGGTCGTGCTGATGACATGATCATCAGGGGGGGGGAAAATATCTCACCGGAAGAACTTGAAAACGTGCTCTACTCTCATCCCAAGGTGGCGGAAGCGGCGGTAATTGGCGTACCTGATCCGGAGTGGGGACAACAACCCATGGCTATTGTGGTACTTAAGGAAGGCGAGACCGCCACCGCCGAAGAAATTATAGAGTACTGTCACTCCCGGCTGGCAGGTTTCAAACGCCCCCGGTCGGTATCCTTCGTTGATTCCCTACCCCGCACCCCTACGGGTAAGGTATTGAAGAGGATACTCAGGGAACAACATGGACAGCCGTAAGACAAGGGCAAGCTGATCGCTGATTACTTACAACATTTGAGGAGGTTCGAGGAGAGATGGCCAATCAAATAGGCAAAAGGTATCTTTGCAAGAAGTGTGGCACAGAGTTTATCGTCACCCGTGGTGGTGACGGCGCATTGAGTTGCTGTGGCCAGCCAATGGAGCTAAAAACTACAGAAGCAAAGGGGACCAAATAGACATGGCAAACCAATTAGGGAAAAGGTATAAATGTAGTGTTTGCGGCACCGAGGTGCTCTGCACCAAGGCCGGTGAAGGCGCCGTTATCTGTTGCGACAAGGAAATGGAAGTTCAGGAACCACGACCTCTGCCCTCATCCGATTAAGCGGGTCAGACCCATAGCGGGAGTGTACTTGCACCTGCCGCCCTCTTACGGGCGGTTTCCGCAATGTCAACAGAAGGAAAAGAAACGGCCCCATTGACAGGGCTCCGGGTACTGGATCTGGCTGATGAGAAGGCATCCTTTTGCTCCAGACTCTTAGCCGATATGGGGGCCTATGTTATCAAAGTGGAAAGGCCCGGCGGCGATGCCTCGCGGCGGATAGGCCCCTTTTGGGGGAAAAGGCCGGAGGCGGATAAGAGCCTCTTCTTCTGGCACCACAACGCCGGTAAACTCGGGATAACCTTGAATTTAGAAAGTACGGAAGGGCGGGGGATCTTTTTCCGGTTGATCGGCAGGACTGACGTGGTAGTAGAGACCTTCCCACCAGGATACTTAGAGAAGATCGGTCTGAACTACGAGGCATTAAGTGAGAAAAACCCTCGGCTTATTCTGGCCTCGGTTACCGGTTTTGGACAAACCGGGCCTTACAGGGAGCACAAATCCTGCGATATAGTTGCCTCGGCCTCAGGGGGACAGATGTACGTCTGTGGAACCCCTGATACTTCACCCCTTGTCCCCTACGGGCAACAATCGTACTATGCCGCCTCTCTTTTCGCTGCTGTCGGCATCCTCATCGCATTGAATGAACGAAACGAAAGCGGCAGGGGGCAGCATCTCGACGTCTCTCTCCAGGAATCCGTAGCGGCAACCCTTGAGCATGTTATGGTTCGTTATTTCTCCGAAAATGCCCTGCCCGAGAGAGAGGGAAACATCCATTGGACCGGCTCCGCCTCTCTCTTACCATGTAAAGACGGTTACATCTTTATCACTTTTAACCAGGAGTGGGAGACCCTTGTCGAGCTGCTGGACAGTGAGGGGATAACCTGTAACCTGGGGGAAGAGAGGTGGAAGGAAGAGGACTACCGGAGGCAACATGCGGGTCACATTATCGAGGTGTTGACCCGCTGGACAATGACCCACACGAGAGCAGAGCTTTTCGAACTGGGCCAGATGATGCGTTTCCCCTGGGCTCCCGTTAATTCACCGGACGAGGTCTTCAACAGCCCCCAGCTCAGGGCACGGAACTTCTTCTCCCCCGTAAACCATCCCGAAGCCGGCACTTCCTTCCTCTATCCCGGCGCTCCTTACAGGTTCAGTAGCCCATCATGGAAGATACGTAGGCGGGCCCCTCTCGTCGGTGAAGACAATCTTTCTATCTATCACAGAGAGCTGGGACTTTCACCCGAGGAACTGGCCGGACTTTCCGCTGCCGGTATTATCTAAAGGTGGGGGAACTACTCAGGTTCACGGTTCAAGGTTAGACTGTGGATTCCTAGTACCGGTTATCTCAAGAAATATGAAGAGCGCAAGCCAACCAACCGTGAACCCTGAATCGTGAACCGTGAACCCTGAACCGTGAACCCTGAATCATGAACCGTAAACCTGACGGCCTGATTAGTTACGAGAAAAGTCCCCTTCAGGGGATAAGAGTGCTGGATTTTACCTGGCTTCTGGCCGGCCCCTATGCCACGAGGATCCTGGCCGACTTCGGGGCAGAGGTGATCAAGGTCCAATCCGGGAGAACCGCAAGGGGCGCTGAGTCCAACGCTACGGCTTATTTCAATACATGGAACCGCAACAAGTTGAGCATCACCCTGGACATGAGCCACCCCGAAGGAAGGGAGCTTGTACTGAGGTTGGTCAGGATAAGCGATGTGGTAATAGAGAATTTTACCCCCCGGGTGATGGCTAACTGGGGGCTGAACTACGAGGCACTGAAACAGGCCAAACCTGACCTGATCATGGCCGGCATGTCGGGGATGGGACAGACGGGACCGTGGAGGGATTTCGTCGCCCTCGGATATACTATTGCTGCCCTTTCGGGCATCACCTATCTCACCTCCCCTGGTAAGGATTCTCCGACAGGGATAGGCTATGCCTACGCAGACCCATTGGCCGGCCTGGTTGCCGCCTTGGCCGTCTTGGGGGCGCTGGAACATCGCCGGAGGACCGGCCGGGGGCAGTATCTGGATATTTCGGAATACGAGGCAGTATCCAGCCTGCTCGGCCCTACCCTTCTGGACTGTGCGGTCAACCGTACGCCGGCCGCACCCCGGGACAAAACCTCTGAAGGTATCCCCGCTGCTCCCTACGGTTGCTACAGGTGTCTGGGTGACGACAGGTGGTGTGTTATCGCCGCATTCACCGAGGATGAGTGGCATGCCCTCTGCCGGATCATGGGTAATCCCTCCTGGACAAAAGAGGAAAGATTCTCCGATCTTTTGCAGCGGCAACAGCGCGCTGAGGATCTCAATGAACTGATAGGACAATGGACCATCAATTATCCGCCGGAAGAGGTAATGGATATGCTGCAGGAAGCCGGGGTGCCCGCCGGGGTGGTCAACAACGCTGCCGACATAGCAGGCGACCCTCAACTTGCGGGCAGGGGGTTTTTTATGCAACTGTTCCACCCGGTCCTGGGTAATACCACCTCCGACGGCACACCGATAAGGCTAAGCCGTACACCGGCCTGCTTCCGGCGCGCCGGCCCCCTGCTGGGACAGGATAACCACCATGTCTATCAGGACTTGCTGGGCCTGGATAAGGATGAATTCCGTCAATATGTCGAGAAGGGGATCATTGCCTAAAGACCCCTTCTCCATACAATTTTTTACCCTTTTTACCCTATGACGGAAGATATAAATCGGGAATTAATCGCGGTTGTTATGCCGAACGGCTCCCTGGAGTTGGAATGGACGGATGCCCAGGAGGCCATAATCCAGAGCAGTAGATTGTTACAGGAGGAGATATACAGGCGTTTTTCCCGGAATACGGATTCCTATTCCTGGCTTCTTTTCCTGGGGTTTTGCGATAGAGGCGTCCCTCTTTCTCATTCCCTTGATTATTGGCGGAGCTTCGCAGGATTGTTTGCCAAAAGGCTTTCCCAGACGCCAGAGCTGGAAGTCCTGCGTCATAAGGCCGAGCTCCCGATAGAAGAAGACGCATTGAGACGGTATCTGGAAGATGCTCCGCTGATGACCGGCTCCGACTATCTGACCCTGGGATTGCTTGAGGATGTATGGTTAAGGCTGGGAAAGACTTTTGCCGGTGCAATAAGGACGTATGAGGGGACTGTTGAGGATTTTATCAAGACCTACAGTCCCAATGTGCACCTCGTAGGCAGGGTCTTTTTCCATCTCGTAGAAAACAAGAATGAGGAAAATCCCTTTGCCTTTCTGGCAACCTACTCCACCAGGCTGAATGAACAGGGGAAATCCAAACATCTCCCTCTTAAGCATGCACTGCAGGAATATGGACAGGACAGTAAAAAGCTTTTGCAACTCCTGACAACAGTCCATCGAGCCGCAGAAAGAAGCCCCCTAATTTCCGAACTCCTTGAAACCGGCGAATTGTTTCACCCCCTTGCCTGGAGCTCAAAAGAGGCGTTTTCCTTCCTGAAAGAGATCCCTGTCTATGAAGATTACAGACGCTGGAGGCGTACAAAAAAGCAAAAGAGATGACGAATAAAGGGGGCCTGAGCTTTATAGAGGCATTGCGCCTGCAACTGCGGCCGGAAAAGTTACTGGGCGTCCATGGCCAAGAGATAGACCACGGTATCTCAAACGGAAAATGGATGGAATCGGTCATCCAGAAGATGGTCAACCCGCAGAAGATCCCTCCTGTGAAGCCCGATGACACATTCAAGGCCGAATTGAGAGAGTATCAGCAGAAAGGGGTAAACTGGCTCTATTTCTTACACTCACTGCAGTTCGGCGCCTGTCTGGCGGACGATATGGGCATGGGAAAAACCGTTGAAGTGCTGGCCTTCTTACATATTTTGAAATCAGAACTCCATAGAACGGGAAGCCCCCATAAGGCCAGTCTTTTAATCGTACCGGCCTCCCTCATCTTCAACTGGTCTTATGAGATTCAGCGATTTTCCCCTGATATCCGTTTCTCTGTGGCGCATCCCAGCGCCAATACCGCCCAAAATGCCCCGGAAAAAACACACAATTCACCGGATGACTTCGATCTCGTTATCACAACCTATGCCATGGCTCAAAGATACGAATGGCTCCAATCTTATTCCTGGAACTATATTATCTTAGACGAAGCCCAGGCCATCAAGAATCCGGGGACGAAACAAGCGCGGGCGGTCAAGAAACTGACTGCGCGAAACAGGATTATCATGACAGGAACTCCTATCGAGAACAGACTCTCGGATCTCTGGTCTCTTTTTGACTTTTTAAATCCAGGATTGCTAGTGTCATGTCAACGATACTCTGTCATTTCGAAGGAGTCTTCACGACTGAGAAATCTTAGATTTCTCCCTGCGGTCGAAATGACATTTCTTGATTGACATGACACTAGGCAATATAAAGG
>Ga0105152_10000527_pt1 | contig 11559 bp, 11 predicted proteins | sample LakBais05cmmetaG_FD_81534 | JGI IMG/M metagenome (GOLD analysis project Ga0105152, IMG submission 81534) | Lake sediment microbial communities from Lake Baikal, Russia to study Microbial Dark Matter (Phase II) - Lake Baikal sediment 0-5 cm | ecosystem: Environmental > Aquatic > Freshwater >...
AGCAACAGGAGCAAACAGGGAGGATTTATGAAAAAAATAACGATCGCTATAAGTCTTTTTGTTTTGGCGGCGGGTCTTGTCATCGCCGCTCCTGTCCTGAAAGTGGTCACGCCCAACGGCGGAGAAGTACTGACCTTGGGCGAGCCTTTCCAGATCACCTGGACAGCCACTGGCGTCACCCAGAAAATCAAGCTGGTTTTGATCAAAAGCGGCGGCGCCCTGGTCGGGATTATCGACTCCAACTTGGATGCAAAAAGTTGCATCTACAATTGGCCGGCAGGCCAGCATAAAAGCGGCATGGCTGCGGCCGGCGACAATTACAAGATCCGCATCTGCACCATGGACAACACTCTGGAAGATCTCAGCGACAGGGCGTTTACCCTGGGCGGCCAAGCCGCCTCGCCGTCGCTGAAGGTCACCTTTCCCGTCGGCGGCGAGACCTTCACGTGGGGCAGCCTGCAGCCGTTCCAGTGGAGCGCACCCGGCAGCAGCGGCAGCGTCAAGGTCACCCTGATGCGCAACGGCAGCCCGGCGTACGAACTGTCTCCATCTGTCTCCGTTGCCGCTGGGGCCGTGGGCTGGACCATCGGCGACGCCCCGGGCTGGAGCTGCGACAGTCGCTGCGGCGCTGGCTATAAGTTGCGGGTCGAGGCCCTGGACGGCTCAGCGAGCGCCGAGAGCCCCGGAACGTTCACGATCGCCGCGGCCCCTCCTTCCGGCGGCGGCGAGCCCGACTTCGAGCTGAACCCTCTGGATCGTTACTTCGTCTGGAAGATAGATCCTCAGCACGGCGGCAAGGTGCTGACCATCGAGATCTACATCAACTGGTACAACCATGGCGCCGACTACCAGGGGCCACTGAAGGTCCACTACATGTACTTGGACGCCCTGCAGGGCTCCAAGATCTCCAAGGACGCAGTTCTGGAGATCCCCTCCGTTTCGATCGCACACAATAAGGGCCGCAAGGATCACCTGTGCACCGTGGAGAAGATCCCCGACGGCGTCAGCTCGATCACTTTCGCCGTCATGCTCGATCCCGACAACCAGGTCAAGGAGACCGATGAAAAGAACAATTATCGCGACCTGAACGTCGAATTAAGCCACCAGCCCGACCTGGCCATCGAAGACGTGCGATATTCCACGACTGAATTCCACAACTACGACCCGGTGGACGTTTATTTCACCGTCCGCAACAAGGGCATCGAGCAGGCTAGGCAGTTCAACGTCCGCGTCACGAGCGATGACGAGAAGGGAAACAGCCTCGCTTACAAGAACAGCATGACCATCCCGCTCCTGGGTGGGTGCAACGACGCATCCGGCCCGCCCTCCCATCTCCCCCGTCCATTTCCGGATCCAATTCACCGGCGAGATGCCACACAGCGCCCTCTTCGTGATCCACGTCGACTACGACAACCAGGTCAACGAAGCCAACGAAATGAACAACAAGAGCTGGACCCGATATTACCTGCTGCCCACTGCCGACCTGTTTTTTGCGAATACGCAATCAATGCCGACGCGAGTATGGCAGGAACATATGACGCTGCACTGCGAATTCTGGGTAGGCAACAAGGGCGATGCGGACGCGGATGGCGTCTATGTTTATATCTTTATCGAAAGTCATGGTTCTCGTGAAATGCGCAAAATGATCAACAAAGGAAAGATAACAAGGGGCGGCGGCGGCTATTCACATTCCAGCGAAGCGATACAGATAACCTGGCCGAGTGGTAAATTTCTTGCCCAGTTCATTATCGCCGGTTGTTGCAAGCCCGGAGAAGTTTCCAGCGACAAGCGCTACCATGACAAGAATCCCGCCGACAACACGGCAGAAATATGGAGCGCATGGGAATAACCGGTGTAAAGAAGGGTTGCTGAGCCGGGAGCTGGACCGGAGTTCACCCCAGCAGGTTGATCCTGGTGAAAATATAGTCTAAATCCTCTTCTTTCAGCACCACCCGGTAATAGTCGCTGTCGCCCAGGCGCTGCGGCTCATAGCCTTCTGCAGCGAAATACTTGTCGGTGCGCCGGCGGTCGAACCAGTAGACCAGGGCGACGCGGCCGCGGACGATCTCGATGGCGGTAATGCCGTGGCGGCCGATGCCGCAGCCCGAATTGAACAGGCAGGGCAGCAACGGCCCGTCGTGGTAGAGGTTTTCGCCGCGCCGCGCCTGGCGGTCCTTGTGCTGCAGTTTGACGTATTCCTCTTTCAGGCGCGCCAGCTTCTGTTGCAGCTCAAGCTTCTGCTCGCTCGGGGCCTGCGGATACTTGCGGCAGAGGTTCTCGATCTCGATCTTCAGGGTGTCCAGGCGCGACAAGGATTCGAACAAAGGCCGGTGGGTGTGGCCGATCAGGGCCATGATCTTTTTCTGGCGGGCGAAGCTGTAAATGCGCCTTTCCACGCGGAAGCGACGGCGGCTGCTTTGGGCCACCGTGTAGTTGCCGAAGCCCAGGGGGTGGAGCAGCCAGCGCAGGAACAGGATCCCCAGGGTCTGGAAAGCCCAGTTCAGGTGTGAGGTCTGGTGGCCGTGCACGACGAAAAGCGACTTGCCGCCCAAACGGATCTTCAGCGCTTCCGTGACCGGAAAGGGCATGCCTCGGGAACGGTGCCGCAGCAGCCTCAAGTCGTGGTTGCCGACCAGCTTGATCAGGGCGCCGCGGGTGGCGAACTCGGCCCAGGCGCGGTACACGTCGCCCCAGCGGGCCACGATGCGTTTCAGGCGGAAGCGGGCCAGTTCCTCGATGTCGCCGTTGAGGACCAGGGTGAAATTCCCCTCCAGGTAGTGGCGCCGCATCACCGCCAGGAACAAGTCGGCGTTTTTTTTGAAATCGTCGTTGCCGCCGCCGTCGCCCAGGTGCAGGTCGGAAAAGATGACCAGTTTATCTTTCTCTTTCAGTTCGACGACTGGAGCGTGGTCATAAAGGCGATTGAGCTTGTTTAGCAAATTTCGCGACAGCATGCTTTTTCTCTCATCGCCATAAGGATAGCAAAAATACGCGGGGAATGCATCAGTTCGAGGAAGTTGAAGCGATGAAGCGTTTTGATAAATTCCAAATCACAAATTCCAATGGCCGAAACAAGAACAGTGGTAGTGATAGTGATAATGGAAGTCGAACCACGAACTTTTTTCTTCCGAATCACGAATCACGAATCACAAATTACGAATCACGAATTACGAAATCCGTTGTCAGCCCCCGGAAGCGAAAAGGCGGAGATACAGGCGTTCGATATTTTTGTCCAGGCCAGGTGTGCTTTCCTGCAGGCGCGAGATGAAAAGTTCGCCGCCGCGGTAGAAAGTGACGCGGTCGAAAGGCGCGTCCAGGGCGGGTCGGTTGGCTTTCAGGCCGAGGCGGCTGCAGACGCGGTTTTCCAAATAGCTGGCCAACCCCTCCTTCCACTCCTGCCAGGTCATGTATTCCCAGTCACGGCTGTTCAGGCCTTTTCTTAACACAGAACGCCAATGACCGGCTTTTTTCATCCGGCCATTTTCCAACGCCGCCAGCCATAGACCGTAAACGCGCTTGATTTCAGCGTTGCCGTAAGGGAACGGATACTGCAACTCCCACATGAAGTCGCCCCGGGCCATGGCTTCGCGGTTGACGGTCAATCCCTGTTTCAGCTTGCCTTCAACGGTTTCCCATTCATAACAATGGACAAATTCATGCAGGATGGTGGCGTAGCCTTCCGGGGAAGCGAAAACGTCAGGGCTCACCACGCAGGCCATGCGATTGTCCCAGAAAGCAAGCGGCATGGCGGCCCTGATCCCGACCGGCATGGGGGACTTGACCGGCGCCTGGGCGGACAGGCCCCAGCTTTTTCCGGCTGCATCCGGCTCAAATACGTAAAATTGCCTGTCATCGACCAGGGCGACGGGATACGTTTTGGCGAAGGCCGGATGCAGGTCAGCCGCTTTTCCCCGGCAGGTCAAAACCTTCGCCAGCTCAGTTTGGTAACATTGAATCACCGCGGCCGGCGCCGGAGGCTCCTGGGCAGACAAGAAAACACATGTCAATGCAACAAAAATCGCAATCCCGCACTTCATGAACACCTCCACCTGTATTTTTTTAAATGGGTGCAAAATCCAGGGTCAATTATAATCTTCTATATCATTATTTCCAATCGCAGTGAAGTGCTTTGTTGAAAAGTGGAAGTGTTGAAACGTCGAAATGTCATAGCGAAATCAGTGTTAGTGATAGTGGTAGTGGTAGTGAAGCAGAAATTATTCCTCGAAAGTTATCTTTTCATAAACATCGAACATCGAACATTTTTTTGTTTTGGTCATTGGTGCTTGGTGCTTATTTGTGATTTGGTGCATGGAATTTAGGATTTTCTTTTCTTACCTGTTGCCTTGGGCGACCATCCCCCAAGCGAAACGCCGGCGGATCGCCCCTACCCCGTCCTTTTCTTTCTCGTCACGCGTCACTTGTCACGCGTTACGTGATTTACCGGCTTCGATCTACTCGCGGATGGCGCGCCAGGTACCGGTCACGCTGCCATTGCTCCAGGTGCCGCTCATGCTGAAAAGCGTTCCGGTGAGCTTGTAGCTCTCCCAGTCGCTATAAATGATGTTTATCACATTACTGGCGGCATTCCAGGTGCCGGCGTAGCCGCGGCTGTCGCTGAACGTGCCGCCCAGGATGTCGGCTCCGGAAAAAGTGATTGTGAAGGTTTCGCTGGAGGAGCTGTCCGAGTTGTAAAAAGTCACGTCCCAGACGACGCGGACATCAATCAGCCGGGCTACCAACGTAATGCTCTTGTACATGGTAACGGTGCCCGACGCCGACGCCTGGCTGCCGTCAAAAATTACTTCGACCGTATGCAGGGAGTTCACCGGCGTGTATGCGTACTCGATCTCGGTCAATTCCGCTAAAACCTGCATGCTGCTTGCAGGCGTTCCATTTATGCCCTGTTCAACCGTGACCGACAGTTCATATTCTGGCAGACCGAAAAAATTGCAGCTGGCCAACGGCACCATCAGTATGCAGACGCACAGCCAGGCCCGGCCAACCGCGAAAAAAGGATTCTTTTTCATATTCATGAGCGTGACACCTCTTATGCAAGTCGCCTGTATTATATTACAAAATGCGGCCAGAACCAAATCTTGCAAGGATTTTATTTTTTGTCCGCCTTTTGGGAAACCCTCGCCGCAGCGAATGCGTCTTAGTGACAAAGACAATGCAAGAAATGCGTCCGCAAAATGTTCTAATTTATGCGCGCCCTGAAAAAAAGCCGCTACGGACAAGACTGCACCATGGAAGCAAAGGTTAAAAGGCAGATCATCCTCCTTTCCATCCTGCTGCACATCCTGTTCCTCTCATTCTGGGAAAGCGCGATAAAACTCGACCTTTCCCGCGCCTACTCCGCTGCGGCGCCCCCCAAAAGCGCGCCGCTGGTCTTTGACCTGCAGCAGCCGGAACAACCCCGGGAAGTGATCGCCACCCCGGCTGACGCCCCGACCACTCCCAAGCCGCAAAAAGCCGATTTTCTCTCCGACAAGAACGCCCTGGCCCGCAACCAGGAGCCCGCCCCGGGGCTGCGCCTGAGCGACGATCCCTATTCCCGGGGCGATCTCGTCTCCCATGACCTGCCGCCGCAGCCGCCCAGCCCGGAAAAGGAAGCCGTGGCTGCCCGGCCGCAGGAACAGACGGCCGAGGCCGACCGCAAACGGGAAGCCACGAACAACGACCTGCCGCCCGACGAAAATGCCGAGATGAACCGGCCCCGGGACCGCGAGGCGGCAAAGGCCAAAAAACCGCTCCGCTTGGAATTACCGGGAGTCCTGCACCGGCAATTGGATGCGCGGGCCGCCTCAGACGGCGGACTGTCGTTCAACACCTACAACTGGGATTTCGCCCCCTACATGCTAGCGCTGAAAGAGCGTATCGGCCGCAACATCTTCCCGCCCATGGCTTTTTCCAAGCTGGGCATGATCGACGGCGATACGCTGCTGCGTTTCAAGATCTATCCCGACGGCCAGCTGAGCGACCTGGAATTGCTCGGCTACACCGGACACCGCACGTTGATGGAAACCAGCCGCTTCGCCGTCACGGCTTCGGCTCCATTCCCGAACCTGCCGGCGGACTTTCCCAAATCATACCTGGAAGTCACCGCCAAATTTTCGTATTTTATAAAAAAATAAGCGAGGCACGACATGAAAAATATCTGGGATTTTCTGGCCAAGGGCGGCATCATCATGGTTCCCCTGTTCCTGTGCTCAATCACCGGACTGGCCATCGTCATTGAAAAGTTTATTTCGCTGCGCCGCCGCAAGGTCATCGTGCCTGAAGTGGTCAGCGTGCTGGAAAACGTCAAGGGAGCGAACGACTTTGGCCTGGCCGTTTCCATCTGTGAAAAGCACAACGGCCCTTTCGCCAACATCATCCGCATCAGCCTGGAAAACCACGACCTGCCCCGCGAAGAAATCAAGGAGATCCTTCTTGACCAGGGCCGCCAGGAGGTCCACCAGCTGGAAAAGGGGCTGGGCGTGCTGGAAACCGTCGCCGGCATCGCGCCGCTGCTGGGACTGCTGGGCACGGTGCTCGGCATCCTAAAGGTCTTCAAGGTCATATCGGTCATGGGCGTCGGCCAGGCCACGGCGCTGGCCGGCGGCATATCCGAGGCCCTGATCACCACCATCGCCGGGCTTTTCATCGGCATCCCGGCGCTGGTGGCCTACAATTACTTCGCCAGCAGGGCCGAAGCGCTGGTGCTGGAGATCGAGAAATACTCCAACCGCCTGCTCAACAAGATCAGCGCCTTCCAGGCCGCGCCGGTTGAGTGACACCATGCAGCTGCAAGCCAAGCCGCGCCGCAAAGTGGTCATCAACATCACCTCGCTGATCGACGTCATTTTCATGCTGCTTTTGTTTTTCATGATCACTTCTACTTTTTTGGAGCAGCCGGGGATCAAGTTGGAGCTGCCGACCGCAAAAACCTCCACCAACACCGAACCGCAAGAGTATGTGCTCACCGTCGACAAAAAAGGCGAGTTGTTTTTGAACCGCCAGCCCGTGACCCTGGCCGGACTAGAAGCGGAGATCAGAAAAGCCCTGCCGAAAATGAAAGACGGCGCCCTGGTGCTCAAGGCCGACCAGGAAATTACCCACGGCCTGGTCGTGCGGGTCATGGACATGGCCAAGCGCGGCGGCGTCAGGAAACTGATCATCGGCACCAAGCCGGAGAAATAAAAGAAATCGCGCTTCTCCAAAAAACGGACCGCGATCTGCCTGTTCGGCCACACGGGTTTGTTTTGACCCGTTCCGGGATTCGGTTTCGCTGTGGCCGCGGAGTCGCCCCGTCTCGTGGGGCGCTTCCGCTCACCCTCCCCCGGTGGGGACGCTTCGCGGCCTTGAGCGGCTTGTGGAGGCCATTTTAAAGAAAAATGGCCGGAGTCGCTTTCCGCCTATGGCGGACCGGAATGCGGACGGGAAAAAGCGAAAGGGAGTGGCGGGAAAAGCCCGACCTTTTGCGGGGCTCCGACAGTCGCGGCCACTTCCCTTCGGGAACCGCTCAGCCTCATCCGGCGGGTGCCCCAGCACAAACCCTACGTAGCCTCAAAGCAGGATCGCGGCCCATATAGCCGAACAGGCAGCTTGCGGCCGCCACCCAAAGACATGAGAATTGCCGATACACGGCTATTTTTCAATCCCGGCCAGCATTTGACACCCCAAAATTGACATGTTACAATGAAACGGGGTATTTAGCGGTAAAAAAGCAATGAAAAAACTGGAAGTGAACCATATCAGAAAAACCTTCCGTCAAAGGGCGGTGGTCGACGACGTGAGCCTGAGCGTCGGGGCCGGAGAGATCGTCGGCCTGCTGGGGCCCAACGGTGCCGGCAAGACCACCACCTTCCTGATAATCCTGGGCATCCACCGCCCGGACAGCGGCGAAATCCTGCTCAACGGCCGCGATATCACCCGTTTCCCGGTATACAGCCGTTCGCGCCTGGGGATCAGTTTCCTGCCCCAGGAACCGTCGGTTTTCCGGGGATTGAGCGTCGAGGACAACATCCGCGCCATCACCCAGATGACCGGCGGCGTGCAAGCCTCGCTCATAGAAAAGATCCTTTCCGACCTGGGGCTGGAGGCCATCCGCGAGCGCAAAGCTTACATGCTGTCCGGCGGCGAAAGGCGGCGGCTGGAGATCGCCCGTTCGCTGATCCTGGCCCCCGATTTCCTGCTGCTGGATGAGCCTTTCGCCGGCATCGACCCGATCCAAATCGTGGAATTGCAGGAACTGATCCGCTCGTTCAAGCAAAAGAACATGGGCATCATCATCACCGACCACAACGTGCGCGAAATCTTGAAAATAACCGACCGATCCTATATCATTCACTCCGGCCAGGTCATTTTCGAAGGTCGGTCGGAGGAACTGATTGGTGATGAAAGGGTTAAAAAAGAGTATCTGGGCAAAGAATTCAGGTGGAATTAGATGACCATTAAAATGCAGCTTAAGGGCACCCAGCAGCTGACCATCACCCCGGTCATGCACTATTTCATCCAGCTGCTCGCCGACAACCACCTGGAATTGCTGGAAACCCTGCAGAACGAAGTGGAAGCCAATCCCATGCTTGAGATCGAAACGCAGGAAAAAATCATCAGCGAAAACGAGATCAACGAGTATCAAAAAAGGATCGAGCGCGCCGACGCTTCCTTCATGAGCCCCTACGAAGACCACGGTTTCCTGAGAAAAAATCCCGACGATATCGACAAGAACAAGGCCCTGGAAGTGCTCACCCCGTCCAGCGTTAGTCTGGCCGACCATTTGCTGGAGCAGGCCATGGCCACTTTCAGCGGCCAGAACGAGATCGAGATCGCCCGGCAGATCATCTATAACCTGGACGGTGACGGCTACCTGAAAATTGAGATCGCATCCATCGCCTCGCTGATCCAGACCACGCCCGCGGAGATCGAACGCGTGCGCCGGCTCATCACCCTCTTTGACCCGCCCGGCTGCGCCAGCAAGTCCCTGCCGGAATGCCTGCTGGCTCAGGTCGGCGAAGGCCCGGAGGACGAAAAACTGCGCCTGCTGATCCAGGACAACCTCGAGGACCTGTCGCGCTCCAATTACGAGAGCATCGGCCGCCGCCTGGGCGTCAGCATGGATGAGCTGATGCCGCTGGTCTCCCGGCTGAAGCGGCTGAACCCCCGCCCGGCCGAGGCCTTCGACAGCGAAGAGATCGAGTACGCCGAAGTGGACCTGATGCTGATCAAGGAAAACGGCGAATACCGGGTCATGTACCTGGAGGAAGGGATCCCGCGTTTGACGCTTTCAAAATATTACCAGGAGATGCTGGAAAAGACCAGGGACAAAAAGACCGTTTCCTACCTGAAAAGCCGCCACCGCGACGCCCAGTTTTTCATCGAGAGCATCGAACTGCGCAAAAAGACCATCCTGCGCATCGCCGAATACCTGGTCAAGGCCCAGAAGGATTACTTGGATTTCGGGGAAAAGTGGAAAAAGCCGCTGACCATGAAGGACGTGGCCCGGGAGATCAACCTCAACGAATCGACCATTTCCCGCGCCGTCAGCCACAAGTTCATGACCTCGGAAAAGGGAATTATCCCCCTGAAGGACTTCTTCAGCTACGGCCTGAAAGGTGATTTCGGCTTTTTCCACGCGGTCGGGACCATCAAGGACAAGATCCGCGAACTGATCCAGGGCGAAGCGCCGGAAAAGCCGCTGGCCGACGACGAGATCGCCGCCAGGCTGGCCGGACTGGGCATCCGCATCGCCAGGCGCACCGTGCGCAACTACCGCGAGGAGTTGAAGATCCCCAGCTCATTCGTCAGAAAAAAAGAAAATAAAATCAAAGGAGCCAACCATGAGCATTAACTTCGCCGCCAAGAACGTCAAGATGTCGGGCGCCCTCAAGGCCTACGTGGAGAAGCACCTGCGCGACATCGAGAAGATCGCCGGTGAGATCATCGATGCCGAAGTGATCGTCAACGAGGAAAAACTCCAGTTCAAGGTCGAGATCTCATTGAAAACACGCCTCCATTCGTTCTACGCCAAGGAACGCCACGAGATATTAAAGCAGGCCGTGCGCAACACCCTGAACCATCTGCGCAGCCAGGCCAAGCGCAGCAAGGAAAAGATCAAGGAAGAAAAGAAGCGGGCGGGTGCCAAGGGCATCTCCATGGCCACGATAGGGCTGGTGCCGGACAAGCGAAACAAGCGCCTGGAGCGCGGCGAAGCCGCCGAGGCTCCCCGCACCGACAACATCCTCATTTCGGAAAACTATTCGCGCAAACCGATCACCGTCGAGGAGGCCGTCTTTTTCCTGACCGAGAGCAAGGAGAGCGGCTACATGTTCATCAACTCGGAGACGAACCGCATGGCCGGGGTCTTCCGCATCCCCCAGGGCGGCGTCGCGCTGATCGAGCCCAACCTGTAAGGCCGGGAACCGCCCATGCCCAAGGATGTCAAGGGGATAGCCGTAAGCCAGCTCCGCGAGCTGAGCCAGCTGAAGATCGCGCGCACCTTCAACGAGAAGTGGATCCACAACCTGGTCAGCCACCCGCGGCCGCAGCGGCCCGGCCTCGGCCTGACCGGGTACTTCAAGTACATCCAGGCCGGGCGCATCCAGATCTTCGGCAAGACCGAAGCCGGCTACCTGCGCAGCCTGAAGGAAGACGAGAAGAACCGCTGCCTGAAGAACTACTTCTCCCTGAAGCTCCCCGGGATCATCGTCGCCGAGAACATCGACGTCGAGGCCGACTGGGTGGCCATCGCCGCCCGTTACGCCACCCCGGTCCTGGTCTCCGAGCTGCACACGGCGCCGCTGGTCTCGCGCCTCAGCGCCTTCCTCTACCAGTACTTCGCGAAAAAGATCAAGCTGAACGGAGTGCTGATGGACATCATGGGCCAGGGAGTGCTGATCACCGGCGCCTCGGGCATCGGCAAGAGCGAGACGGCCCTGGAACTGGTCAACAAGGGCTATCAGCTGATTGCCGACGACGTGACCGAATTCTACCTTGACTCCAACGACGACCTGGTCGGACGGGCCAACGAGATCATCAAGAACCTGATGGAAGTGCGCGGGCTGGGCATCATCAACATCAACGACATTTTCGGCTCCTCGGCCATGCTCGACGAAAAAAAACTCAACCTGGTGATCAACCTGGAAAAGTGGGACGTCAAGCAGAAATACGACCGCCTGGGCGAGGACAACTACTACTTCAAGATCCTCGGCCTGGAAGTGCCGCTGATCAACGTGCCGGTGGGCCCCGGACGCAACCTGTCGACCATCGTCGAAGTGGCGGTACGCAACTTTTTAGCCAAGAAGAGCGGCCGCCTGACCTACCTGGAGGCCAACAGCGCCCCCACGGCGCCGGAGGCGGCTCCGGCCGTGCCCGGCAAGGAGGCGAAATAGCATGATCAAGAGCGTTATCATCACCCACGGCAACCTGGGCCGCGAGCTCGTGCAGGTGGCCGAGAAGATCCTTGAACAGAAGCTCGACATCGAGGCCATCGCTTTCGACTGGCAGGAGGACGGCAGCGCCATGATCGCGCAGCTGGAGAAGTTCATCGCCCGCAACCAGGGCCGGAAGGTCGTCATC
>Ga0105152_10000528_pt1 | contig 11550 bp, 8 predicted proteins | sample LakBais05cmmetaG_FD_81534 | JGI IMG/M metagenome (GOLD analysis project Ga0105152, IMG submission 81534) | Lake sediment microbial communities from Lake Baikal, Russia to study Microbial Dark Matter (Phase II) - Lake Baikal sediment 0-5 cm | ecosystem: Environmental > Aquatic > Freshwater > Lake...
CCCTGCCCGACGTGACCTGGCTGAAAAAAGAGAACCCCAAGGAAACGGCCATGATGAAATTCCGCGCCGAACAGGCCAGGCAGAAGGGGCGGCGGGCGCGGCGGCTGTGGAAGCGCGTGCCCCTGTCTCGCATCTCTCCCTACCTCATCCAGTCCGTGCTGATCGCCGAGGACGACAAGTTCTTCGAGCATGAGGGTTTCGACTGGGAATCAATGCGTAAGGCTTTGGAAGCCAATATCACCAAAAGGCGCGTCCTGCGCGGCGGTTCGACCATCACCCAGCAGCTGGCCAAGAACCTTTTTCTCGAACCCAGCCAGAACATCACGCGTAAGCTGCGCGAAGCGGCCATCGCCGTGAAGCTGGAAAGTGAATTGAGCAAGAAGCGCATCCTGGAACTGTACCTCAACCTGATCGAGTGGGGCGACGGCGTCTACGGCGCCGAAGCCGCGGCGCGCTCCTGGTTTTCCTGCCCGGCCGCTGCCCTGACCCTGTCCCAGGCCATCCGCCTGGCTTCGATCCTGCCCAATCCCCACCGCTTTTCCGCCCTGGATACCGCCAATGCGCGTATGAACCGCAAGCGCCGCATTATCGCCGCGCGCATGCTGCGCCGGCGCTGGATCGAGCAAGAGACCTACGACCAGGCGCTGGCCGAGATGGGCCTCTAATTATAGGGTATAGGGTTTAGGGTATAGGGAACAAGCAATAGACAAACTCTGGAAAGGTCCATAGTCGATAACACAGTCCTTCTCCAAGTTAGTTCATTTCACTCTTACTAACCCCTATACCCTAACCCCTATCCCCTCTTCCTCACTCCGGGTACAGCTCCCGCCACCACTCCCCCTGTCCTTTCAGCCAGCGGTCGAACCAGGCCATGATGGTCTGCAGCCACTGGACCCGCTGCGCCGGGGCCAGGATTAAATGCTGCTGGCCGGGGAAAGTGACCAGCGCCACCTCCTTGCCCAGCAGTTTCAGGGCGGCGAACATCTGGTAACTCTCGCCCGGGGGGACGTTGTTGTCGTCCTCGCCGTGCAGCAGCAGCAGCGGTTTGCGTATGCGTTCGGCCATGAACAGTGGGCTGTGGCCGATGTAAAGGTCCTTGCGGTTCCAGGGAAAGCTGTTCGCCGAAGCCACGCCGCTGTAGCTGTAGCCCCAGTCGCCCGCCCCCCAGTATGAGGAGAGGGCGCTGATGCCGGCGTGGGAGATGAGGGCGGCGAAAAGTTCGGTCTTGCTCGCCAGGACCTGGGTCAGGAAACCGCCGTAGGAGGCGCCAATGGCGCCCACGCGCCGGTTGTCAATGTACGGGTGGGTACGCAGCAGCTCCTCGACACCGCGGATGATCTCGGTCGAGGTGATCTCGCCCCAGTCGTTGACGTGGGCACTGGAAAACTCCTGGCCGTACCCGACCGCGCCGCTGGGCTGGAGCACGCAGACGATGTAGCCGTTGGCCGCGTACCAGTCCTTGGGATAGCGGCCGCCGAAATTGCGGCCGATGGGGCTGGTGCCGCCGTAGTAGTTGACGATGCAGGGATACAGGCGGGAGGGGTCGAAATCGGGCGGGTAGCAGATGTAGCCGCTGATGGTCTTGCCTTCTTGGGTCTTGAAATTCCAATTTTCCTTCTTGCCGAAGCGGACACGACCGAATTCACTTTTGTTGTAATCCTTCAACAGCCGCGAGCCGCCCGCATCCAGGTTCAGCACGAAAAGTTTTTGCGGCGCGGCCAGACTCGAGCCCGAATATGCGGCTTTCCTGGCCCGGGCGTAGCTGACGCTTTCCACGGCGTCGGCCGCGGTTTCCAGGCGGTTGAATTTCTTTTCGGCCGGGGCACAGCGGTAAAGGCACGTATAGTCGTTGTCGGTCACTTTCAGGTAAATACTTCCGCCCGGGTGCCAGTGGGCGGAATCGATGGATGGAGCGAACTTCCGGGTCAGCGCTTCGGCCTTTCGGGTTTTCAAGTCAAAAACATAGGCCTGGACGTCAAAGTCGTTGGGGACCACTCCGGGGGGCAGGGTGCTGCCCAGCCCGGAAAAAGCTGATGGCCCCCCCAGCAGGAGCAATTTTTTGGAATCAGGCGACCACCAGAAATCCTCGATCCAGGGATCGTCCAGGATCTTTTCCCGCCGGTCGTCGGCCAAGGAATACAGCACAAGGGTGTTTTTGTGATAGGGGCGGATCTTGGGATCCTCGCTGTAGGATGCGAGCAGCAGCGTGCGGCCGTCGGGGCTGATGCGCACCTGGCTGAAATTGTCGCCCGAGTTGGTGAGCGGCTGCCGGACACCCGATTCGGGGAAGAACAGGGTCAGCGCCTGGCGCCGTTCCGGGAAGCGGGAACGGTCGTCGATGTTCTTGATATAGCGGAACGCCTTGTCTTTTTCAGGTTCACCTTTCGTGGCGTAAACCAGGAAAGAATTGTCTTTGGCCCACCAGCAGCCGGAAAAGTTTTTGATCCCGGCCAGGATCGTCCGGCAGGTATGGGCATCCAGGTCATAAACGCACAGGTCGGTAAGATCTTTTTCATCGCGGCTGAAGGAAAAACCCCGTGAATTTTTCAGCCACTGGAAATTACCGATGGCGCCAAAGCCCTGCGAAGTGAAGACCCGGCTGCCGTTCTCCGTCTCCAAAATCTCCAGCCAGTTGCCGCTCTCGCTCTCGCCGCGGGGACGCTGGCTCAGTGCCACCGCCACCCTGCTCCCGTCCGGGGCGAGAAAAACATCGTTGATGTTCACCGTGTTCAGAACATCTTCCATGCTGGTGCGGCGGTCGGGGGCCAGGGAAACCACTACCAGTTCAGCACCGAAGGCCGGCTTGTTTTTCAAGCTGGCCTGCAGCTGGTAACTCTTGTCCGCACCGGCGGGCAAAATCCCTTTGACCAGCAGCAGGTGTTTGCCGTTGGCCAGGGTCAGCGGGAAACTGTTTTTCCCGGGCGCCTGGGCCTTGGCCAGAGGAGCGCCATCGCAAAAAACGCGGACCGGGAAAGCTGCGTCCACGACCAGGTCGGCCTGCAGCCAGCGGCGGGTCTCCAGGTAAACAGCCAGGTAGACCACCTGGCGCTTGGCGGCGCCGGGGAAAGAAAGAACGGCCGGGCGCCAGGAGAGCGGCCGCTGCGTGCTCCATTGCACCTTCAGGCCCGCTTCGGGGCGGAGACGGGCCGGCGGCAAGAAATCATATTCCAAAGCCGCTTCTTCACCTGCAGGCAGAGCTTCGCCGTTAGCGAGAATTTCCGCCGGTCCCAGGACCAGCCATTGGCTGATTTTCTGGGCATTCGCCTGCGGGAAAGTCGGCAGCGCCATCAGCATGATCATTATGCAGAAAACGGTTCGCATTTTCATGGTTTATCCTCCAAAAAGATGCTATTATACGCCCGGGAAATGCAAAGATAAACCAGGTGGAACGGATTGTCCTTTTTTTAGGACAAATTTGCCACCCGGGCTTGGCATGCGAATTGCTTTTTGATGAGTGGCGGCCAGAGCACCCCATGGAGGCTGAAATGAAAAAAAGGATTTTGCTGGGATTTGCCGTGCTGATGCTGACCCTGTTCCTTGTTTCCTGCGTGGACATTAAATATGAAGCCTACGTGACGGTTGTCAATATCGGCAACATCCCCATGAATGCCTGGGCCGACGGTGACGAGGCCGAGATCGCCGCCTACAATTCGCTGACCTGGTCCATTCCCCTCGATTATGAAAACGAGGTCCGCTCGGTCTTGCTGGAAGCTGAGCCCTTCGACGGCGGCGACCATGACGAGATCACCATCAACCTGCACGGCGACCGCGACGTGCAGACCTGGCTGACCGGCTGGGACCAGGTGCAGGGCGGCAAGCCGCTCAAGAAGCAGGGCTCGCTGCTGTCGGGACCGGCCCCAGCATCAAGGTAACAGCCGTATTTCTAAAGAAGCTCAGTAACAAGTGATAAGGAAGACAAAAATTCCAAATTCCAAGCACCAAATCCCAAATAAGCACCAAATACAAATGACCAAATGACCAAAACTAAGACAAGCAACTTGAAAGGGCTTTCGTTTGGGTCATTGGAATTTGGAACTTGGAATTTATTTGGAATTTGGGATTTGTGATTTGGAATTTTTCTTCTCTTACTTTTGCTTTTTTTTGGTTTTTTCCCTTGTCACTGGTCACTCGTCACTATAGTTCGTTCTTTTCTTAGTGGGGATAGGCTTTCTCACCGGCCGGCACGGCCGCGTCCAGGAAATTCTCCAGTGGCGGCAGCGGGCAGTTGTAGGCGGGCGAATAGTTGCACAGCGGGTTGTAGCAGCGGTTGAAATCCAGGACCAATTCCTCCTTATCCGGCTCCGGCACATCGATGAAGCGCCCGACCTCGTAGGATTCCCGGCCGTTGGTCGCGTCCTTGAACGGAATGAAAAGGTAGTTCGCATCGGGACCCTCCAGGCTTAACTTCAAGGCAGTCAATACCAGCTTCCGGCCTTCCAGCTGAAAATGGACCCGGGCGTAGCGGTAAAAGGTCTTCTCCAGCTTGCGTGTGGTCATGATCTTCACTTCCCGTTTTTCCGGGAATTTCTCCAGCCGCGCTTTCACCGCGTAACGGGCGTCGGGGGGAAAATAGAACAAATGCTCAAAGTCGCGCCGCTGCCGGCGCTCCGGGTCGAAGACAATCAGGGACAGCGCGTCGGGGCCGGGATAAACGGCCAGGAAAAAACGCCGGGCGCGGAACAGACTTCCCGCCGGCAGCGCTTCGACGTTTTGGGCGATGTTGCGCTCTGCCAGGCGGCAGGTGACATCCGGGGCGGCATCATTCCAGTACCACTTTCCCAGTCTGGAAAATACCGCAAAAACCGTTCCGGCACCGGCCTGGGGCTGAGCGGACACGGTTCCGTCCACGACCGTTATGAAAGTTTTTCCCGGCGCGGTGATTATCAAACGCGCGCTCCCGGCCATGGGCGAGGTGGCCGAGGTCTTGAATTCAATATCCTTCTGCTCCCTTCCTTCGAGAAGTTCCTGCCGCCAGGATTCATCTCCGTTCTGAGCTGTTTCAGCCTGTATATGCCGTCCAACCAGGGCAAAAAATAGCAGCAGGACCGCGAACAAAAGAGCTCCGCCTTTTCCAATCCGAGTTTTTGTGCGCATTTTTTTTCTCCTTACCGGCTTGCGGCCACGGTCAAAAGGTCCTGGAGCACCCCGGCGGCCGTATCGTTGAGGCCGGGCTCTTCCTGTATGATCCAGAACGGGCCCATCATGTCGGTTTCGACGCGCAGGGCGGCGCTTTTGCCGCTGACCGCGGCGAAAAAATGGTCCGGGGTGATCTCCTCGGGGCCCACTTTGGCCCACGTCTTCCCGTTTTCAAGTTCCGCCCGGCAGATCAGCTTCAACCGTCGGCCCGCGGCCGCGGCCTTGGTGACAGCCTCGGAGGTCAGGTCCCCGATGCCCCGGCGCTCCACCTGCAGGGGATCGATATCCGCACCCAGGAAGACATTGGCCAGGATGGCGGTTTTGGCCGCCGCGTCCCAGCCCTCCAGGTCCAGGGAGGGATCGGCTTCGGCGAAACCGAGGCGTTTGGCTGTTTTGACGGCGCTGTCCATGGTTTCGCCCATTTCCAGGCGGGAGATGACAAAATTGGTGGTGGTGTTCAGAATGCCGGAGATCCCGGTGACCCGGCAGCCGCCAAGCGCCTGCCTCAGGCTGAAGACCGGGGCGCCGTCCATGACCGCGCTTTCAAAAAGAAAGCGGACGCCGTTTTTTTTGGCCAGCGCCGAAAGCTCCCGGTAAGCGAAAGCCGCCGGTCCCTTGTTGGCCGTGACCACGTGCCGCCGGTGTTTCAAGGCGGTCCGCGCATGGGCGACGGCCGGTTCACCCCGGTTCGCGATATTCAAGGTGGACAATTCCACCAAGACGTCGTAATCCAGCGTGGCCAAAGCCTGCAAAACCGGCATGGACGCGGCCGGGAGAGCCCCTTTTTCCCGGAAGCGCTCAAGGGCCCACGCCAGGTCAATGCCGGCCAGATCGACCAGGGCTCCCCGCTGCCGTGTAAAAATGGCCACGGTTTCCAACTCCAGATCGGCCAGACCGGGGAATTGTTGCTGCTCTTCGCTCAGCATGGCCGCCAGCCTTTGGGCGACATGGCCGAAGCCCACGAAAATGGCGCGCAAGGGGCGCAAGCGTTTTTTATCCATGGAACCATTGTAGCGGTTTAGAAGCGATGTGTAAACCGATTCCAATTTCTCATATGAAAGTTCGAGGTTCGAAGTTCGATGTTCGAAGTTTAAGAGCGAAGAAGTCGAAGCGTTGAAACGTTGAATTGTTTTAAAATTCCAAATTCCAATGTCCAAAACTGAGAGGGGAATCGGTTTAAGTGTTAAAGGGTTTAAGGGTTGAAGAGTTCAGAAAAACAGCAATAGTTCGAACCCTTTGCGGTTCCCCTTCAACTCATCTACCCATCAACCCTTCAACTATTGCTTACTCTCTTGGTTTGGGTCATTGGTCCTTGGTGCTTGTTTGGAATTTGATGCTTGGAGGTTGGAATTTGTCTTGCTCTTCAACCTCGGACTTCGAACGTCGAACATCGAACTATTCTTCCCTTCACAGCCGCTTTTTGTTATAATTGGAATGAAAATGGTTGAATCAAACAGAGTGAAAACCGCCCTGGCAAAACAATGACCTTCGCCAACCCCGCCATGCTCTTTTTCCTGCTGCTGCTTATTCCCTTCACCCTGCTGGTTTTGTGGAACTATCGCAAAAAAAGACAGATCCTGCGCGACTTCATTTCCCAGCCGGCCGAAGCCCGGAGCGTCGTGCGCAGCGGCCGGGAAATGGACTTTTTCAAGGCGGCGCTGCTGCTGACGGCCTTTTTCTTCCTTATATTGGCTTTGGCCCGGCCGCAGTGGGGGGAGCGCTTTGAAAGCCTGGACATCCGCGGGCTGGAGATCGTTTTCCTGCTCGACACCTCCACCTCCATGAACGCCGGGGACCTGCAGCCCTCGCGCCTGGAAGTGGCCAAGAACCTGATCTCAGACCTAGTCGACGCGCTGAAGACCGACATGGTCAGCCAGGTCAATTTCGCCGCCGTAGCCTACGTGCAATGCCCGCTGACCATGGATTACGAGGCTTTCAAGCTCCTGGCCCTGGCCTCAACCGCCAGCCCGAAAGAAGAGCAGGGAACCGACTTCGCCGCTGGGTTAGCCCTGGCCCTGCGCATGTTCAAGAATTCCCCGACCAGCCAGAAGTTGATCGTTCTGATCACCGACGGCGAGGATCAGGAGAACAAGTGGTCCGCATCGGTGCAGGAGATTCAAAAGCAAAAGATCACGGTTTTCACCGTGGGCGTCGGATCCCCTGGCGGAGCGCCGATCCCTATCCTTGACGAAAACGGCAAGACCATGGATTGGAAAAAAGACAGCCAGGGCAATATCGTCAAATCGCAGCTGGATGAAGCCACGCTCATCGAGATCGCCTCCTCCTGCGCCGGGCAATATTACCGTCTGAGCGCCGCCGCCGGGATCTCCCCCTTCATCAGGATTTTGCGCGCTTATGAACGGCAGCTGCTGGCCAGAAAAGTCAAAAGTAAAAAAATCGACCGCTTTGCCTATCCTCTGCTTCTGGCCGTTTTTTTTCTGGTCGGCGAGATGGCCATCAGCGACAGGAAGATCACATGGCGAGAAAGTTGATCCCCTTGCTGCTTTTCCCCCTGCTGCTGGGCTGGCACTGGTTCGAACCGGCCGCCCGCAAAAACCAGAAGGGGATCGAGGCCTACCGGCAGGGGAAATTCGCAGAGGCGCTTGAGCATTTTCTTTCGGCCAAGGGGCTGAAAGCCGAAGCCCCGCAATTGAAAAACAACACCGCCGCCACCCTTTACGAACTGAAAAAATACCAGGAAGCCCTGGATGAATTTTCCCACATCGAGCCCGCCAAACTGGGGCCGGCCGCGGCCGGTCTTCATTACAACCTGGGCAACGCCTACTACCGGCTGGGGCAATTGCCCAAAGCCCTGGAAAGCTACAAGCAATGCCTGCTGCTCGACCCCGACGACCTGCAGGGCAAGAAAAACTTCGAGCTGACCCTGAAAAAGATCCAGGAGCAGCAACAGCAGGAGCAGGCGCAAAACCAGCAGCAGGACCCGCAAGCTGAAGCGGAACGGCAAAAACAGAAGTACAGCGCCATGATGCAATTCCTCAACCAGAATGAAAAACGGCAGATGGAAAAGAAAAAGCGCAAAATCGCCCCGGCCAAAAATGAAAAGGACTGGTAGCGCCTGTTTTTTCGCACTCCTGGCCTTGCTGCTGGTCGCCCCGCAGGGGCTGCCGGCGGTTGAGGCCGAAGTCACGGCCGGCATCAGCGCCGAAAAACTCGGCCTGGACGACACCCTGATCTACACCCTGACCTTCAAGAACATTGAAAATCCAAGCCAGCCCGACCTTTCGCATTGGGACGATTTCAAGACCCTGCAGACTTCGCGCAGTTCCGAATTCCAATTCCGCAACGGCGCCAGCACCTCGTCCACCCGTTTTGTCTACTACCTGATGCCGGTGCGCACCGGAAAATTGACCCTGCCGCCGGTGCGCTATCAGTACCAGGGCCGGGATTACCAGACCCAGCAGTTCACGGTGGAGGTGGTCAAAGGCAGCCTCAACCCCGGCCATTCTCCCCAGGCGGGGCAGCCCTCGTTTTTCGACGACGATTTTTTCACTTCCCCCATGCAGAACCGGCAGCCGCAGAAGGTGGACGCCTACCTGCGGGCGGTGCTGCCCAAAAAAAACTGCCTCAAAGGCGAGCAACTGCTGTTCCGCGTCCTGCTCTTCACCCGCAACCGCATCGAAGCGGTTAACATGATCTCCAGCGCTTCGTTCGCCGGTTTCTGGCAGGAATGGTTCCCCGTCCCCCAGTCCATCACCCCCGGCAGCGAAAATGTCAACGGCATTATCTACCAAGTCTACGAGATCCGCAAAGCGGCGCTGTTCGCCAGCGAGAGCGGCACCCTGACCATCCCGCCCCTGCAGTTCGAACTGGAAATGGCTGATCCCCAGTCCATGTTCTTCGGCTCCCGGCCGATCCGCCGCTCGACCCAGGAAGTGAAGATCACAGTCAGCGAACCACCGGCCGCGGCCGCCGGGCTGCCGGTCGGCCAATTCGATTTTTCGCTTCACAACCCTCTGACCCAAGCCGACATCAACGACATCGTCACTCTGCAAATGAAGATAAGCGGCAGCGGCAATTGCAAAGCCATTATCCCGCCGGCGCTGTCCGGCAGCGAACAGTTCCTGGTATATCCGGCCAAGATTACCCAGGAGAACACGTATGACCCCGCCGCCCTGGCCGGGACCCTGCGCGCCGAGATCCCGGTGTCTTTCAACAAAACAGGCGCCCTCACTTTCCCGGCCCTGGAGTTCAGGTATTTCGATCCGGCCCGGGGAAGCATCGTCAGCCTGCGCAGCCGCCCGGTGCAAATCCTGGTCAGCGGTGAAAAACTTTCAGCAGACAATTCCCTGACCCTGCCCAGGAGCGCTATTGTGCAGAAAGGCGAGGACATCGATTTCATCCAGAGCGGCCAGCTCCATGACCAGTCCTGGTACTTGTACCGTCAAAAATGGTTTGCGGCCATCATTCTCGCCTTCTTCACCTTCAACCTGCTGGCGCTGCTCAAAACCGTTCTCTGGGACCGTCACGTCGCCGCCAGCCCGCTGCTCAGGAACCGGCAGATCCTGGCCCGGACCCTGCGCCGCCTCGCCCGCGTCCAGGACTGCGCGGACATCGCCGCAGTGATGGACAATTACTTCCAGGAAAAAAGCGGCCTGGGTTTCGCCGAGATCAGCGACCGGAAAATCGTCGAAGTCTTCCGCCAGCGGCAAGTCCCGGGCGACGGCATCGATAAATTCCTGTCGATCCGGAACCAGTCGGAGCTGGCGAGATTTTCCCCGCACAAGAGATCGGGACTGGAATTAAAGAAAGACCTGCAGGCGCTGCGGGAATTGCTGAAAAAGATCGACAAAAAAATGAAATGAAAGCAAAAAAAATGATCCTCTCCTGCGCCATGCTGGCACTGCTGGCCTCAGCCACCGCCGCCGGGACGCAGGAAGATTTTACCACCGCCAACCGCAAGTACGAAGAGGGCCGGTTCGCCGAAGCCCTATCCATTTACCTGGGCATCAACCGCCAGATCACGGACTGGAAGGTGCTGTTCAATATCGGCAACTGCCACTACAAACTGGAGAATTTCCTGTCAGCCAAGATCTACTATTTGAAAGCCCGGAAATTGTGCCCCCTGGACCGCTCCATCTCCAAAAACATCGCCATGGTCAACCGGCGCTTCCCCGCTGCCGTGGTCCCGGCCAACCCGGATTTCGTCACCCGGACCATCCAGGTCCTGGAAAGCAAACTGAGCCTGAACGGCTTAAGCGCCCTGCTGCTGTTGGCCTTCCTGCTGCTGAACATCTCACTTTTCCTCCTGCTGACCAGGGGGAAAAGCAAAAAAATCATCTACGGCCTGGCTACGGCACTGCTCCTGGTTTCAGTCCTAAGCGCCTATCACATCAGCCGCGTGGCCGCCCTGGGCCAAAGCGCCAGCGCCATGATCTTGGAAGAAAACTCTCTCCTGCGCAGCGGCCCGGGCGAGGAAAACACCGTGCTGTTCAAGGTCGACCCCGGCCTTGAAGTCCAGATCATCGACCACTACCGTGATTGGGTGCAGGTCAGCGCTTCCGCCCAGATCGCCGGCTGGATCGAGAAAAAGCGCCTGGCCTTGATTTGAAAAAGACCGGCCTGTACATCCATTTCCCCTTCTGCCGGCGTGCCTGCTTTTACTGTCATTTTTTCAAAAAAAAACACCAGCCGGAAAAGGCAGCCGCTTACCAGGAATGTCTTGGCCGGGAGATCCGTTTGCGGCACGACCCGACCCTGCTACTGGACACGATATATTTCGGCGGCGGTTCGCCCTCGCTGCTGACCGCGGAACAACTGGGTACCATCATGGAGGCCGCGGCAGATAATTATTGCCTGGCAAAAAACGCCGAGATCACGCTGGAAGTCAATCCGGAAGACCTTTCCGCGCCGCAATTAAGGGAATTCCGCCGCGCCGGCGTCAACCGCCTGAGCATCGGCGTCCAGTCCTTCCAGGACCGTGACCTGCGCTGCTTAAAAAGAAACCACAGCGCCGCCCAGGCGGTACTGGCCGTGCAGCAGGCCCTGGACGCCGGATTTGGCAATTTCAGCCTCGACCTGATCATCGGCCTGGAAACCCAGACGTCCAAGAGCATGGAACAGAATTTCCGCCTGATCGAAAAAATCAAACCCGCTCACGTTTCGGTCTATATCCTGGAGGGGGTGCCGCGCCCGGCTGCCGACGAACGAGACGCCCACCTCTATTTTCAGGCCCGTCAAAGCCTTCTGGACCTGGGCTACCGCCACTACGAAGTGTCTAACTTCTGCCAACCTGGAAAAGCTGCGCGCCACAACCTCAAATACTGGCAGAATCAGCCCTACATCGGCATCGGGGCTTCGGCTGCCGGCTATCTGGACGGCAGGGATTATCGGAATTATCCCGATTTCAAAAAGTATTATGCCAGCCTGGAAAAGGGTGTCCTGCCTGAACAAAAA
>Ga0105152_10000529_pt1 | contig 11549 bp, 8 predicted proteins | sample LakBais05cmmetaG_FD_81534 | JGI IMG/M metagenome (GOLD analysis project Ga0105152, IMG submission 81534) | Lake sediment microbial communities from Lake Baikal, Russia to study Microbial Dark Matter (Phase II) - Lake Baikal sediment 0-5 cm | ecosystem: Environmental > Aquatic > Freshwater > Lake...
CCACAAAAAGAGTGAAGGCCAGGAGAATGTTGATCACCGCATAAGGAATTCCCTGGGTGATCTGCAGAAGATTCCCCCCGCTCAAGATGACTGAGACAACGAACGACATGAGCAGAATGCCGATCGGGTCGCCGCCTGCCAACCAGGAGATCAGGAAACCCATGAAACCCCAGCCCATCGAGAAATTAGTGATCAAGGTCCCGTAGAAACCGGAAGCCTGAACCATGCCAGCCAGTCCGGATATGCCACCACCAATGCAGAAAACCAGGATCATGTAGGATTTCAAGGGGATGCCGTTCCGGCGAGAAGCCTGCGCATTTCCACCTATTGCGCGCATCTCCAGCCCCCAGCGGGTATATTTCATTACCGCCCAGAAGATCATCAGTAAAGCCAGCCCCAGGAAGAATCCCAAACTTATCCTTGAACCGAAAAATGTGGGGAGCCTGGCAGCATTCACAAAATTCGCTGTCTTATTGACGTCCATGGGGGAATACCAGAAACTATAAATAAGAAACCCAAGAATATTGGGCGCAACCGAATTCAAAAGCAGGGAAGAAATGGTTTCATTCACCAGTCCGATTGATTTCAAGTAGGCGGGTATGAAAGACCAAACCGCACCCCCCAGAAATCCCAGCACCATCATTAAGGGGATCAGCGCCCAGCCTGGCAGATTTGGGAAAGTGAGTGCTCCCCAGGTGGCGAAAGCTGCTCCGATGAGAAGCTGTCCTTCCGCGCCCACGTTGATCATCATGATCCTGGAAGGCAAAGCCACCGCCAGAGCAGTGATGAGGATGGGGGTCATGGCAACGAGTACCTCGGAGAAGCCATAGGCGCTTCCCAGGGTGGAGGTGAAAATGTCCCTGAATGCCTGAAGGGGATTTGTTCCAGAGATCAGCAGGATAATCCCGAAGAAAAGGAAGGCTACCAGGATCATCAAAACATAACGAATTGCCGTCGAAAAAATCTTGTTATTCAGCAGCGAGGGTTGTGAGGAAAGACTCTCAATTTGCGCCATGTTCAACCTTTGACCCGGTCATAAGTAATCCAACCTCATAAAAATTCGTCTCCTCGGGTTTGAACAACCCAACGATCCGTCCTTCGTACATCACCACGATCCGGTCACTCAAAGTAAAAAGTTCTTCGAGATCTTCCGAGATCAAGAGGATCCCTGTTCCCTTTGCCCGCGTATCAATCAATGCCTGCCGAACAGCCAGCGTGCTCTGCACATCCAAACCACTGGTAGGATAGGACGCTACAATGAAACGGGGAGAACTAGCCAATTCCCTGGCAATGGTCATCCTTTGCAGGTTACCCCCTGACAAAGAACGGGCGGGAGAAAATAACGAAGGAATCGAGAATCCAAAACGTGAAAAGGAGTCTCGGGTTTCATCAACAAGCTTTTTCCAATCCATTCCCCATCCACCCCATCGGGCATAGTGCCGAGTGCGGGTAAGGGCCATGTTCTCGAGCACCGGCATCCAGGGAGTAACCGCCATCTGCAAAGGGTTCTCAGGAATGAATGCTAAACCATTTTCTCTGATCTTTCCGATCGACCAGCGGGTTGCGTCTTTACCAAACAAGTACTTTTTCCCCCCAGCACAGCGTTCCATCCCCAGCATCAGGTCACCCAACTCTTTCTGCCCATTGCCAGAAACCCCGGCTATCCCAATAATTTCTCCAGGTAAAACATCCAGGTAAATATCTTTCAACCCTACCATCGTGCCCTCCCCTTTTGTACAAGCTTGATCCAAATGCAAAATCTTTGGCGCTGATCCGTCTATTTCGGCACTTCGTTTTGCTTTTAGTCCGGGAAGGGATTTCTCGAACATCAGGTTGATCAATTTTTTTTCACTGGCTTCCTTGCGCAGTAATGTGCCTGCTACTCTTCCCCGCCGTAAGACCGTGATCCGGTCGGCACATTCCAACACTTCGTTCATTTTGTGCGTGATCAGGATGATCGCGAATCCATCCTCGCGTAATTTGGATAGAATCTCAAAAAGCGCTTTTACTTCATGTGGCGCAAGCACACGGGTGGGCTCGTCCAAGATCAAAACTTTTGAATTGGAAAGAAGGAGCTTGATGATCTCGACCTTTTGCTGTTCTCCAATGGCCAGGCGAGAAACAAGGGCATGAGGGTCGATGTGCAGATCATACCGATCTGAGATTTCCTTTATGCTTGCATCGATCTCTCGTGAGCGCAGGACAGCTTTGAGGTCAGGCAGGAACAGGGCAATGTTTTCTGACACAGTGAAAGCCGGGATCAGGTTGAATTCCTGGAAGACCATCCCTATCTGCAATTTGCGGGCATCCGCAGGGGATTGGATCTGAACCGGTTTCCCTTCCAAGAAGATCTTCCCGGAATCAGCCCGGTAGAAGCCATAAAGGATCTTCATCAAGGTACTCTTCCCGGCTCCGTTTTCTCCTAGAAGAGCATGAACTTCGGAACGGAAGATGTCCAGGTTGATGGCATCGTTTGCCAACACGCCTGGAAAAGATTTGGTGATTCCTTGCAGGGAAAGCAGCGGTTTTTCAGGTTTTGTCGAAGTTTTAGGCATGTTCCTAAGACTCAATGATTAGAAGCAATATTCAACATTCCACCCCTCGGGTGGTTTTGCTATAAAAATAGTATCAAAAGGCTGTTAGATTTAAAAGAGTAATAAATCAGGTTATTTATAAATTCCCCGTAATAAACCGACCCCGTAGTAATTACGGGGTCGGAATCTCTATGCAATACAAGATTATTCGACTAAACCATGTTCCTTGGCATAGCGCACCAATTCAACTCTGTTGTGAAGCCCCAATTTATCCGAAAGGTTCGACCGATGACCTTCCACGGTCCGGGTGCTGATACTAAGTTCAGACGCGATCTGGCGGTTGGTATATCCCTGTACGATAAGTTTTAGAACATCCAATTCTCGCGGGGTAAGAGGTTCGATCAATTCCAGGTTGGCTGCTTTTGTCTTGGCTGGGTTATCCACAAACAATGTCCGCGTGAGTGCCGGGTCGATGTACAAATCCCCTCTCAATACAATATTCATGGCAGCGATCAATTCGGATTCTGCGGCCCGTTTAAGTACATAACCCGAGGCTCCGCTTTGGATTGCTTTGCGCAGCAGACCCTCGTCTTCATGGACTGTCAAAATCAGCATCTTGGTTTTCGGGCTCGCTTCTTTCACCTTTTGGGTGACGGTAATCCCATCCAAGTCCGGCATGCTGAGATCGAGCAACAAAATGTCGGGTTTCAGCTTTGTGGCCAGGTAAACGGCTTCTGTGCCCCCTGTTGCTTCAGCGATTAGATTAAACGAAGGTTCCCCCCTGATCAGTGCGCGCAAACCAGCACGCACGACCCCATGATCATCCGCGATGATCACTTTAATCATGGCAGGGAACCTCCACTTTCACGGTTGTTCCTTTGCCCGGGGCGCTTTCGACGGTGAATTTTCCACCCATCATTTCCACCCGCTCACGCATTCCAAACAACCCCAGGTGATTGTCGAGGTCCGGCGATGTGGGAGAGAATCCGATCCCGTTATCTTCGATCACGGTTACCAAGTGATCGTCGTTCAAGTTGACCAGGATGTCCACCTGGCTCGCCTGGGCATGCAAGACAATATTGGTCAGAGATTCCTGAACGATCCGAAAGACTGCTGTTTCGATGTCTCCCTTCAGGCGGCGATCCTTCATCCCGACCGTTTCGAAATCCACCTTGATGTTGTATTGGCGATTGAAATCGTTGATGTATTGCTGCAGAGCTGATGTCAGCCCCAGGTGATCCAGGCTTGCGGGTCGGAGGTTCACGGCCAGCTTGTGCAGGTTATCCTGGATCTGATCCGTGATGTGCTTGAGTTCTGCAATATGGGATTCCAGAGAAGGATTGCTCCCTGTTTCCCGGTTCAGCAATCCGATCTGGACCATCAAGGCGGCCAGCAATTGCCCGGATTCATCGTGAAGTTCCCGTGAAAGATGGAGTCTCTCCTCCTCCTGGGCTTTCATCAGACGTTGCGACAACCCGTGCAATTGCTCGTTTCCCCTGCGCACCTGCTCGATCAACCAGGAATTCTGGATGGATACCGCTGCCAGGTAAGCGAAGGATTGAAGAAGCAATTCACGGTCGGGAGAGAAAAAGTCTTTCTGCCGGCTGAGTAGGACAAGCACCCCCAGAGATTTCGTTCCAAAAATTAATGGGAAAGAAGCTACCGAGGAAAATTCGGTCTTGTTTCCATCCGTTCCCAGGGAAGATCCAGATTTTATGATAGGCCGGTCACTCTTAGAATCCTGATCCACATCGATCCATTGGGCTCGGACAGGCTCAATTGCATCAAGCGCGATTCCTGAAGAAGCGATCGGTTCCAATTGATGTCGATGTGCATCCCTTTGTTCGATCCAAGCACCGTCCAGCCCAAACCTGTTCAACGCCAACTGGCAAATCGCCTGATGACAGAGGGTCTGATCGTAGGTTCCAAGAAAGGTTTCGGAGGCATCGTTCAAAGCTGCCAAGTCTTCCACTTTTTGATGCAAGGCTGCAGCGGCATTCGACCGCTCCGTAGTAGCGGCTGCAAGGATCATCGAAGTTAGCGAAACGACAGCCGTGAAAGTCTGCAGCAGGACAAGGCTGTCATTGATAGCTTCGTGGGAAAAGGGGCCGAATCCTTGTGTGGTTCCCAGGATGGCAATGAAAGACACCAAGAATAACCCCGTAGCCGCGCCACGTGCCCCAAAGCGCAGCGCCACCCAGATCATGAGTGGAAATAGCACATACAGCAACGCCTGGTGAGAAATCCCGATGGGTGGGTTATTGCTGAAGGCATACCAGGTGATGCCTCCCAGGACCACGAAAATGACCGCGCCTTCTACATAACGCTTCCAATTCGATTTAAGCCAGGGGGGAGCCAGCCAAGTCAGCAGCAAAGGTGCTACAACCAATGCTCCCAACAGATCCCCGATCCACCAGGTGATCCAGATGGGACCGAATGTTTGCCAGAGGGAATTGTTGAGAAGGACCAGAGTGACCGAACCAAAGGTGGCTCCAATGGTAGTGATCACCAGGGAGACACCTGCCAGGCTGACTACATCCCGAATGCGGTCAAGTGAGTTGTGAAAATCCAGAAAATGACGGAGGAGATATACGCTCAACAAAGCTTCCAGGGTGTTACCAATGCTCATCCCGAGTGCAAGGGTGAATGAAGCTCCCGTTAAGAGCGAACCCAACAATACTCCAAGGGTGATGCCTGGCCACAGCTCTGAGCCAAAAAGCAGCAGCGCTGCCAGAGCGATCCCCGCCGGTGGCCAGACCGCCGAGGTATTCATTTGAACATACGCCATGCGCAACCCAAGCCGAGCTGCAAGGTGGTAAACGATCGCCAAGGCAATGATTTTCAGCAGGTAAATACCTGCGGATCGAGCCCCTTGGAGGAGGGATTTTTTCTTATTTGTCATCGGTGAAGGAATTATATAGGATTCCAGAACATATATTTTTTGGTGTTGCATCTAGAATACCACAGGTGGCGAATCAATTCACGCTACCTGCTTGGTCAAAACAATACTAGTATGAACACCGATTCTTATATCGGAACTGTGAAAGGAAGTATCTAGAAACCGATTCGGCCCGCGCAATAGAATTGTATTATTCTCTTTTATAGGGTTTCAATACTGCTGCTGGACCAATCACTCTGCGCCCAGCAAAAGCAAGCGCAATGATGGTGACAATATAAGGCAGTGCTAGAAATGTCTCATATGGCAGGTTTAATCCCAGCGTTTGCAAACGAAGTTCCAGAGCAAAAATGCTACCGAAAAGTAAACCACCCCAAAGTACACCTAGTGGTCGCCAATTGGCAAAAATAATGAGCGCAATACACACCCAACCACGTCCGGCGATGATCCCGGGGGAAAAGGCACCTAGCTGTGCGACGGAAAGAAATGCTCCGCCCACTCCCATCAACCCTCCTCCGATAGCCAGCGCAAGAAACCGCGTTCGATAAACATTCACACCAGCTCCGTCGGCAGCCTCTGGGTTTTCACCAACCGCTCGAATATTCAAACCAAAATTGGTCCTGTACAACACCCACCACGCCAAAGGCAGGATCAGGACCAATACATACGTCAACCAGTACTGCTCAAAAATTGGCCCCAACCAGGGAATACCAGCAAAGGGATTCAAGGGAGGGACATTTTTTATGGAAGGCAATACCTGGTACCCCGGGAAAATAACTCTCGATAAAAAGAGGGATAAACCAGTAAGTAATAAAGTAATTCCCAACCCGGATACGTGCTGGTTAACACCAAGTTTCACTGAGAAAAATCCCATCAATAAACCGCTGATGGCTCCAATGATCAAAGCCCCAAGTATCCCTAATTCAGGTGATCCGGTAAAAAAGGCAATCGCGAAACCGGAAAAAGCTCCCATGAACATCGTACCTTCAATCCCCAAGTTGAGCACTCCGGATCGCTCGCAAAAAAGCTCACCCAACGTCCCAAAAATAAGTGGGGTGGCAACCCTCAACGTTGAAGCAATAACTCCCAAGATCAGGCTTTGTAAGTTCATGTCACCCTCTTGATTGAATAGTTGCGCAGCAAAATGATGCTCAGAGTAACCAGAAGCAGCAGTGCTTGAACGACGTTACCCAAGAATACAGGCAAATCCATGGAGCGGGAAACAGATTGTGCTCCTGTGGCTATCAACCCAAGGAATACTGCTGCCACCCCGGCTCCCCAGGGATTGAGATTTCCCAGAGTAGCACCGATGATGCCCGTGTACCCAAATCCATCAGAAATCGCATCGGTGATGTGGAAGTGAATCCCCGCCACCTCGGTCACGCCTGCCAGACCTGCAATCCCACCACTGATCAATGCGGTGATAAATAGCGTCCTGCCAATATTCACTCCCATAAAACGGGCAGCATCTTTCCCTTTCCCTACAGCCCGCATGCGTAAACCGAGGGAAGTCTTGGAAAGTATGAACCAGACCACGATCATGGCAGCTATGGCTACAAGGAACCCAAGATGTAACCGGCTGCGTTCGAGGAGTTTAGGCAACATGGTCGATGGGGCAATCGTAGGAGATTGTGGCCACCCTGACACGGGATCTCGCCAGGGACCATTTAAAAGATAACTCAGGAAGAACAAAATGATGTAATTCATCAGCAACGTAGTCACTACTTCATCCACATTCAATTTCACTTTCAACCAGGCGGGGATCAAAGCCCACAACATTCCTGCGCAGAAACCACCAAGGAACATTAATGGGATGGCAAAGTATGAAGGAAACCCGCCTAATTGTGTGCCCAAAAAGGCCGCTGCGATCGCCCCTGCAAAGAATTGTCCTTCAGCACCGATGTTCCAATAACCAGAGGCAAACGCCAGGGTTACTGCCGAGCTGGTGAGGATCAGCGGAGTTGCTTTAACCAATACTTCCAACGCACTGGTCCGGCTTGAGAGTGGAGAGATAAGAATGTAATAGAAGGTTTCAAATGGGTTGGCTTTAGCCAACAGTAGAAGCAAAGTCGAAATAATAAATGTGATCAATACAGCAACAATAGGCAGCAACGCAATCATCCAGAAAGGAGAAGGCGTGCGCTCAAGGCGGAATTTAAGCTTCATTGGTCATCTCCTTTGCTCCGCACATCAACAAGCCAAGTTTTTCTTCTGTCGCATCCCCGGCATCCATGATCCCGACCATGCGTCCTTCATACATTACGGCGATCCGATCGGAGAGCGAAAGGATCTCCTCCAAATCCTCAGAAATCAAGAGGACGGCTGCCCCCCCTTTTTTTTCTTCCAACAACCTGTTGCGTACGTATTCAGTAGCACCAACATCCAAGCCTCGCGTCGGTTGAGCAGCAATCACTAGTTTTGGCTTACGACTGAGGGCACGGGCAAGGATCACCTTTTGCATATTCCCACCAGAAAGCTTGCGGGTTTCATCGGTGGGTCTTGCTTTTATTTGATATTCCTTAATCAGATCCAGTGCACCAGCGCGGACCTTTTTCCAGTTCATCATGCTATTGCGGGTATATTCGTTCAAAGTTTCCAAAGCAAGATTTTCTTCAACTGTTAATTCACCCACTACCCCTTCATGGCGGTCTTCGGGAATTCGGCCCACCCCTAACCTAGTAATCTCAGCTGGAGTAGATTTAGAGATATCCTTATCTCCCAAGAACACCTGACCGGCAGATGGTTTCAAGATACCACTCAATACCCTTCCTAATTCGGATTGGCCGTTCCCCGAAACACCAGCAATACCAAGGATTTCATTTTCAAAAACGGTAAAGGAAATATTCTTCAGGGCGACCAGCCCCTTGGAACTTAGGGCTGTAATGTTCTTCACCTGGAGGACTGGTTTACCCGTCCCCTCCTCCAATTGACGGGTGACTCCAAAGGTCTCACGACCGACCATCATTTTGGCAAGTTTCTTTTCGCTGGAGTCCTTTTTCGCCACCGTCCCAATACACTTGCCATCCCGCAGGACCGTAATCCGGTCACTGATGGTCATCACTTCATTCAACTTGTGACTGATGAAGATAATGCTTAACCCTTCTTTTCTTAAACGTAAGAGAGTTTCGAATAGAATATCCACTTCCTGTGGTACCAGCACCGCAGTCGGTTCATCCAATATCAGCACATTAATATTTCGGTACAATGCTTTGAGGATTTCCACCCGCTGCCGTTCCCCCACAGACAAATGCCGCACTAGAGCAGAGGACTTTACACTGACTCCAAATCGTTCAGAAGCTTCCTTAACTTTTTTCTCGATATCCCGCGGGTTCATCCATATTCCCGGATTGAAACCCAGGACTATATTCTCAGCTACAGACAAGGGTGGAACGAGCGTGAAATGCTGGGATACCATGCCAATCCCCTTGGCAATGGCATCTTTGGGTGAGTTAATTTTGCTTGTTTGCCCCTTGACAAATATTTTCCCTTCATCTTCCTGATACAAACCATATAGAATGCGCATCAAAGTGGTTTTTCCCGCACCATTTTCACCCAGCAGCGCATGCACCTCCCCCTGGACCAATTCAAAATCAACTTTGTCATTGGCAAGAACTGGTCCAAACCGTTTGGTGATGCCCCTCATCTCAATGGCAAACATAAACCTCCTTGGGGTGTAATCCACATGTCAGGTTGCACCTTCAAAAGTCACGGTACTCAGTTTTAGGTTTGGAAATAAATAAAAATATTGCTGTCCTGGCTCCTGCACCAAATAGGCGACACAGGAGCCAGGCGTGCTTCTTTATTTATAAAAATTAGGGTTTGTTAACTGCTGCAGGTTGACCTTCATTGATGTCAACGCGGAACAAACCGGTTTTGATCAGGTCTTCCTTGGCCGCAACTTTAGCAAGCAAATCAGCAGGAAGCTTGGATTCCAAACCATGATAGGGAGCCAGGAAAGCCCCGCCATTGGCGAACATGCTAAAGTCTTTCAGGTCCTGAGCGATATAAGAACCAGCACCAATTTGATTCAAAACATAGGCTACGGTTGGGTCAAGAGTCCAGCAAACACTGGAAACAACAAAATCCGGAGCCAGTGAATTCTGGTCGCTCATGTTACCGAAGACATAATCTCCAGTAGCAGCAGCCACTTCGATGACACCAAAGCGTTCTGCATAAAAGACATCTGCACCAGCATCAATTTGGGCGCGAGTCTGCTCAGCTGCTGTCGCGGGATCAAACCAGCTATTGATGAAGTTCACCAATACAGTGACCTGCGGGTTGGTTTCTCGGGCACCAGCAATGAAGGCATTAACAAGACGATTAACTTCGGGTACAGGGAAACCGCCAATTACGCCAATTTCGTTAGTCTTAGTCAGACCACCAGCCAACATTCCGGCCAGATAAGCGGGTTCATGAATCCAGTTATCGAAGACGGACAGGTTGGGAGCGCTGGGACCACGCATTGCATCAAGTTAAATCTTACTTTCCATCTTTTCGTTGCATCATAAAGAATGTTACTCTACGGCAGAGAACAGAAAGCTGCCGAGGGAGCCATGATGAGTCAACGAAGCAAACGAGAGTTGTTGGAAGTGATCCAGCCCCGTTATCTAAAGGCCAGGAGATCCGAGAAGAAGACGATCCTGGATGAATTTGTCGCCGCGACAGGATACCACCGCAAATACGCGACCCGGCTCCTGAAGCATGGACGACCACGGCGGCGGAGTGGAAAAAAGCACGGGTTGGCGAAAGTCTATCAAGGCGCAGTGGTAACAGCCCTGGAGCAGATCTGGGAGATCTGTGGACGGATCTGTTCCAAGCGGCTCCATCCCTTTCTGCCGGAGATGGTGAAGGTACTGGAGAGATGCGGTGAACTGCAACTGCCTTCAGAGACCAAAGCGCTCTTGCTGCAGATGAGTTCTGCGACCATGGATCGCTGTCTGCGTCCGGTTCGCTTTACGCACCCCCATGGTCTCTCCACCACCAAACCGGGTACCTTGCTCAAGAAAGCCATCCCGGTGCGCACGTATACCCCCTGGGACGAGGATCGCCCGGGGTTCCTGGAGATTGACCTGGTAGCCCATTGTGGAGAGACGGCAGAGGGCCAATTTGTGAACACTTTGACCTGCGTGGATGTTTCCACGGGTTGGACAGAGTGCCTGGCTGTACGCCAGCGCAACCAGCAAACCGTTTTTGAAGCCATCCAGGCCATGCGGGCTCGTTTACCCTTCTCTTTGCTGGGTATTGATTCAGACAATGGTGGCGAATTCATTAACGATATGCTTTATCGCTACTGCCTGACCGAAAAGATCACCTTCACCCGTTCCCGCCCTTTCAAGAAGAATGACCAGGCGCATGTCGAGCAGAAGAACTGGTCTGTCGTCCGTCATCTCGTCGGGTATGACCGCTTCGACAGCGATTCGGAGCACGCCCTCCTGCAGAGCATCTACGACAATTTACGCTTCTACTTCAACTTCTTCCAACCCGTCCTGAAACTAACCTCCAAAGAGAATGTGGACAAAAAGATCATCAAACGCTATGATACAGCCGCTACCCCGTATCAACGCGTGCTTAACTCTATGGATATTTCTTTTGAAACCAAGGATCGCCTGACGGCTGTGTATGTCCAGCTCAACCCGGTTCAACTCAGGAACACGATTGATCAGAAAGTAACCAAACTATGGAAAATATCAGGGTAACATTTTCCTTTGATGCAACGATTCCCCTATAGTAACATTTGGCTTTGATGCACTACGGGATGACTTTCCACGGTGTTATTTGAAATTGAAAAGTGAACTGTTTTCATTTGAAAAGTGAACTGTTATCACTTCAATAGTGAACTGGTCATCCATGATAGATTTCTTCGAAAAAGAGGTCATCATGGGTCAATTGCACAAGCGCTTTTCCAATGAGCAGGTCAAGCTCTTGCTCGAGGGTTATGTTCAAGGCAGGATCGCCCGGGCTGAAGTGGAAGGAATCTTGGAGATCAACAAGACCCGCTTCTTCGCACTGGTGAAGGAATATCGGTTAGCTCCAGGTACATTCTCGCTTGACTATCAACGCGAAACCCCTGCCCGGTTATCGACGGAGGCGGAAACAGCGATCGCCAAGGAGCTGTTACG
>Ga0105152_10000531_pt1 | contig 11536 bp, 9 predicted proteins | sample LakBais05cmmetaG_FD_81534 | JGI IMG/M metagenome (GOLD analysis project Ga0105152, IMG submission 81534) | Lake sediment microbial communities from Lake Baikal, Russia to study Microbial Dark Matter (Phase II) - Lake Baikal sediment 0-5 cm | ecosystem: Environmental > Aquatic > Freshwater > Lake...
TGGTAATAAACTATTATCGGATGCCATCCAGCCTTATCCAAACCTCTATGGATGTTGGACGTTATTGCCCACCCAGACCGGAGAGCTCCCCCCACCCGAGGTCTTTTTTGCAAAAATGAAAACCGCTCGCATCCTGGCATTAAGGACCTTCCCTCGTTCACACCTGTACCCGCTTAATAGACTCTCCTTTGGGAAATGGCTAGATCCCATGATGGAACTCCATATCCCCCTCATATTATCATTACGCCGGGGTTGTGAGTGGCAGGATATCTATTCACTCCTTTCTGAGTTTCCAGATTTGTTATGTATTATTTGTGATCATGGTTGCTGGGGAATGGATCGTATGTTTAGACCTTTACTTGAGCGGTACCCGAATGTTTATATCGACACAGCTCAATATTTCGTGGATGGTGGAATTGAAGCACTGGTTAACGACATCGGGTATGAGCGCATTTTATTCGGGAGTGGTTTCCCAGAATCGTACTTTGGTGGGATTATGTTGATGTTGAAGCATGCCAGGATCAGCGATGAAGCAAAATCAGCGATCGCTAACGAAAATCTCGAACGGATCTTATCTGAAGTAAAGTTATGAATAATTCCTATCCCTATATTTCCGATTCCCCTCTCGCTCAGGAATTCTGGAGCATGGGTAAATCAGTTTCTTGCCCGATCTACGATTTACATGGACACATGGGTTATTATCCACCCATATATATGCCAAAATCCGATCCTGCCGCAATGATCGAAACAATGGATGATTGTGGAGTAAAGTTGCTGGTCTTTTCCCATCATCTTGCCTTATTAACCCCGGATTTAGGTAACCAAGCCAGCATCGAAGCCGTTAGACAATACCCTGATCGTCTTCGATCCTATATGGTATTTCACCCTAAATACCCTGATATGATGTCTGAAACCTGGAAAACTTTCGAAAAATATCCTAAGGTATTCGTGGGTTTAAAATTTCATCCCGATATTCATGAAGTTCCTCTAACGGATCCGCGCTATAAACCAGCCTTCGATTATGCCAACACACACGAATTGATCATTTTATCTCATACTTGGGGGACAAGTATTTATAATGGATATAAAGAAGTCTATGTAATTGCACAAGAATACCCGCGAATAAAATTATTATTAGGGCATTGCCTTCATGCGGAATGGCAATCAGCTGCTCAATTAGCTCATGACTTTCCCAATGTTTACCTGGAATTAACCGCAGTTTTCGATGATCGGGGAGCGATAGAAACTCTAGTAAGCGGAGCGGGGTCAGAAAAGGTTATTTTCGGTACTGATCTGCCTTGGTTCGATCCCCACCACGCCATCGGTGCACTCCTTTCAGCAGATATTACAGATGAAGACCGTCATAATATATGCCACCGAAACGCTGAACAATTATTAGCACCCTATCTATGAATATCCATTTACTAGACAAGATTGTCTTTTTTGGGTATGATCTACCCGTTTTATCGTCCACAAATTATGAAAGGGGTTCTCATGGATGCGACTTATCAACTATTAAAGGAATTGACTGAAGCAAGCGGTGTACCCGGGTATGAAGCTCCTATCCGGGCCGTAATACGTAAGTATATGGAACCACTCGGTGAGTTATCTCAGGATAAGATTGGCAGTGTAATTTGCCAGCAAACCGGTACCTGGACCTCACCGCGTGTAATGTTAGCCGGTCACATGGATGAGATCGGTTTTATGGTCAAGAATATCACGAAGGAAGGTTTCATTCATTTTATTCCTTTGGGTGGGTGGTTCGATCAAGTGTTACTGGGGCAAAGGGTGGTGATCCACACCAATCAGGGGGAAGTTGTGGGAGTAATTGGCGCAAGACCACCTCACCTGCTTACCTCAGAAGAACGAGATAAGGTTGTACGAAAGAAAGACATGTATATCGATATTGGAGCTACCAGCCAGATAGAAGTGGAAGCTGCCGGTGTTAAGCAAGGAGATCCTATCACTCCGCGAGCAGATTTTGTTTCCCTGCTAGAGGGAAAATCTTACCTATCCAAAGCTTTTGACGATCGCGTCGGGGTTGCCTTGACGATCTCTGCAATGCAAGAGCTTAAAAAGGTAGATCATCCTAACACGATTTTCGGAGTAGCGACCGTAATGGAGGAGGTAGGTCTGCGAGGAGCTACCACAAGCGTCAGGGGAGTTAATCCGGATGTTGCCATTGTGCTTGAGTCTGATATTGCTGGCGATGTGCCTGGAATTAAACCAGAGGAATCTGCTGTTAAATTAGGTCAGGGTCCGGGGATTTTAATTTTTGAAGCTCGATTGATCCCAAATCTAAAGCTCCGGAACCTCCTCCTGGATACCGCAAAAGAGATGGGTATCCCAGTACAATTATCGTATGTTGAAGGTGGATCTACTGATGGAGCAGCTATCCATCTACATAACATTGGCGTACCTACCGCAGTATTGACAGTGGCTGCCCGGCATATCCACTCCCACAGCTCTATAATCCACCGCGATGATTATGACAATGCTGTTAAATTACTTGTTGAAGTCATTAAACGGTTGGATACTGCGACTGTTGCTGGTTTAACAGAATAGTACTCATTTGGGTTTTATTAGCTGGGTAAACGAGATATCACCTGAGACAATTCAATTATCTCTTTCATCTTTATTGGAGGTATGATGACAGATTTAATCAGCCAGATAACTGCTGATCTACAAAAACAAATTGAAGCCTACAAAGCCGGCCCGGAAATCCATGACATCGGTACCGTTACTGAAGCTGGAGATGGGATTGCTCGCGTTCGTGGGCTATCGGAAGTTCGTTCCCAGGAACTGGTGCAGTTCTCTAATGGTGTCATTGGCATAGCCTTTAACCTGGAAAAGGACAATATTGGCGTAATTATTTTAGGCGACTATTCATCCATCTCGGAAGGTTTATCTGTCCGATCTACCGGTCGGATTGCCTCAGTACCTGTCGGGGATGGCTTAATCGGGAGGGTAGTCAATGCCTTGGGTCAACCTTTAGACGGAAAAGGCGCGATTAAAACCGAAAATTTTCGCCCAATTGAACGTATCGCTTGTGGGGTTGTGGAGCGTAAAGATGTAGACACTCCCGTGCAGACAGGTATAAAAGCAATTGATACAATGACACCAATAGGACGGGGTCAACGTGAGTTGATCATTGGTGATCGACAGACTGGGAAGACTGCCCTGGCGATAGATACAATCATCAATCAAAAAGGTAAAGACCTCTATTGTATTTATGTCGCCATAGGTCAAAAGAAAGCCTCTATTGCGCGCACTGTAGCCCTTTTAGAGCGTGCGGGTGCCATGGAATATACCATCGTAGTTATGGCCTCTGCCGACGATCCTGCTGCCATGCAGTATATCGCACCTTATTCAGGTTGTACGATGGGAGAAGAATTTATGGAAGCCGGGCGTGATTCCTTGGTGATCTACGATGACCTCTCCAAGCATGCCTGGGCTTACCGGCAAGTTTCGCTATTGATGCGCCGTCCCCCAGGAAGAGAAGCTTATCCGGGCGATGTGTTCTACCTGCATTCGCGTCTTCTGGAACGAGCTTCCCGTCTGGCTGATAAGTATGTGATCGTTCCGCAAGATTCCCCTGCTAAATTAGCAGATGCCAGTGAAAGCGTAGATGGTAAAGTTTACAATGGACCCCTGGCGAGGCACGATGCAGAAACTGCCATAAAAGCCATGCCGAATCCGGAATATTACAAGCCCCTAAAGGTAAAGGGCTCAGGCGGATCTCTCACAGCGCTTCCGATTATCGAAACATTGTTAGGTGACGTATCAGCTTATATCCCTACCAATGTGATATCGATTACGGATGGGCAAATCTACCTGGAATCGAACTTGTTTTATGCTGGAATCCGCCCCGCAATCAACGTGGGTCTATCGGTATCACGGGTAGGAGGCGATGCTCAAACGCGCGCCATCCGCCAGGTTGCCGGACGATTACGCTTGGATATGGCATCCTTCCGTGAGTTGGCAGCCTTTGCTCAGTTTGGGTCCGACCTGGATAAAGCTACCCAGGCGCAATTAAATCGCGGTCAACACCTACAAGAGATCTTAAAGCAACCTCAGTATGAACCAATGTCACTCGAAAATCAAGTAATTGAGATTTTCGCCGGCACACAGGGTTTTGCGGATCAAATACCTCTGGAACGCATGCGTGCCTGGGAGATAGACTTGCTCCGTTTCATGCAATCCTCCCATCCCGAGATTGGTACATCAATAGCCGAGAATAGACGAATCCTCCCAGAAACGGAGACTGCCTTAAGAGGAGCCTTATCAGCCTTTACATCTTCCTGGCTTGGATAAGCAGGTAATGTATTATCTAGAAACAGATCTTTTATTAATCCGATCCTCGAGAACATTTTATTGATCTATGCCTACTCTGCGTGAAGTTCGGCTCCGCATTCGGAGTGTGAAGAATATCGCCCAGGTTACGCGGGCTTTACAGGCAGTCAGTCGTAGTAAAGTACGAAAGGCGATGCAAGCTGTACAGACCACGCGCCCATATACCACGAAAGCCTGGGAGGTACTCACTCATATCTCCAGCCAACCTGGTCGCGAATCTTTACATCCTTTATTAACCAAGCGTAAAGAAGTTAAGAATATTCTTGTAGTCATGGTCAGCGGTGATCGGGGATTGGCAGGTGCCTACAACAGCAACATCCTTCGTTATACTTTACAAAGGTTTAATAATGTCACTGCGGAAGTAAACTACATTGCCATCGGACGTAAAGGGCGCGACACGCTACAACGCCGTCACAAGAAAATTATCGCAGAGTTTAGTAATTTACCTCCTGCGCCTAGCTTTGTAGATGTGTCTGCCATTGGTAGGCTGGTAGTTGATGATTTTCTGGATGAGAAAACGGACGAGGTTTACCTGGCATATACCGACTTTATAAATATGGCTGTTCAAAAACCGGATATTAAGAAACTTCTCCCAATGGAAATCGAAAGCCAGGCAGAGCATGTAGTTGCGTTCACTCCCAGCGCGCACACCATCCCCGCGGCTTATATCTACGAGCCAGGCGAGATGGAGATCCTTGATGAAATCATTCCCCGATTTACCGCTTTACAGGTTTATCATGCAATCTTGGAAGGATTAGCAAGCGAGCATGCTGCTCGTATGGTGGCAATGAAAAACGCTACCGATAACGCCTCAGAGTTAGCCGATGCCCTCATCCTCGAATATAATAAAGCCCGCCAGCAATCTATCACTAGTGAGATGTTAGATATCGCCGGAGGAGCAGAAGCGTTATCGAAAGCGTAGTTATAGTAATAATCTGGAATATTTGTTTCTTTATCCGTAGTGTTCGGAGGTAATAATGGCGACTGGCCGAGTTGTACAAATCCTGGGTGGTGTCGTTGATGTTGAGTTCCCCCCTTTGCAGTTACCAAATATTTATGAGGCAATCGAAGTGCCGCGTGGTGAACAGCGCAGCCTGATTTTAGAAGTCCAGCAACACATGGGTGAAAACATAGTACGTTGCGTAGCGATGGATGCTACGGATGGTCTTCAACGCGGAGTTCCCGCACTGGGCACAGGCGCACCCATCATGATTCCTGTTGGTCCAGAAACATTGGGACGGGTCTTCAATGTTCTTGGACAACCAATCGATGGTAAAGGTTCGGTCGAATCGAAATTGCATTACCCTATTCACCGTACTGCCCCATCCTTTTCTGAACAATCCACTCACGTTGAAGTCTTCGAGACAGGTTTAAAAGTTATTGATCTGATCGCTCCTTTTACGAAAGGTGGCAAAACCGGAATATTTGGAGGTGCTGGGGTCGGTAAGACCATCATTATTCAAGAATTAATCCGCTCGATCGCAACAGTTCACCAGGGTAACTCAGTCTTTGGTGGAGTTGGAGAACGCACACGAGAAGGAACTCAGCTTTATCGTGAAATGCAGGAATCGGGTGTCATTAAGGACACTGTAATGGTATTCGGACAGATGAATGAACCCCCCGGCGTTCGTCTTCGTGTCGGTCTGTCAGCCCTCACCATGGCAGAATATTTCCGTGATACTGGTAAAGATGTCTTATTGTTTATTGATAATATTTATCGCTTCAGTATGTCGGGTTCAGAAGTATCAGCGTTATTAGGACGGATGCCCTCCGCAGTTGGCTACCAGCCCACCCTGGGAACAGAAATGGGTGAGCTGCAAGAACGAATTACGTCTACACGCACAGGATCGATCACTTCCATGCAAGCAGTCTATGTCCCTGCTGACGATTATTCAGATCCTGCACCTGTCACGACATTTACCCACCTGGATGCAACCATTGCACTTGAGCGTTCCATCGTCGAAAAAGGCATTTATCCTGCCGTAGACCCTCTGGCTTCTACCTCGCGTATCCTTGATCCCGGTATTGTGGGAGTCGAACACTACACAACTGCACGTGAAGTTCAACGGGTTTTACAGCGTTACAAAGATTTACAGGATATCATCGCTATTCTAGGTATCGATGAGTTAAGCGAAGATGACAAACTGTCCGTCTCCCGCGCTCGCAAGATCGAGCGTTATTTTTCACAACCCATGTTCGTGGCTGAGCAGTTCACAAGCTTGCCGGGTAGATATGTGCCCTTACGAGAGACGGTACGGGGCTTCCGAGAGATACTGGATGGCAAGCATGACGATTTACCCGAGCAGGCTTTTCAAATGGTCGGAACCATCGAAGAAGCCAGGGAAAAAGCTGAACGCTTAGCTACAGCGTAAAGCGAAGAGTTTATGCCTATTCATTGTTCGATTGTGTCACAAGACCGCCTGGTTTGGGAAGGAGAGGCTGATATTATTATCGCCCCGGGTGTAGATGGGGAGATGGGTATACTGCCTCACCATGCGCCATTGCTATCAACACTCCAATATGGCTACCTAAAAGTCCGATACGAAGGACAAGAAGATGTATTCACAATTGCCGGCGGTATCATTGAAGTACAACCTAACCTTGTTACAGTTCTAGCTGATGCAGCTGAGAATGTAAAAGAGATCGACATCGCACGCGCTGAAGCTGCCCGGCAACGTGCTGAGGGTTTATTGCATACTCACTCAGAGGTCAGCGATGATTCCTATTTGGCTATCGAAGCTGCCCTACGTCGTTCAAAGTTACGTTTAGATGCTGTCCAAAAATATCGCCGGGCTGGGGGGACGCGTTCTCATCCCCCGGGTACGGGTAGTCATGAGACAGGATAATTTATGGCTCTTTTTACCCAAAAATTAGGCATCGATCTGGGTACCATGTTTACCCGTATCTCAGATGGGAGCCGCGTAGTACTGGAACAGCCGACTATCGCTGCGATTGTAGTTGAAGAACAAAAAATGGTAGCCTGGGGGCAAGAAGCTTATAACATGTACGGAAGGGTACCTGATTCTTTGGAAGTCAGCCGGCCTCTCCGGAATGGAGTGATTGCTGATTATGAAGTCGTGGAGTACATGCTAAAAGATATGATCCGCAAAGTTGGCGGGACGCGCCTATTTCCCCCGCATATCATGATCACTGTACCCAATGGAGTCACCAGCGTTGAACGGCGCGCCGTCCACGAAGCTGCTCTTCAGTCTGGCGGTCGCGAAGTCTACCTGATCCAGCAACCGTTGGCAGCCGCTTTGGGAATTGACTTGCCTATCAACACTCCCTCGGGTAACATGATCCTATGCTTGGGAGGTGGGGTTTCGCAGGCTGCTGTTTTAGCCATGTACGGTATCGTCGCCAGCGAAACTTTACGCGCTGGTGGATTGGCATTGGACGATGCAATCGTTGCTTATGTGCGAAAAAAATACGGTATGATCATCGGCCAGCTCACTGCCGAGCAGATCAAGATAAATATCGGAGCGGCTGTTCCCCAGGATGAAGAGAGCAGTGTCGAGATACAAGGCCAGGACCAGGTAAATGGCTTGCCACGCCCACTAACTCTTACCACCGGTGAGATCGTCGAGGCTATGCAAGATCCTCTACACGACATTGTTGAAACCGCCAGGCGGGTGCTCGAAAAGACTCCTCCCGAGCTGGTATCTGACATCATCGACCGTGGTGTGGCGCTGTGTGGTGGAGGGGCACTTTTAAAAAATATCGATCGCCTTTTAACGAAGGAACTGGGTGTGCCGGCTTACCTGGTGGACGATCCCACGAAGTGTACTGCTGAAGGCGCGGCACGCGCCCATGCGATGTATGGTGTGCTGCGCCGGAATTTACCCCAAATATAAGACACACATCCAGTTTTTTGTTGTTTATTTCCAAGCAATATGGTAAATTCCCACCTTGATCTCCCTGCCAGTTATAGCCAAATTGCCCAAGAATACGCTAACCAGATTTACCACGAGCTAGATCACAAGCCACTTGACCGGCTATTCCTTGACCAGCTTGCCACCCTTGTGAATGGTCTGGGTCCCATTTGCGATATGGGCTGTGGTCCTGGGCAGATCGCGAGGTATCTGGTAGATCACGGTGCAGAGGCTTTGGGTGTTGACCTCGCCCCTGGCATGGTTGATATCGCCTGTAAACTCAATCCTGATTTGGAGTTCTTTCAGGGTGACATGCTTCACCTCAACTTTCCGAGTGCCTCCTGGGGTGGGATAGCGGCTTTCTACTCGATTATCCATATCCCAACTGAGGAAGTAGTGAATGCCCTGGCTGAGATGAAACGCCTCCTAAAATCTGCCGGAGTATTGTTGTTGGCATTCCATATTGGTGACGAGACTCTCCATCTGGATGAATGGCGTAGTCAACAGGTTTATCTAGATTATTTCTATCATCCGCTGACACGGATGCTTGGATTTGTCCAATCTGCTGGGTTTGACTTTCTGAAGGCTGTCGAACGCGCGCCCTATATGGGGGTTGAGCACCCCAGTCGCAGAGGCTATATATTTGCCCAAAAAGCCCAAAGGTCTGTACCATAAGTCATTTCTTCCCGTATCCTCATCCCTGATAAACGGCTTATAAATTTGACAGATCCTTACCTGCCTGCTATGATTCTCATTTCGATGAGGTTAATCCAGTTTAATTAGACCTTACTCCCCATATGAATTATTACCTTTCTGCATGGGCTTTTATAAATATCGCCTATAAACGACTTATTGCCCAATGGGGATTAGCTCTGGTCACCATGGTCGGTCTGGTCGCCTCAATTTCCCTGGTCCTGAGTATTCCTTTATATGCGGATGCGATATACCGAAATTTGTTTATAGAACAAGTCAACCAGGATGAATCAGGAACCGGCCAGATTAAATATCCACCTCTCGCGATCTTGCTAAGTTATTACGGCGGTGAAAATAAACAGGTTCAATGGGAGGACATCCAGCCTCTTAACCAATATCTCACCCATTCGGTGCAATCAATTCTTGGTATCCCGCTTAATATCCTGGTACATTATTATGAAAGCCCGAGTGGGGATATTTATCCAATCGAAACACAAAAATTAACCTACGACAGCTCCAGACAACCTCTCGAACAGGCCAGGTTTGGTACCATGAATGACCTTGAAGATCATATTTCCCTTGTAGAAGGATCGTTCCCAGAACCATCGAATGGTAACCAAGATATACCCATCGACGTGCTGGTTAGCCAGTCATTTGCCAACCAGATGGGATTCCAGACCGACGAAAGTTATCTCTTGGTCATGCCAAACCAAAGCCCCGGGGGGATCCAGAAGCCGATACAGATCCCATTTCGTATTACCGGTTTTTGGCAGGTGTCTGATCCTGAAGATCCATATTGGATGTTCAGTACCAGTTCCTTTAATAAAGATTTGCTAGTCCCCGAAACCACTTACATTAACCAGCTCAGTCCGATCCTTTATGGAGAGATAAATAATGCTAGTTGGTATCTGGTGATAGATTCATCCAGAGTACATGCCAACCAGGTTGGTCAATTGATACATCGCATTACCCGAATACAAAACCAGGTAAATAATCTCCTTCCCAATATTATATATTTACGATCACCGATCGAGATATTACTAAAATACCAACGATCGGCTGTTATTTTGACAATCTTACTTTATTCTTTCGCGACGCCGATTATAGGACTCATCTTGGCGTTCATCTGTTTAGTAGGCAGTCTGTCAACTGAAAGAAGACGCAACGAAATAGCCATCTCTCGTAGCCGAGGTGCATCTTCTTTTCAGATTCTTTGTAGTATTTTATTAGAAAACGTTATTTTAGGTCTGGTATCGTTAGGAATTGGCATTCCTTTGGCGGTCTATATTGCCAGTTTTATCAGCCAGACGAGCAGTTTTATGGAGTTATCCGGTGGAAAAGGATTACAAGTCACGCCGAGTATTGCCACCGTGCAAATAGGCCTCGTCGCGTTAGTATTCACATTAGTTGTGGTAATCACCCCAACGATAAGTGCCGTTAAAAATACCATCATTACATATAAACTCGAACGGGCACGGAGGAGTCTTCCACCCTGGTGGCAACGTTCCTGGATTGATGTTTTGCTATGAATTCCGGTAATTTATGGAGCCTATATCCTAAACCAGCAAGGAAGCATTTCTGTTTTAGGTTCAGCATCTTCGGAAGATCCTTTAAATAATCCTTTGCTTATCCTGGTTCCGTCGCTTGCTTTCTTAGCGGTTTCACTCATCGTTTTACGCCTGATCCCGCTTCTGATGGCTGCGATATCCTGGATAATCTCTCATACCCGAAATTCTGGGCTGATCCTGGCAACGCGTCAGCTAGCCCGGTCTCCGAATTCTTACTCAACCCCCTTATTAATCTTAATCTTCACCTTGGGTTTATCAGCTTACACTACCTCCCTGGCGCGCACACTTGACCAAAATACTAGCGACAATGCGTATTATCGTGTCGGTTCTGACGCTATCTACCTGGATGTAGGGGAATGGAAACCTGACACCAACCAACCGGGTGAAAACCTCGACCAACTGACTGGTACGCATTACGACTTTTTCCCTGTTTCCGAATATCTAAAGATTCCAGGCGTTATGGCGGTTACACGCGTGGGAGTATATCCTGCAACAGGCATTATAAATCAAGGGAATTTCATAAAGGCCAGGTTTTATGGTATCGATCGGACTGACTTTCCTGGTGTCGCTTTCTGGCGTAGAGACTTTGCTTCGCTTAGCTTGGGAGCCTTGATGAATTCGTTAGGTTCTACTCCCGATGGAGTATTAATACCTGTCAGTTTAATGAGACAATATGGTCTGCAATATGGAGATCCACTCAGGATTCGCGTGGTTACCAGTGAAGCTCCAGTCGACATAAACTTTAAAATCGTCGGGACCTTCAATCTCTTCCCCACTTGGTATCCTGTGGATGATGGACCCTTGTTTGTAGCTAACCTGGATTACCTTTATGAACAAGCGGGGGGTGAATATCCATATTACGTTTGGTTAAAGACAAGCCCCGAAATAAATTTTTCCGGTCTTGGGGAAGTAAAACTACCCGACCTAAACATAAATTTTTTAAGCTGGGACGCAGCTCCTCTCCATATCCAGAAAGAGATCAAACGACCCGAACACCAAGGTGTTTTTGGGATACTTTTCTTGGGTTTCACTACCACCGCCCTACTGACA
>Ga0105152_10000532_pt1 | contig 11535 bp, 13 predicted proteins | sample LakBais05cmmetaG_FD_81534 | JGI IMG/M metagenome (GOLD analysis project Ga0105152, IMG submission 81534) | Lake sediment microbial communities from Lake Baikal, Russia to study Microbial Dark Matter (Phase II) - Lake Baikal sediment 0-5 cm | ecosystem: Environmental > Aquatic > Freshwater >...
ATGTGAGCAATGGAAAAGTTCTTTGTCTCGTCAATCCAAAGTGCTAGCTCCGCCGCCTTGTCTTTCTCTGCCAGTCGCTTGTTCTTTGCTGTCAAGTACACACAGCGCGCATCGGCAGATGGCATACCAATTTTCTTAACAATATCAAAGCGACTTGGACGATTAATAAACCGTTTGTCCAGACGTTCAGGATAGTTCGTTGTAGCAACAAACACGACGTTATCAATTTGAAGCTCACCGTCCATCAGTGCGAGTAGATCAGCCTCACCATATTCTTCAACAATCGCGTCAATATCTTCTACCATGATTACGACTGGACGGGCTGGTTCAACAGGACGTAGCTGTTTCAAGCCACGTGAAGCCAGTTCGGGATTTGTGATGTAGATGGAAACACCACCAGCTTCAACGATATTCTTTGAGATGAGTTGAAGAGTTGAAGTCTTCCCGCTTCCTGGAGGACCCCACAACATTACTCCTCGTTTCCACAGAAAGCCAAACTCACGAAACTTGTCTTCGAGTGTCCAGAATCGTTGAATCTCTTCAATGACTTCTGATGATCTTGAGTCAGGAAGAATCATCAGTTCGTCAAGGTTAATATCTTCCTTGCGAAAGAAAATGCCAATGCTGTCATTGACGTCAATTGTATATTGGCCTGGAGGAAGGGACTCAACGGCTTTTTCGCATGCGCTGTAATTGCGTCCACCATATACAGCCCACATACGACCGGCTATAATGCCACTTTCCTCTGAAGAGCCTGAACCTTGTGCGCTGGTTGCTGTTGGCTCTCGACTGGCACGGCGCTTAGCTCTGTCCCTTCCCCTCGCTGACCCCTCCGACTTCCAAACTAGCTCTGCTAGTTCTGCAATTTCATCGATTTCCCGATCGTGTTTACTCATTGTATTGACCCTTGGTGTTTTTAGTGAGAATTTCTTGCAGTTCGGATATGTAGACTTTACGACGTTCTCCCTCATTAGACAACATCTGCTCATATTCTTTTAGCTGTTTTTCACCCTCTTTGATTCGTTGCTCATTCTTGAGTCTTTCTTCTTCGGTGAAACGATACACAGGCAAGTCGGCAATGTAATCAAGGTTAACAACCTTCAATTGCTTCAACAGCTCTTTCAGCTCTGTTCGCGAAGCTGTCTTGAGCGCCACAGCTCCAATCTTATGTTTGATGGCAAGTCGAATATCGTAATAGCGCTGCAGTTCAGCGTTTAGTAAATCCCGGAAGCGTTCATATCGTTTAACATACCAGCCAAGTCGCCAGTCTGTGAACTTGCGAATTAGTTCTACTGGTGAGGGATTCCAAATCCGTTTACCATCGAAGTCCAGTATGTTAAGAATCTCACCGTGGCGAACAATCAACCCAAGCGTCTTCATTACATCTTCCTTCGCGATGCCTCGAAGGTTGCCCTTTTTGAACTTGACAAGCACATCAATCTTATCTTTGGACTTGTCGGTATAATCAATGACGATGCCCTTTTCAATAAGGTTGTCAAGATTGTTTGTGAACGAGGCATGTGCTAACCCATACGGCAATTTTGTTATGCGTACGGTTACACCATCAACGTCTTCATAGTCTCCTTCAAAGTAGAAGAATACGCTCTTGTCACCTTCTTCTCTTTTAAACGCTCCACAGTTCAAAGGAATGAACTTTGGCATTGGATCGGCTATGACTTTAGTACCTTTCAGATGTGAGATTTGAGCAATGATCAAGTCTTCTAAAGCTCGAGGCATGATATCGGACTTAAAGCCTACTGCAATACCTTGTGTTGGATTGAGGAGAGCTACAGGAACCAAAGGAAGGAAGTGCACTGGTTCTTCCAGTGATCCATCATAGTTCTCTGTCATTGGAATAATTTCAATATCTTTGAACACTACTTCTTGAGTGAACTTTGAGACTTTGACGCTCGTATATCGAGACGCACCATAAGCTTTTGGTTCGAGCAACGTTCCAAATGCTCCATCACCATGAAACAGAGGAATGTTGTTGTCGTATGGCGCAGCCAACGTATTGATAGCATCGTCAGGACTTGCGTGTGGATGGAGTGGCATAGTAGCACCAGCCAACGAAGCTGTCTTGTACTTCTTGCCGTCTCTTGCCACCCACAACGTGCGACGACCTCCAGCCTTGAGACCGTCTGTGACTGCGGGAATCGCTCGCATCTGTAAGATGTAGAGCGAGTAGTTCCGCCTTTGCTCGTCAATGTATGATGAAGATTGCGATTTTGTCATACTTTATTTTTAAGCTGTAGTGTGTCGTCATGGTTGAGCCTCCAAGCAACGGGATCATAGTCGTAAAGACGATCGCCGTCCGATTCTTCAACAATTGCTGCTCTTCGAAGTTCATCGGTAAGTTCAGGAAGCTCCTCTGAAAACGTTACTTCGCATTTGGGATGGAAGTTGCCATCTCCGTCAACATAAAAACCAACTTTGCGAGTAGCGCCCCTCAAAGACAATTGGTTCCAATAATCAAACATGGCTTTCAAAGCAAGTGCCTGTGCTGGTGTGACCAGCATTGTAACGGTCATATGGATACGTTTTGTCATTGTTCTAATGTTCTTACTGCAACGGGTTGTATATAAGGAAGCCCCAGTCGAACAGCCTCTGCCTTGTGAGTTCTCCACACGACGTGTTCTTTTAGAAGCACAGGTTTGTAGCCTGTGTGTTCAACGCACATGTTGATGTGTTGTTTTCCAGGAACGACATAGTCGTGAATATGCCCGTGGACGTTGTAGCATCCTTCCGGAACATTCAACGGGTCGAGTGGATAATGTGTAAACAGAAGTTGATATTCCATGTCAACGTCCTCGATGTCAACCACAAAGCACAGGTGGCGCTCATTGAACGCCAGTTCATACAATCGTCCATCACGATGCATATCATGGTTACCAGCAATCAGAATTTTGTAACCGGGCAACTGATTGAGAATGTGGTTGATATCGTGCTCTTTCATAAACCCGATGTCACCACCAAAGATTACGATGTCGTCGTGCTTGATGATATTTTGATAGTTGCCAACAAGGCACTGATCCATTAGTTGACGGTTTGGATATGGACGATTACAATACTTGATAATGTTGCCATGTCCAAAGTGGATATCGCTCCATACAAACACCCTTGTTGTACCGAACGGGTCGAGGTTGCGAGGCGCAGTTATCCCTTCCGCAAGGAACGTTTTGATATTTTTCCACGCAGTGATGTTGCGGACTTTTGGTCGTCCGGTGGTATCGTGGAAAGTGTCAGGCATTCCCAGGTCCTTGAGATACAAGTCCCTGAGTGTTTCATTAGTGAACTTCATTTACAGCTCTCCAGTTTTCCATTATTCAATACATGATACAGGAAGATACCCCATATGTCAACGGGATTATGTTGCGGTCAGCCATGCCTTGCGGGGTTCGGAGTCCTCGCTGAACAGGAGTTTGAGTGTAGTGGACATTTGTCCATCGTTGATGATTGGAATCATCGTGTCGGTTTTTCCAGACAAGATCATTTCCCAATCTTCCATGTTCATGGAACCAAGTCCCTTGTAATAGCGCACTTCGCATCCCTTGAGCTTGTCTTTTGCCTTGTCATAGGCATCTCGTGAAGGAAAATGCAGACGTTGTTTGCCTTTGAGAACGCAAACGTTTGGCGCAACCAATCTGTACACGATCGGTTCGTAAGCTTTGTCAAACAGCTCTGGCCAAAACTGATAGAACAGGTTAGTCAGCAACGTGAAGATATCATCTCCGTCATAGTCAGCATCGGTGGCAATCACGATCTTCCCATAGTTCAGAGAACTACGCACGGCTTTCTTACCAGGTGTCAGTCCGATAGCAGATAGCAAATCTGTAAGCTTGCCCATCTGTAACACCTGTGCTGGTGTATTGCCATAGACGTTGTTGATCTTTCCTGTTAATGCAAACGCAGCGGTTGTTTCTGGATTTCTCGCTTCGCTGATCTGGCTCTTTGCTGACAAGCCTTCTGTAATCAGAACTTGACATTCTGATCTAATGCGACTTGTGGCATCGAGCAATCCCTCAACTCGTTTGCGAAGAGTCTTTTGATGTTCATCAATCGCCTTCTTATTTTCTTGAAGGTGATGGCGTTCTGTTGCTCGTTGAAGAACCTCTGTCAACCACTGTTGGTTCTTACGTGCAAACGGTTTCCACTGATCTTGAACCATGCCGCTGATCTCTTTACGGAGGTCGGGACCTGTCAACCGTGTCTTGGCTTGGCTATCGTATTCCGGATCCTTCAAGCGAATATTAGCGAACACAAGAAGATTTTGACGAACGTCATTGCGTGTCACTTCGCTCTTTTCTCTTTTGGCGTCTCTTTCCAATTGTGCAATTGTCGAATCAAAGAAGGCATTGAAGAATTGCGTGTTGCACTTGCCACCGTCAAACAGAAACGAGCTGTTCACCCAAGTAAACATTAGTTCGTCAATGCTGTCTCTCGCTCCAAACACAACATAAAACTCACCTTGAATATGCTTTTCGTCAATCGTGAATACATGATACGATCCCTTTGAGGCAAAATTCGCGACAACGTCTTCCAGACCTTTCTTGAAGCGATAACGTTCACCATTGTATTCAACAGTGATGTCAGGATTTGTTATTGCGATTTCAATAGCACGATTGCGCATTAGTTCACTGGGAAGTGCGATATCTTTGAATACGCTTGGGTCGAGCTGGAACGTAACCTCTGTTCCTGTTTTTTGAGAGGCAATAGAAGTGATCTTTGGATTTGATCCTTTTATAGCACCATCGACAAACTTTTGGTAATACTTCTTTCCTTCACGATAGATTGTGACCTCGAAGTCCGTTGAACAGTAGTTCGTGCAAGCAGCTCCGACGCCGTTTTGACCAATGACACCAACAGTTTTCTCGTCAAAATTACGACCAGACCGCAACTGACTGAAGACAACTTCGGGTGTTGGTTTTCCTGTTGAGTGTTTGTCAATTGGAACACCTCGACCATTATCTGCAATCGTATACCGACCAGCTTCGGGGTCGGCATCAATTTTCAACAGTTTGATCTTTGACTTGATCTGTGCAAACTCGTCCAAAGAGTTGTCGATAATTTCCCCAACTGCTTTGTACACAGCAGGAATAAATTCAAGCTCTTTGATCTTGAATTTCTCACTTGTCAGATCTGGAACCAAGTATTCAGCAGGATGTGTGTTACCAAGATACACTTGTGTTCGAAGACGCACGTGCTCACGGTCTGTGAGCGCCTTGATGTCTTTGCCTGTGTATGCCTTGTTAGCCATTTGGTTTTCCTCTTTGCCGTTGTGTTGATTTACTTTCAATAAGTTGTGACAGAGTTTCCAAGGCATATTGCAAGGCTTTCAGTAGTCCCGAAACGCCCGCTGTGCCTTGTCCGCCAAACGGTGTCATTGATTGGAGCTTGGTGATCTTATCCATCACCATTTCCTGTTGGTGCAAGAGCTGTGTGGCGGACATTGTTGGCCACAGATCAGCACGGATCTCTTTATCAGCAGGTGGAAGTTTATTCGTATCGGTAGTCATCTTGGTTGTGTGATTCCTTTAGATCTAATCCTAGAGTCCATTTGATTCTGTTCTTCCATGCAAAGAAACGCTTTCCATGTCCCATTACAGAATGGTGCTGGTGCTCCCACGCGTGTACCATTTCGTGAACGAGAATCGTGAGAAACAACAACCTTGACAAAAAACTTTGTTGCATTCGAACAATAACGCGTCCTTTGTACCGCTTGGTTCCTTCAGCCTCCGCAAAGCAACCACGAAGACCCTTTATCTCAACCTTCTTAGGTTTGTGTAGTCTACCATAAAAAATGGCAGCGTTCAACACTCCCCACCAATACCGTACAAGTGCCTCAGTTGTTTTAAGACTCTTGTCGCCGTTGTGTCGGATGTGTTCCTTTACGAACTCGCGTGCCTCGTTGTGAGTCATTTTTTGCCTTTTGTTCACAATAGAATTTGATTCGCACCGACGCTTCGAAGCCTTCATATGTGTGAGTTCGAATTGTCATAAGTGTATACAGCTTCCCATACTTCATAATCGCTTCATTTGGATCTTTACAGTCTCCAATATCAGGTGTGCTAATTGACCAACCAAGTTCAAGTGCTTGTTCAGCCAACCTATGACCATCACCAAAGCGATCAGGTATAACAACTTTTGGTCTTCGGCTTTGGTTGATCCAGTGAATTTGATGAGACGTCATTTTATTACCAAGAACCGCCACGCCTTCCAAGTGCCAAGCGTCGAACCAACCTTCGACAATATATAGTGGATCGTCTGTTTCTTTCTGAATCTGTTCGTACCCATAAACAATGTTTTCCCTGGGACTATCAGGACTTAGATACTTTTGTTGGCGAGTCTCTGTAAGGTCCCGACCTTGGTAGAAAATCAATTTGCCGTCTTTGTAGAATGGAAGTATGAGACGAGCATACCACCGCTTAGAACTTGGGTGTGATGTCTTTCTACCAATGAAGAATGGATGTTGTTTCCAATCAATTCCTCGTTCTTTGAGTAAGTACTCGATCGCATATTGATCAATTTCATCTCCATTATCTATTAGAGGTGTGATATAAGGAGGGAGCTCTATTACAGCAGGCTCATAGTTTTCACGCCTCTTGTTCTTGAGTGTGATATCATGCTCAGTCGACATCAATGCGAACAGAACAGGCTGCCAATCCTCTTTCTTGAGACCGAACGCTTCAAGAGCAGTGGTCATGTCACGAGACAGCGTTCGGTGTTCCGAAGGATCAAACAGAGCTGTGTGTCCACAGTTGAAACAATTGTAGCCAACTGTTTCTCCATCGAACCTAAAGCCTGCTCGCTTGCCTTTTCGCGCGTGATCGTTACATACCTTACACACTACGGAATACCACCCCTGACCGTTGGGACGAGGTGAGAGAGCGATTTGTTGGCGAACAACTTGTTCGAGAGTTATGTGGCTCATAGGCTATAAAGGTTTCTTATAGTGTACATCCTATGCACGGAAAAGTCAACTATGCGGCGTCAGAACCTTGACTCTTGCGTTTACGACGACCACCTTTACCCTTATCTGCTTCAAGAAATTTAATCATCTTGTCAAGGCGCTTACGAATTTCTGGCGATTGCATCCAAATGTCTTCTCCACGAAGGATACGTTCGAACTCTTCTTCAGAAAGAAAGGGCACATAAATTTTCTTGGCGAGAGCGGCAAACCATTTGACCGTTGCGTCCAACTGTGCAACTAGTTCTTGTCCCTTTCCGAGAATGCCGCCTTTGAAATTGTGAAGCATCATCATGCAGTGATCGTTGACAACCATTTCATCACCAGCAAGAAAGATTAGAGTGCCAAGAGAGTATGCCATGCTTTCTAAAACAGTAACAACTTTCGCTTGAGAATTTTGCATTGCATTGATGATTTGGATTCCTGTAGCGAGGTTACCACCGTGGGTGTTCAAGTGAATGAATATTACATCAGCAGGTGTAGCAATATGGATGCGATGAATCATATCTGCATATGCATCGGGGTCAGCAATGTCTTCACTGAGATAGAAGTGAACATGCTGGGCTGTAAACTGCTGCTCGTATTGTTGAAACGGTTTCTTCTTTTGCTGAGGGGGAGTTTGTTTTGGTTCGTCCTCGTCCTCATCTTCTTTATTACGAACAGGTGTGTACATATATGTAAATTTCATATGCTCTCCTTATTGCGAGCGTATTTAGTGAGGAACGTGGCAAGAAATTATTTATCTACGTGAATAATAAGGGGAAAAAGAAAAGACGCCGAAGCGTCTTTTCCTGTCGATTTTGGTTACAAGGCTCTTCACACCCCGTTGAGTTTACGCCGCTAGGCGAAGGTCCTCAAAATAACGCGAGTCGTTTGCGTTTAAGTTTTTTGCCGATTACGTCGGTCAACTCTCGCACTGTCCACAACCACTTTGTACGTCAATCGAAACCATGGCAGGCCCATCAGAAGTGCACTGTTCGGGAACATCCCGATCTAATTATTCTCGATAGTGCACTGTTGGTGGACCCGTCGGGAGTCGAACCCGAGTCTTGTCCGCCTCTGCGGTGTTTCTTTCTGCTTTCGCAGTTTTTACAGTGTTAATAGTATTTATACCTTATTGTTACGAAAAGGTCAACAGCTTATGAGGCAATGTAGCCGTTGACTAGCAATGCGGCAACAACGATAAGAATGGCAACTACAACGAAAAAACGTAAAGGCATATTAGCCTCACTTTTTGACACCCTTGTTTTGAGCCCAGTCCAGATCCAAATCTTCGCCATATTCTTCAACAAGATTCAGAGGGCCGATCTCGTCAATGTTAGGCAATTTGTCAATGTCCATGTCACCGATGTCATACGATAACGTGACGTGCGGTTTGAATTCAGGATAGTCAAATGTCGCTTCGTGTTCCTTCATAAGCGACTTGTGGCGTGTAACAAGTTCCGGACAGTCGTATTGAAAGATCAAGCACTTTGTCTTTGCACTGTTCTCCCCTTGCGTCTCCCAAACATCCAAGCCAGTTGGATTTCCGGTCATCGGTGGCTGGATCTTTCCGGCTGGCTTGTAGTTGGGGAGGTGCTTACGGCTGTACAGCAATGTTGTGTGGAGCTTATCAGGCCGCACGCTTGTTGGAATTTTGTTCTCGGTCATGTATTTGTGAAGTGCACGATTGGTTTCAGTATCAAACCGAACACCAGCATACGTGCCTTTCTTTTTTGATTGTTCCATAAGGTCTTTCAGTTTCATTGTTGCTCCTTCGCATATCGTAAAATAACCGCGTCGCTAATTCTATATGCGAGAACTGCTTGTTGGTTATAGTATTTAATCGTCATGTCAACTATTTGTTCAATTTGCTCTCGACTGCAAGCAATACGAACAGGTATCATTCGTTCCACCAGCACGCTGCCTGGTTCTGGCGCCCACTTGCCCTTTGCAGGTGCGAGGATAGTGAGACCGCCAGTAATGTCAGCTACCTTTTTGTCCCACACTCTGTGAAAGCGTGTGGTGATAGGCTTTCCACCGTTGTGGACAGTCGGCACCAACACTTCCCAAAGTTCTTTATTTGGAGTATCATTCATCGTCTTTAAGCGCCTTTTTAATTTCTTGCTTGTCATGTTTACGGTGTAGCTTGCTTGTCTGCCGTTTCCAAATGCGTTTGTTCTCCCGAGCCTCTCTCTCAATCTCGTAAGGGATTTCATCTTCGTGTTTAAACTTGCGGCGAAGATGTGCTTCATCTTTTGTCTTTGGCTTGCTCATTTGTATAAACCTATCTTTTCAAAGCCCGTTAGACCTGTTTTCAGCACGTTCGGTACAATCCGTTGTCCATGCATCCAATGTTTGGTCGTGGTAATGTGAGCTTCACGAACATATTTACCAACCTTTTGACGAAACTCTCTCATGTGAAAACGTTCGTCAACCCTAACGACATACCCTTCGCATTCGTGGTCCCGTTTGAGATCTTCATATGCTTTGTCAATCGCTTTCCTGTCATACACACCCCAGTAGATTGACGGGCACGGTGTAATACCAATCAAATCAAACCACTCAAGTGTCGTCTTCCAGTCAACAAGATGGTTTGTTTCATCCCACATTGCAAAGCCGTAACCATACGTGTCAAGGTTCGTGTACAGAATCGAATGTTTTGCGTACATGTTTTCAACATTGATTCGCCAGCCATTAGGAATGTCATTACAGAGCATTCCGTGAAACGCTTTGATCCAGTTGCGTGAAGGATGCCCACCAGAGCTAACGCTACGTGCATGCATGTAGTCATTATACATTGTGGTGCACTCTCCGTCAAGCTTTTCCATTACGATTACACGCTTGTCTTCAAACACGGACACATCTGCCATCATTCTGTCATCGTCGTGCATGCCAGGTGAGTACGGAAGGTGGAACGTGCGAGGATATTTGACATACTTGGTGAACTTGTGGAGTTGCTGACCTTCGTTGAGGATCTTTTGGACGCTCTCATCGTTGAACAACTCACCTGGAAGTCTACGACCGTCGTCAAGAACAACGTTGCCCCACTTGTCATAGATCGTGTCGTCATAAAAATGCGGCGGTAGAACGGGCTTGGTGATGTTACACTTCTCCCGAATGTCTTCGACGGAGAGTGTGGTCATTTCACATTGGAGGTGATGGGTCTGGCAAACGCTGGCACCGTTGTCGATGTAATATCCACTGTCGGGGAACAATCGTCGTTCAATAATGTGATGAGCGTCAACTGCTGGGGCGGAACAAAACACGCAACGATAGTTGTCCCTGGTAAAAACTGCCTCCCGGAACTGCTCTCGTGTTAGTAATGGTGCCATATAAGTCTCCTGGGAGTATTATACAGCGTTAGGGGGAAGGTGTCAACGCTTCCGCTTCCAAACAGTAAATCTCAATTCTGGAGAATCGTCCCGACGGTAAATTTTCTGCGTGTAGAAGTGCTCCATCAAATAAACAACTGGGAAGAACTTGTCGCACTGGTAGTCACTGTTGAGCGCTGTTACATACACAGTATCAACAAGCGAAAGACCTTCCTTATACAATCTTTCACCGCCGATAATGAAGATCGTTTTGTCAGCGTCTTCATCTGCAAGATGGTTTTCAATCTCCAGAATGCCCTTTATGATAGTTGCATTAGGATATTCTTGAACAGTATTACTAAGAACAAAACAACGACGATTAGGTAAAACACTGGTTGCCATTTTGTCATCCAGTCGAGAATTAATATTTTCATAAGTTTTCCGTCCCATTACACAGATGTGACCTTCCGTTCTATCTTTAAACCATTTCAAGTCCTGTGGAAAGTCCCAGGGAATTTTTTCATCCTTGGAAAAACCACCCTGGTCATCAACAGCAACAATGATAGCGTATTTTCGTTGTGGGGTTTCATCTATTGCCTGTTGACGTTCTGCCGCCCGTCGAGCTGTTTGAACACGCTCAACGTGCTGGTGTTGTTGCTGTTGCGCAAGCAGTCGAAGGATTTCTTGAAGTTGTTCTTCATTCACTTGTGGCATTTGTTTTCCTTAAACGAATTCTGCACCGGCGTGTTCAAGGACTGTGAACGCTTCCATCAGTCGTCCATCCCTATCATAGAGATGTTGTTTTTCGGCAGACACATCAAAAAAGATTTTGTCAAACGCGTATCCTCGAAACTGGTCAAGGTTAGTTACAAGGTAGTCCACTGAAGCAAATCGGTATGCCTGACCGTTTGGTAAAACAATCGTGTCGGGATACCATTCTGTGTTGTCACCTTTTACGCTGTTTTCCATTTCAGGAAACACACGATGAACCAACTCAAGAAAAGCGATACCCGCCCACTTGGCACATATACTGTTCTCACCCACATACATATATTGTGAACCAGGATCTCCTGCTTCCAGTTCGCCAAACATCAAGTAGATTCTGGCTACCGTTTGACCTTCACCTCTTTCAAACCAGTAGAATTCACTGTGGTGAATTTTGTCGACGACCCGTTGCAGTCGGTCAAGGTCAAGTTCTTCTGGAAGAGGCAAGTGCATTTTACAGTCCCAACATCTTGATCAGGTCAGCTTGACCGATCACCTTGACACCGAGTG
>Ga0105152_10000533_pt1 | contig 11535 bp, 10 predicted proteins | sample LakBais05cmmetaG_FD_81534 | JGI IMG/M metagenome (GOLD analysis project Ga0105152, IMG submission 81534) | Lake sediment microbial communities from Lake Baikal, Russia to study Microbial Dark Matter (Phase II) - Lake Baikal sediment 0-5 cm | ecosystem: Environmental > Aquatic > Freshwater >...
ACCTAAGATCACACCCATTAAGATTTTGAGAACCATAATTATCTCCTCCTGTAAAGCTTACCATCCCATCTGTTTTGAAACAAGGAGATGTCTTCACCCAAATCCCGATTTAGGAAATTGTCGTTGCGAGTGAAACGAAGCAATCTCGCCTTTGTCAATGAGATTGCCGCGGTCGATACGACCTCGCAATGACAGAATGGGAAAAGGGTCTCATTCTCTAAATCGGAATTTGGGGTCAATCTCTCTTTTTTGCCTTCATTATCAGACAGAGTATTGGGGTTATGCCTTCAACTTTAAGACGATATGGGCAAAATCAGTTCTCTAATAGAGATAATTTTGATTGAAAGTTAAACTCTATAAGCATTTTCTGTACCAGCCTGACAAATATTGTCAACTTATTGAAATTTAAAACGAACTATTTCTTAAAATTTCAAGTACTGACAAAAAAGAATGCCATTTTATCTAAAATGGAAAATTTTTTACCATATTTATAGCCGCATCCAATCACCCAATTGGATATTCGTTTATCTGAAATCAAGCAAAGTCACACCTTTGGCCTTCTGCCCTTGCCCTAAAGTTTGCCTCAGGGAGGTAATGAGAAGATGTAGGGGGAGATCCTGAGGAAGGATGGATTGAGCCTCTTGAAGCTTTGAGAAAGCATCCTCAAGAAGGCCCGTCTTGAACAGCTTGATTCCTTCGGACAGGATGGGTTCAATTCGATCCTTGAGATTCCGTAATTCGGGTGGGTCGTGGTTATACACCTCTGCAACGGCCACCGGTTCCGAATACCCCCTGACCAAAACATCACCTAATTTCCGGAATCGGTAAGTATGTCCGGTTGGCAGCCGATGAGTGACTTGGTCTGAAATGAGCATATCAACACCCAAAGGCCTTGTCACTTCTTCGAGACGCTTGGTGAGATTTACAGTCAGGCCAAGAACCGTAGAATCCATCCGTTCGGAAGAGCCAATGGTTCCCAGGATGACCGGACCGGTGTGAACGCCGATGCCGATCTTGACTGTTTGGTCAGTTGGTAGATTCTTCTCAGCATTGAATGACTTCACTGCAGAGAGCATGTCTAACCCACATCCAACAGCCCGCTCGGCGGAGTCGGGCTCCTCGAAAATACATAAAACCGCATCGCCAAGGAACTTGTCAATCACCCCTCGCCACCGATTGACCACCGAGGTGATTCTTTCAAAGAGCTGGTTGACGAAGGCCACCAATTGACTCGGGTTGAGCCGCTCTGATAAAGGAGTAAATCCTCGGATGTCGCAACAGAGGATAGTCACCCATTGCTGGTCAGCCTCACCCAAACGGATCGACCCTAACCCTTTGACGGCAATTCGGCGGAGATAAGCCGGAGGGACGAACCGTTCAAAGACGTCCCGGGCCTCACGAACAGCTTGCTCTAAGGAGCGAAAATGGAGGGCAACAGCGATGGTTAAGAAGATCGAGAGCCAGAAGGAGGTGAACCACAATATCTGGTCCTTAATTAAGATGGTCACACCTGCCACGCGTAGAGAGTCATGAATCCCACCTAAAAACCAGATTAAGAGCCCGGTGGCCACAGGGAGTAGATACGTCCGCTGATCTTTGAAACGCCGCAGCCTTAGCATGATCAGTGAAAAGTAGAAAAGACAGGCAACCAAGCAGAAATATAGGATCAGCGGTCTGAGGAACTGGGATTGGGGTCGTAAGATATTTGCCGCAATCCGGTCGGGCTCCAGAGAAGGCCCCAAGAACCAAGGTCCCTTCCCCAATAGGGCTGTAGCAGCCAAGATAAGGCTCATTCCGGTCACAGTCCACGTGAGCCCACTCGACCTCTCATTTATAAGGGTTGAGTAGAACCAAAGCCAACTGGCCGGCAGTAGGGCTAATGCCGCAAACATGATTTTGTACCCCAAAAGGATGGATTCTGGTGATCTCTGCAGACTGTATACAACCCATCCCGAGAAACAGAATGTTATAAAAAGATTAAAGAAAAAGAGGCTTCGTAAAGGACGATAGTGCCGGTAGAGAGCCATGGTTACTAAACACAAAATAGTCATGACCGCATTAGCAATGAAGCCGAAGAAAGGACCTACACTGTGGTGAGGAATGAAATCGGGCAGCATCAAACGTACTCCCTCTTTGGGCTAACTTTCATATACAAATCAAGCCCCCTTTTCTAAAGTGGGGTAAAATAGATAGGTAATGATCAACCCTTTTGTTGAAGGGCGAGGGGAACGTCGTTTATCTTTTCCTGTAACTCAATCGTCAAACGAATGGCCTTTGCAACTTTCATATAATGATTAATTTCATCGAGAGTGGATTTCCGATCTTTTCTGTCCTTCATGGCTTGAAACAGTCCTCAATAGGCCTTTTGGGGGAAGGGTGGGAATTTTCTTCTCTGAAATTGCCATCGATATAAATCTTATGGAATTCCCTAAGGTAGATGGTCAGATATTTCTCTAATTTATCTCTCTCTTTCTTGTTCATCTCTTAACCTTGACGGGAAACCCCAATCCATGAAATATGTAACTCAGGATAGTATGGAAAGTTTACTAAATTGGAAGAAATGAATCAATTAGAATTTAGATGGTGATTCTTTTAGGGCAAGCTATGGCTTTAATTCTCTAAAGAATAATAGTCTTTTCCGTCTCTCTCTTCCACCTTGACCATTCCTTTTTCTCTCAAAATTTCCAAATGGCCTACGGCTTCGGAGATCCCTAAGAAGACCTCAAAGGAGAGGATTCCAGGGAATAGGTCCAAGGCAAGCTCATAGGGGGTCTTCTCTCCTTTGGATAAGATGGAGCAGATAAGGTCCATTCGCTCCCGGTGATGAGCGAACATTTTTTGAATCAAGGCCTTCGCATCTCTCATCTCTTCCCCGTGACCGGGAAGGAGGAGAGAGATGTCCAACCTTTCTATCTTTTCTAAGGAAGCTAAATATTCCTTCAGACTGGGGTAATGGAGAGTGGATTGGTCTCCAGAAACATCTAAGGTTGGATTCGGAGTAATCTCCTTTAAAAGATGATCGCCTGTAAATAAGACTTTCTTCTCCGGCCAGTAGAAACAGCTTGAACCAGGACTATGGCCCGGACAATGAATGGTTTTCCATATCATCGATCCAAAAGGAATAGGATCTCCTTCTTCTAAGAAATATGCCTCCTCAAGAGGGTCAGCCATTTTTTGGGCAATTTCGATAAAACGGACAGTCTCGTTTGCCAAGGTTTCTGGAGTTCCATTTCTTAGCAAAATCGATTTCAAATAACCTAAGACATGGAGGATCGACCGGATCCTGCCATATTCTTTAGGATGGATATAAATGGGTGCACCAGAGATAGAGGATAGCTCTTTCGCTTGACCATAGTGATCCATATGGCCATGAGTGATAAGAATCCGTTCAATCGATTTAAGGCTAAACCCGATCGCTTCCATCCCTTTTTTCAATGCCTCGAAGGACGCTTCGGTCTTAATCCCTGTATCGACAAGGGTTCTTGGAGACTCATCAACAAAGAAAACATTCGCCGTCTTGAGCTGAAAGGGGATAGGAAGTTCAATTTTATAAATTTTATCAAACACCCAAATGGTCATGGCCGTATTCCCCTTTCTTGTACTCTTTATCCCGGCAGCAGAAAGCCCCCCGGCTTCCGCCGGGAGGACGAATGCGCCATCTTTTGGCCTGCCTGTCCCGACGTCAGGCGGGGGATGTCGCTCCACAGGGGCGTTGGTTAGGAACCACGGGCTTTACCCGTGGGGCTCCATTGGGAACTTTGGCAAGGATAAAGATCAAGATGAAATTAACACAGAATCACTTGTTTTTCAAAAAAGTTGATAGAATTCCCGATTCCAATTTGAACTTGACAACCCATAATATTATGCTAACCTTTTTTAAGATGATGGAAAGTTGAGGAGAGAAAAAAATGGGATTGGCTTTTCTAACACAAAATGCGATGACAGTGCTCGAAAAGCGTTACCTTCAAAGAGACATTCAAGGAAATGTGTTCGAAACGCCTGAAGAAATGTTCAGACGTGTGGCAAAGAATATTGCCCAAGGCGACCAAACCTATCATCCCCAAATGGATCTCGCCCCCATTGAAGAAGAATTCTACTCCTTGATGGCAACGCTTGACTTCCTTCCCAATTCCCCCACCCTGATGAATGCCGGGAGAGAACTTCAACAACTCTCTGCCTGTTTCGTCCTCCCTGTCGGGGATTCGATGGAGGAGATCTTCGATGCTGTCAAACAGATGGCTTTGATTCAAAAGAGCGGAGGCGGAACAGGCTTCTCCTTCTCCAGGATCCGACCGAGAAACGATGTGGTAGGTTCCACAAGGGGGATTTCCAGCGGACCTGTCTCCTTCATGAGAGTTTTCGATGCGGCTACGGAGACGGTCAAACAAGGGGGAACTCGAAGGGGAGCCAATATGGGTATCCTCCGCGTCGACCACCCAGACATCCTCGATTTCATCAAATGCAAAGAGGGAGATCACCATTTCAACAATTTCAATATTTCCGTAGCGGCAACGAAAGAATTTATGGAGGCTGTGGAAAAGGATAGGGACTATCCTCTTCGGAATCCGAGAACGAAAGAGATCGTTCGATCTCTCAGTGCCCGTCAGGTCTTTGAAAAGATGGTCTATTATGCCTGGAAGAATGGAGATCCAGGAATTGTCTTCATCGACCGGATCAATCAGGACAATCCTACCCCTCAAGTGGGGGAGATTGAGAGCACCAATCCTTGTGGCGAGCAACCGCTGCTTCCCTATGAGTCCTGCAATCTCGGCTCCATCAATCTTTTCAATATGGTTAAGGATCGAACGATCGACTGGGAGAGGCTGGGTTCGGTCACTGAAAAGGCGGTCCATTTTTTGGACAATGTCATCGATATGAATCACTACACCCTTCCCCAAATTGAGGCCATGACAAAGGCCAATCGAAAGATTGGCTTAGGAATCATGGGATTTGCTGACCTTTTGATTCAGTTAGGGATTCCCTATAATGATCCGAAAGCCTTGGAGATTGGGGATAAGGTGATGAGCTTCATTCAGGAGAGAGGGAGGAATGCCTCCAGGGAATTGGGTCTAAGGAGAGGCTCTTTCCCTAATTTCGATGGCAGTGCCCTTAAAGGTCATTGGGATGCAATGAGGAATGCCACCGTTACTACCATCGCACCTGCAGGGACTATCTCTATCATTGCAGGGACTTCATCAGGGATCGAACCCATCTTTGCATTGGCGTTTATCCGACATGTCCTGGATGGCAAAGAACTCTTAGAGGTGAATCCATTTTTTGAGAAAGTGGCCAAGAAGGAAGGATTCTATTCCGAAGATCTCATGAGAAAGATTGCCCAAGACGGTAATATCCAGAATCTTCAGGAGGTGCCAGAGAAGATCAGGAACCTTTTTGTCACCGCGCATGATATCTCTCCCGAAGATCATATTCAGATGCAGGCTGCTTTTCAAAAATATACGGACAATGCAGTCTCCAAGACGGTCAATTTCTCTCACGAGGCCACAATAGACGATGTGTCAAAGGTCTATCATTTGGCCTATGAACTGGGTTGTAAGGGAGTAACCATCTATCGGGACAGGAGCCGAACAGAGCAGGTTCTCTATAAAGGGGTGATTTCTCTAAACCAGAATGGTTCGATCGCTGAAGAGAAGTTGGCGGGGGTTGAGAGGAGGCCGAGAGCTCGACAGAATGTGATGCAGGGTTCCACCCGAAAGATTCGCACCGGTTGCGGGAACCTTTATGTGACCGTCAATGAGGATGGGGAGGGGAATCTTTTTGAAATCTTCAATCAGATTGGAAAAGCGGGTGGCTGTGCTGCCTCTCAATCCGAGGCGATCGGCCGTCTCGCCTCTCTGGCATTCCGATCCGGTATTGAACCAGAGGATATCATCCGGCAGTTGAAAGGGATCAGTTGCCATATGCCGGTCTGGTATCAAGAGGGGAAGATCCTCTCCTGCTCCGATGCCATAGCCAAGGCCATTGAATGGCATCTTCAGGATAAAAAAAAGGTTAAGGGTGAGGTTGAAGCATCTCTGAAGGAATCCTTTCCAATCTTCCTAAGAGGGGCATGCCCTGAATGTGGAGGTCCTCTTCTCTTTGAAGAGGGTTGCGTGAAGTGTCTCTGCGGTTATTCAGACTGTGGATAAAGATGCATAGAGCATAGGGCATAGCGTATTTTTTTCTGGACAAATCATTCAATTCAAAGATAATAAGAATTAAAATTTGAGAAATGAGCATCGAGGATTGAGCATTGAGAATTAAGATCCTTCTTCTCATTGGAATCATTTTATTTTTGGGGTCCATCGCCCATGGTGATGAACAGAACCGAAATTCTGAACTGAGATCAGGGAAATGTTTTTTCTATACTGCGAAAAAATTCGGTGTTCCAATTCTCAAGGCCACCATAAAAATCGAAAATGGATCCGTTGAGCATGGAAAGCCTTTTTATCAGGTCCATGCGAGTGTGGATTCGCTTCACTACTTGGGATTATTATTTCGTATGAACAATCGCTTCACCTCAACCATAGAGGGAGAAACTTGTGCTCCAGTTCGATATGTGAAGGAAATTGACCAAGAAGGTCTTCTGACGAAAAAGAAAAATTATATTCAGACGATCACTTTTGATTCCTCCCATCAAAAGGTAGTGGTGGAAAAGAAGGGGGAGGACGGGAGGCAGGAGATTTCCCTTCCCCCTGAGACCTATGATCCCCTTTCGATGTTTGCCCGATATTATTTGAAAGATGAATTTCATCCAGGACAGGACATTCGGATATCCCTCTACGATGGGATGAAGTTACGCCAGATGGTTTTTCATTCAAAGAAGGAAAAAGTAAACTCAAAAATGTATGGAGAGGTGGAGGCGGTTTGCTTAGAATCTACAACTTCTTTCTCCACCTTTGGGGATAAGGAAGGGATCATCCGCATCTGGTATATGAACAATAGGGAAAAGATTCCGATCTTAATGGAATTGGACCTTCCAGTCGGAAATGTGAGGTTTGAACTCGATGAGGTGAAAGAGGATTAAATTTTCCGAATAGGTTGTAGCAAGGGGAGACGAAAACTCCCTTTATTTTAAAGGATGTTTCGCTTAGCACTACGCCCTATGGGCTTTGCGATTTTTAACTAAAGGAGGAAACCATGGTTCAGAAAAGAGCAAGCAAGAAAGTTGCCAAGAAGGGTGTAAAAAAGGGTGATGTTTATAAATGCAGTGTGTGCGGTCTTGCTGTAACAGTGGATGAGGTATGTGGATGCATCGATGCCTGCGACATCATCTGCTGCGAAAAACCGATGAAGCCCAAGAAAAGGGCTTAGAGGGTTATTCACCTTAACGATTCCCCTTGACAGAAGATCTCGTCAATTCTTCTATGGTTACTTAAAGATCATTAAAGGTGAGGTAAGGAATAACGAAGACGAGGCGAAGAGAAACAAATTAATAACATTTACCCCCACTATCATCACAAAATAATCTTATGGAAGTGTTCTCCACTGATCTCCTCATAATTGGTAGCGGTCTGGCCGGTATCCTCTCGGCCTTGGAGGCTGAGAGGTTGGGTTTAAATGTCCTCATGGTTGGAAAGTTCACCATCGGGATGGGGACGAATACCGCGTTTGCCAGTACTTTCACAGCAGCCAACTCCCGTTTTTCCGAAGAGGATCATCTCCAAAGAACCTTAGAGTCCGGAAAAGGGCTGAACCGTCTCAAATTAGTAAAAACCCTGATTGAAAATGGGCCTGATGCTATGAAGAGGTTGAGAGATTATGGGGTCCCATTGATCGAGACGGGGATGGGCTATACTGTGGATCGTCCGGAAGATTCCCCCCAGATCCCTGGAGTCCTATTAATAAGAACTCTGGTAGAGAGGTTGAGGAACAGTTCGATCCATCTCCTGCCCGGATTAATCATCTTTGATCTGGTCGTTGAAGAGGGTGAAGTTCGAGGTGCATTTGGATTTTTGAAAGACGGGAAGCCTTGTTTGATTCAATCGAAATCTGTCATCCTGGCTACCGGAGGAGCAGGGGCGATCTATTGCAGAAATGACAATCAAAAAAGCATCCTCGGAGATGGATATGCCTTAGCCCTTCGAGCAAGCCTCCCCATTTTCGACATAGAATTTGTTCAATTCTATCCATTCGTTTTAGCAGAGCCGAGGCTCTCCACTTTTATCCTCCTCCCCCCTTACCCAAAAGAGATCAGATTAATCAATGAGAAAGGAGAGAATCTTTTGGAGAAGCTGGGCATTGAAGAGAACATCAATTGGGCCATCATGACTCAAAGGGACCGTCTCTCGATTGCCCTCTATGAGGCATCTCAGAAGGGTGACGTCTATTTCGATCTAACCCATGTTCCGGATGAGAAGTGGAACTATTACCCTCTCAACTTCCTAAAAAAGTCTAAATTCCCTTTTCAGGAGCGGCCTTTTCTCGTTTCCCCAGCAATTCACTTCTTTATGGGAGGGACTGAGATCGATGAAAAAGGAAAGACCGCTCTCCCTGGTCTTTTTGGCGCAGGTGAAGTGGCCTGGGGAATCCATGGGGCCAATCGCCTTGGGGGGAATGCATTGACCGAATGTGCCGTTTTTGGAATTATTGCTGGCCACTCTGCGGCTGAATATGCCCGAACGAAAGAGAATGGAGAAAAGCAATCGACTCCTTCCGAGGTTTTGAAAAGAAGGTGGGAGAGAAAGGTAAAGGGATATATCAAGAGAAAGAGAGGCACCTTTGATCATCCAAGAGATCTCCTTAAGGACTTAAGAGATTTGGCCTGGAAATATGCTGGGCCTATTCGAGAGAAGGGTTCATTGGAAGAGGGGTTGGATCGATTGGCTTCCGTAGAGGAAAGAATTGAAAGGGTCTACTCTGCCACATTAAAAGACCTTTTCAAGAAGAGAGATTTGGAGAATGTTGCACTCCTTCTTAAGGCCATTTTGAAAGGAAGTTTGCTTCGAATGGAGAGCAGGGGTTCCTTCTTCCGTAAGGATTTTCCAGACCAGGATGACCAAAATTGGATGAAAAATACCTGCTACCATCTGGAAAAAGGAGAACTTCAAATAACTCATCGGCCCTGCTATCAATAGGCAAAAGGCAAGAGGATTATGCCGATCAGTACAAAAAAGGGGGATAAGGGTTTCACTGGTCTTTTAGGTGGGCGGCGTGTTCCAAAATATCATCTCAAGCCTGAAACCTATGGAACGTTGGATGAGCTGAACTCTTTCTTGGGGATGGCCAGGGCTGTTTCAAAGGATCAAAAGGTTAAAAAGATTCTGTTCGCTATTCAGAACCATTTTTTCATCATTGGCTCTGAACTCGCTCTATCTGGAAAAGACCGAAGTCTTCTAAAAGGAGAGATCACCCAAAAGGAGGTCGACTGGCTGAGCCGACTCTCCACCGATTTCGAAGCCTCACTCAAGCCGGAACCTAAGTTCATTATTTATGGGGAGACCTTGATCTCCAGTATTTTAGATGTGGCCCGGGCTGTTTCAAGGAGAGCGGAACGACGGGTGGCCGAGATGAAATCGAAGAAAATGCTCCATAACTTGAAAATATTGGAATACCTCAATCGACTCTCTGATGTCCTTTATCTTCTTGCTCGTTATGAGGAGAAAAAGGCAGTGGTAAAACCTAAGCATTCTTCTTATGAGCCTATCCTCTGAAAATTCTTCTGAAAATTCTTATTGACAACCATGGCCTGGTTTAATATAAAGGACAAATAAATTGAATCTTTAGAAGGAGGTTTTTATGAGACGGTTATTTATATTGGGAATTATTGCGGTTTTGGTTTTCGGGGTTTCCTCAGCATGGGCTCAGAAGTCAGTTCGGTTATCCATCGCTACAGGGCCCACGGGAGGCGTATATTACCCAATGGGTGGAGGAGTGGCCAATGTATTATCTAAATACATTCCTTATCTCGAGGTCACGGCAGAAGTTACGGCTGCCTCTGTGGATAATTGTCTCCTGTTGGGTAAAGAAAAGGTAGCCTTATCCCTGATTATGGCAGATGTGGGATGGGATGCATATCAAGGGGTGAGAAGATTTAAGGAGAAGGTACCTCTCAGGACCATAGTCGCTTTTTACCCTAACAACCAGCATATCGTGACTTTGGAGGGAAAAGGCATTGAGAAGGTGGCCGATCTGAAAGGGAAGAGGGTTTCGACAGGGGCTCCTGGGAGCGGAACAGAGGTGAAGGCCCTGAGAGTTTTAGAGGCTTATGGATTGGATCCAGATAAGGACATGACAAGAGATAGATTGACTCCCGGTGAATCGGCAGGTGCATTGAAGGATAGGAAGATCGATGCCTACTTTTGGGATGGAGGCCTCCCAACCGCATCGGTAACGGATTTAGCAGCCACTCCTGGAATTAAAATTAAACTGATTGGTCACGAGGATGCGATTCCAAAGATGAGAGAGAAGTATGGACCTCTCTATGTGAAAGGGATCATTCCTGCCAAAACCTATCCCGGGCAGGATGTGGATATCCCGATGGCTATAGTATGGAATATCTTGGTTTGTCACGAAAATATTAAGGAGAATGTGGTCTATGATATTGTGAAGACCCTCTTTGACCATAAACCAGAATTAGTAGCAACCCACCATGATGCAAGGTATTTATCATTAGAAACTCAGGCCACTGGGGCATCACCTTTCCCATTTCATCCAGGAGCCATTCGGTATTTCAAAGAGAAAGGGCTTAAGATTAAATAATTGAAACGAAAGGTTTGGCCCCTTCTAACATTGATTGTAATATTGATCTTGGTAGGAGGGGCTTTTCTTTTGAAGAAAGTAACCCTTCTTCAGCTGGAGAATATGGATCATCCACGGATGATCCATATCAGGATAAGTCCTCCGGAACCGTTTTCCATGTTCTATATTCATTCGATCTATAAGGAGCCGGTCATTGAAGAATTTCAGGTAGAAAAGGAGGCTATTGTTCTTAAGGGAGTGAGGACGAAGAGCCCTGCTGTCATGGAATACTATGGATTTGAGGATATGAAGGAATTCCATCCGATGAATGAGAGGCTGGGTGCAGTCTTTATTATTCGAAGAGGCATGGGAGAAGGACAGGGATTGATTGTGAAAGATAGGAAGATCTATTTGAGTGAGATTGGAGAGAAAGGGGATCGAATTCGATTGAGAGTGGAGTCGGTGTCGCTCGGGGAGTATCTCATTTTGAAATTATTCCATTGATGCCAAATATTACAGTTCAAAACAATTTTTCGTCATTCCTGCGAAGGCAGGAATCCATTTTTTCTGGATTCCCGTTTGCACGGGAATGACAGAATGGGTGAGTTAAGTAGCCGCAACCTTTAGGTTGCGATAACCTAAATTGTTTAACGCAGGCTGAAGCCTGCGGCTACAATTTTTTATCATGGAGAAACCAGTGGAAGAGGAGAAGAGAAGAGAAGATCAGGAAGTGGTGATTTCAGAGGAAGCCCTCAAAGAAGCGGAGAAGTATATCGAAGAGGAAGAAGGTCCTTCTCGCCGGCTCACGGGTCGGATGGATACTTTCATTACCATTGTGGCGGTGGCGATGTCTCTCAT
>Ga0105152_10000534_pt1 | contig 11523 bp, 10 predicted proteins | sample LakBais05cmmetaG_FD_81534 | JGI IMG/M metagenome (GOLD analysis project Ga0105152, IMG submission 81534) | Lake sediment microbial communities from Lake Baikal, Russia to study Microbial Dark Matter (Phase II) - Lake Baikal sediment 0-5 cm | ecosystem: Environmental > Aquatic > Freshwater >...
CAGCGCCAGCATTCGCCGCCGGCCGCCTGCTCGTTGGCCAGAACCGTCCGGCACTGCGGGCACCAGTTGACCCAGCTTTTTTTGCGGTATGCCAGCCCGCGCTCGAACATTTTCAGAAAAATCCACTGGTTCCACTTGTAATACTCGGGAAGGCAGGTGTTGACCTCACGCGACCAGTCGTAGGCGATCCCCATCCGTTGGAGCTGTGTTTTCATATGGGAGATGTTGTCGAGCGTCCATGTCTGGGGATGGATGCCGTGCTTGATGGCGGCGTTCTCCGCGGGCATGCCCAGCGCGTCCCAGCCGATGGGATGAAGGACGTTGAAGCCCTTCATCGTCTTGAAGCGGCTGACGACGTCGCCGATGGAGTAGTTGCGGACATGGCCCATGTGAATGCGGCCCGAGGGATAAGGATACATCTCGAGGAGGTAGAACTTTTGCTTGGCCGGGTCCTCGCGGACCTCAAACGTCTTCCGCTCGGCCCAGATCTTCTGCCACTTTTCCTCGATCTCGAGGAAGTTGTATTCGATGCGCTCCCTACTCATGGCTTGCTCGATCCTTGTGTTCCGTGACCTTTTGGAGAGGCGGACGGACAGGCTTAAATCAGGCTAAAGTTTAGAGGGAAGTCGCTGAAAAGTCAACTTTTTGAACTCGTTACCTTAAATCCCAGTTCGAATGGATCTGCCGAATTCGGAATTGAGCGACTATCGAAGGGAGTCAAACCTGCTCCTTTGTAAAAAAGCGAGGGCAGGTATCACAAAAAATGGACTTTCTCCGGAGAAAAACCGTCCTTGAAATACGTCCTCTTATAAAGAACCAATCAATAAACCATGAATCTCTGAGAAACCGATTATTCACCCCAGGGGTGAAGATTATGTTTGACAATGGGATCATAGTGAGATATATTATTAGCGTTCACCCAAAGGATGAAGGCGAGTTTGTTCGGATCGGAAGACCTTCGTGCAGGTAACTTTTCGTAATAAAAAGCTCGAGAAATGCTATGGAGACTATAAAAGCGCTTGTCGAGAATGGGGAAATGATGTCGCTCGCAAATATATTCAACGGATCGACATCGTCCAGGAAACTGCTAACATGAAAGACTTATGCGCACTTCCTGGGTTGAATTGTCATGAACTGAAAGGCAATCGAGCAGGACAATATGCGATTAGGCTATTAGGATTTTGGAGACTCATATTCACCCTGCGCGACAAGCAAATGGAAATCGTGCGGGTGGAGGAAGTGAGTAAGCACTATGGCGACTGAAAAACAAATATTTTCGAATCTGCCGATCCCGCCGGGCGAGTACCTCGCCGAGGTTTTGGCCGTTAAGGGCATCAGCCAGGCGGAGCTAGGCCGCAGAATGGGCCGGCCGGCTCAGGCTATCAATGAAATTATCGCAGGCAAAAAGGCGATTACTCCCGATACGGCGCTTCAGCTCGAGCGAGCCCTGCGTGTCTCAGCTTCAATCTGGACTGGGCTGGAATCGAGATTTCAACTCATTAAAGCGCGCCAATCGGAGATTGAACAATTAGAAAACGATCTGCCATATCTCGAGCAAATACCATATAAGGAACTAACGAAAATGGGTTTCGTCAAAAAATCGCGGAATAGAATCGATAGAATTCGCGAACTCCATTCTTTTTATGGCGTCTCTGCCTTTTCTAATATGATGAACGTCGAAGCTTATGAACCGGCTTTCCGCTGTTCACAAAAAAAAGACGCTTCTCCCTATGCCCTCGCCGCCTGGCTTAAAAGCACCGAAACACAGGCAAAAAAAATCATGACCAAGCCTTTCATAGAAAAAAATTTGCAGGCTTGTCTTCCGAAAATACGAGGATTCATCCTAGAACCGGCTGAAGAAATTGAGCAAAAATTACGAAACGCTCTGGCCGATGGCGGTATCGCATTTGTTCTGATGCCCCGCTGGTCCAAGACGTACGCTCACGGCGCGACGTTTTGGCTTAACCCGGAAAAGGCCGTCCTCGTGATGACCATTCGCGGAAGTTGGGCGGACATCTTTTGGTTCAGCCTCTTTCACGAAGTAGCTCACATTTTTCTGCATAATAAGCGAGCGATATTCATCGATGACGACAATAAAGCCCATGCTTTGATAAAAGAAGAGAAAGAAGCCGATGAATTTGCCGCCCGGCTGCTGATCCCTGAGACCGAGTATCAAGCTTTTTTAAAGACAAGACAAACGAACGAATATGCCATCCGAGAATTTTCACAACACATCGGTGTAACTCCCGGCATAGTCATCGGAAGACTTCAACATGATGGATATTTAAGGCAAGATACTCGCCTCAACAAGCTACGCGTTCGCCTTAAATTGACACCTTTTCTTTAAATTGTTATTCTTTGAACAACTTACATAAGAGGGTCGACCATGACGAATTCATGTCCCAAGTGTCGTTTTGACAACCCGGACAGCACGCTTTTTTGCGGAAAGTGCGGGACGAAACTCATTTCGCCCGAGAATATCCTGGCTACTGAAACGATGGAAACGCCGCGGGAGGAACTCTCAACGGGCTCGACCTTCGCCGGCCGCTACCAGATCATCGAAGAATTGGGCGGCGGCGGTATGGGCAAGGTCTATAAGGTCCTCGACAAAGAGATCAACGCCAAAATCGCCCTGAAACTAATCCGGCCCGAGATCGCCGTTGACAAAAATACCATCGAGCGCTTCCGGAACGAGCTCAAGGTCGCCCGCGACGTCTCCCACAAGAATATCTGCCGGATGTATGACCTTGGACGGGAAGCCGGCAACTACTTCCTGACCATGGAATATGTGTCCGGAGAGGACCTCAAAAACATGATCCGGATGTCGGGGCAGCTGGGCGTGGGGACGGCGGTTTCGATCGCCAAGCAGGTCTGTGAGGGATTGGCCGAAGCCCAATGGCGCCAGTCCACCGGAACAAACCCGACCACCTTCATCCCCTGGCCTACGATCGGAATCCGAAAAAGGGATTTCTTGAGTATCACGAGGAGAGCTTGTGGAATGAGCATGTAGAGCATCGGCCCGTCCAGGAAACTGACGTGATTGGGCATGAAGACGTAAATCGAGCGATCGTCGATCCCTCCGCTCCGCCGGACACCGAGCTCGATGCCGTGGATTTTTTGCCCGAGGCCGATCGCCCATTTCCCCACGGCCATCAGCGGGCGAGGTCTCTTGGCCAGGTAACAAAACGAGGAAAGGAATGAGTACTACAGCCAAGATGACGTAGATAAGGAACAGAAGAAGAGTCCGCATGAGCCGAGCCGATTATAGCCCAATTTGTGTTGACAATGGCTGACCTTGGCTTAAAATAGGTGGGAATGGACGAACCGCAGAAAGGCGAGAGTTCTCTCTTCAACCTGGGGAAAGAGCGATCGATCGCTTTGATCCTTGGTTCATTTCTTTTTTTGACATTTTTTGGATTAACCCAGACCGCCACTCGGCTCAATATTACCTTTCATCCTCCATTCACCTACTCGTCTCCGGGTGAAGTCTATTTTTGGCTGGCCCATGCCCTTCTGCTGTTTCCCGGGGCCTGCCTGATTGGCTATGCTCTGAGCCCTCTCCTCTCATCCCATCTCAGGCAGGTTTGGGTCCGGGTTGAGGGCATGAGCAGCCGGGAGAAGATCGTCGCGCTCGTCGTCGGTTTTGTGCTCGTCACCGCTCTGGCTCGGGTTTTGCACTCAATCGTCATGCTCGACTTTCCGTTCACGGACGATGAGTATGCCACCAAGTTTGGAGGCCAGGTTCTGGCCATGGGCAGGCTCAAGGTTCCCGCGCCGCAGCCCCTCCAGGCCTTCCCGAATCTCTTCTTGTATGTCAAAGATGGAATGATCACGAGTTTCGATTGGCCCGGCGTGTTGGCCGCCTGGGCGATCGCCGAATTCACGGGCCTTGGACCTCTTGTCTTTGCCCTCGCGGCGGCCGTTCCGGTCTTGTGCCTGATGATCATTTTGGGCAAACGATTCTCTCCTGGGTATGGGCTGATTGCCTTCGCGATTTTTTTGTTCTCGCCCATGGCCTTCACGCTCTCGACGACGACCCACGCTCATCTTCTTTCGAGGGCGACGATCAGCGTCGCGCTCCTCTTCTATTTTTTAGCCAAGGACAAGCAGAGCTGGCCGCTCTGGATTTTGACGGGGCTGGCCACGGGGATCAGTTTCTGCGTCCGTCCCATAGAAACGACTTTCCTTTTGCTTCCGCTTGGCGTGGCCACGGTCGTCCCGGTGTTCACAAAAAAAACCCGGGCGGCAAGACCTGTTCTCGGCCTCCTCATCGGCTGTCTCCTTCCTCTTGCTCTTTTCTTCCTCTATAATTTTCTGATCACCGGGAATGCGCTTTTTCCGCCCCGCTTCTCCGCCGAGGGTCCCGCCCAGACCCTGATGAGAGGATCTTTGTGGAACAGATTCGGGGCCAACACAAGTTACAACGTTTTTATGCTGGCGATCTGGTTTCTTGGCCCGCTGGGGATCCTGTTAATAGGCTTCGGACTCCTGGCGGACAAGTTTACTAGGCTCCTCTCGCTCGGAGTCGGAGCGATGCTGGCCGCCGGACTGTTCCATGACAATCAGGGCCTCCATGTGGTGGGCCCGATTCATTATTCCGAGTGCGTTGTTCCTTTGACCATCATAGCCGTTTACGGCTTGGTCGGCATAAAGGAGAAACTCCGCCGAAGAAAGATCTCCTTTCTGATTCCTGCGAGCGTCCTGGTGTGTGTTCTGGTCCTGGGACTGGGATTCTTTAACTTCTGGCACTGCCAGGCCCTGAACCGGCAGGCTCTCATCCAGAATTATATCTACGGCTTCATAGAGAACAGCCTTCAAGAAAAAAAAGTGGATAAGGCTCTCATTTTGGCTCCTCAATTCGGCTCCCTCTGGGTGGCTAACGACTATTTCCGGAGTATCGGAAGCTGGGTCTTCGAGTGGCGCCGGGCCAAGCCGGATTTATCCGATAAAACCTTGATCCTTCATGACCTGCCCAAGATCGAAGAGAAATTGAAGCAGCAATTTTCCGATCGCCGCTTTTTCCGCCTGCGGAATTCTCAGCAGGCCCCTTATTTTGAACTGATTCCGCTCTAGAGTTTTTTCTCAGCGCCTCTCGTAGAGAATAAAAAAACCTTTTTTGATCGCCCGGAAATTGAGATTTCTGGAAAAGATGTAGGGGACAAAGGGAAAGAAATAAAAGAAGTTTCCGGTCTTGACCCTGAAGCCTAGCTCTTCAAAGGTCCTTTTCCACCAGGACTCGGTCTGAACTATTTTATGAGTCGGTTCCAAACTAACAATTTTCCCTCTGTCTTTAACACAAACCATATGGATCATTTTCCCTCGACTGACTCTCGAAAGCTCATCGAGTGAGGCGGCAAGGTCCCGGTACGACAGATGTTCTAAGACTTCGTGGGTATAAACGAGGTCGAAACTCCTATCCTCAAACTGTATTTTCCTGGTGTCTTCATACCGACAGTATCGTGGAACGCGACAATATTTCTTGGCCGGCTCCGAGGGGTCTATTCCCCGGGCGTCCAGGCCGATTTTCCTCAAGGCCCATACAAGATTGCCTATTCCGCAACCGAAATCCAGAACCCGGGCGCCCCTCTTCAGCCCAGCCGCTATTTTGATGCAGAAATAGGCTATCCAGAGGTAATAGATTTTGCTCAGGCCGATTCGAGTAAAGATGGGCTTGATATAAAGATCACGGTAATAGCCCTCGTCGTAATGATCCCGGCCTCTCAAAGTCTGAACCATCGTGCTCCCAGTCCCTCGGGTCGATACCCTGGCGCCATCACCCGGCGAACACGGTCCGCCAAATAAAACTGAGAACTCCTCTCACCCTTTTCAGGCGATTCTTCTTGAAAACCACAAAAGCAAGGCCTCTTACCGAAAAAATGGATTTTCTGATGGATCTCAGCAGGTATTTGTTTTTGAGCCGTCTGCGTTCTTTGACCACATCCTTGATGCCTGATTTGTTGAGTTTTTCGGTCAGAACGCTCCCGTTCCAGTCCAGAAGGGAATATTGGAAAGGGGAGATCTCCTCTCCCACCATTTCATAGAGTCGAGTGCCCGGCAAAGGGGTGGCGATGGAAAAGACGTAAACGTCGGCGTTGATGGCGTCGGCGAGCCGCTTAGTGGCCTGAAGATCTTCCTCCGTCTCCGTGGGCAGACCGATCATGAAGTTGGCCAGGGATCTAATTTTGTACTTCTTCATGAGCGCGAAGGCGCTCGTCACCTGGCTCGTCGTGGTTCTCTTGTTGATAATCTCATTGAGAATGCGCTGACTTCCGGATTCCACGCCGAAATCCATCTGGACGCATCCGCACTCCCTCAGCTCGGCCGCCAGAGGCTCGTCAATCGTGTCGACCCTGGATTGGCATCCCCAAACGATATCGTGGTCCTTGAGCATCCGCGCGACGGCCACCGCGTGCTTTTTGTTGACGGTGAAAGTGTCGTCGACGATCCAGATCCCCTCGACCCCGTGTTCAGCCTTCAGATAAGAAATCTCCTTCCTGACACTTTCGAGAGGACGAAACCGCAGCCTCCGGCCGAAGATCGAACCGCAGCCGCAGAAGGAACAGTCGAACGGACATCCCCTGGTCGTCAGAAGCAACGCTCCGGCCAGAGGCAAACCCCGGATGATCTCGACGCTGATCTCGAAATATCTCCGGTCGATCTTTTCATAGGCAGTAAAGATATCCACCCGGAGTTCCTCTTCGGTCATCAAATCTCTGGGCTTGTTCAGGGTTACAGCCTGGCCGTTTTTCCAGGCGAGGCCGGCCAAGCCCCCCCAGTGGTAGGTCCCGGTAGCGATTTCCTTTACAAATTCGTGGAGCGTCTTTTCCCCCTCTCCGAAGCAGACAAAATCGACCCCGTTGTCCAAGAAATCGGATAGCCTGTAGGTCGGCTGCGAACCTCCCACGATTACAAATATCTTCTCATCAATGGCCTTGATCCCGGCGCTGATTCTGATAACTTCATCAAATTCTTTGTGCGTGCTGGAGAGACAGACAACTCTTGGTTTGGTCGATTTCAGCGTATCCAGGATGAGCTTTTCCCGCTCGGCGGGGTGAACTCTCCTGGAAGAAAGCCCCGAATCAAGGATAACATTCCGAAACCCTTTTGCTTCCAGGTAATTGGAAAGACACAAGATACCGGTCGGATACATGCTCTTGTACCACACCGAGGGGTTGACAACAAAGGCGATGTCTTCGAGGCGCTCAAAGCGGTCGGGCATCAAGATTCCTTCTCGATGATTTTATAAAAGATCTGGCGGAGCCAGCGATTGACGAGGGCCTTGATTTTCCCCCGCAGACAGTCTGTTCTGGTTAAATGAAAACGCTCCTCTCGGAACAGGAATCCAATAAAGTCCTTAAAATCCTTGTTCTGAGAGGAGGCAACCTTGATGCTCGCAGATCCCCTGGCGACTCTGAAGGCACAGAGCGGCTCGGGAATGATATAGAGATCGCCGGTGAGCAGGATTCGACACCAATAATCAAGATCAAGGACATAAAAATGCCGATCGTCAAAAAGACCGACCTCGGCCGCGGTCTCAGACTTGAAGAGGACGCCGGCCGGTTCGCCGATCAGATTCGTTCCCGCCCTGACGCTCTCTCTGACCGCTCTGACTCCTTCGAGTCTTCCCTTTCTCCTCTTGAACGATCTTTTCAAGAGGACTCTCCCATCGCGGTTGATGATATGGCGAGTGCAGCAGACCAGGGCGATACCCTCATTGCCCGGATCCATAAAGGCTCCAACTTCTTTTTCCAGGCAAGCAGGATAAAGAATATCATCCTGGGGAAGGAGTTTGATGAATCTCCCCTTGGCTTCCAGAAGAGCCTTATTCCAATTGTTCTTCTGGCCCAAACGGGACTCGTTCACAATGACCCTGATTCTGGGATCGGAATAACGCTTTATGACGTCCGGTGTTATGTCCGTGGAATGGTCGTCAACGATGACGAGCTCCAGATTGCAGTGCGACTGGCCCAGGACCGATTCGATGGCCCGGGCGATGTAATCTTTACTGTTATACGCGGGAAGACAGACAGAGACAAAAGGCTCCCCGGAACCCGTCATGGGCTAGCGACCCTATCTCCGGGGCTCAACTCATTTCGGCTCTCGACAAATCCTATTCTTTCGGAAATGATGTAGAGGGGCCTCCTCTTGACCTCCCGGTATTGTCTTCCCACATATAGCCCCAGGATTCCCAGTGAGATCAATTGAACTCCCCCCATAAAAAGCACGGTGAGGATGAGAGAAGTCCATCCAGAAACGATGACCTGAGGGTGAATGATCTTGATGATGGCTATTCTCAGGGCCATCAAGAAAGACGCCACCGTTATCAGGAACCCGAGATAAGCCGTGATTTTGAGCGGCCGATCCGAGAAACTCAGAATCCCGTCGAAAGCGAACTTGACCATCTTCTTAAGAGTGAATTTTGTCTTCCCGGCATAGCGGGCGTCCCTTTTATAAGGCAACCCACAGTGGTTAAAGCCGACCCAGCTCACCAGGCCCCTCATATAACGGTTTTCTTCCCGGATGGCTTTTAAGGCCTCGAGGACCTTCCGATCCAGGAGCCTGAAATCTCCCGCGTCGAGCGGCAACTCCGTGTCGCTTAGGAGCTTGATGAGTCTATAGAACAATTTGGCGGTCAGAAGTTTGACCGGGTTTTCCCCCTTTCTTTTTTCCCGGACTCCATAGACGACCTTAAACCCCTCTTCCCATTTTTCAACCATCTGGGGAATGATCTCCGGAGGGTCCTGCAGGTCCCCGTCGATGATGACAACGGCATCCCCCGAAGCGTGGTCCATCCCGGCGGTAATGGCAAACTGGTGTCCAAAATTCCGGGAAAAACTGATGACTCGTATTGTCCGGTCCTTTTGGCTGAGCCCCTTGAGCAGCTCCAGCGACCGATCTCTGCTTCCGTCATCGATAAAGACTATCTCGTGATCGATTCCGGGTTGTAGATCCAGGAGGACTTTCTTGACGCGGGCGTAAAATTCGGGAACGACCTTTTCTTCAAAATAAATGGGCACGACGACGGACAGCAATCGTTTATTCCCCATCCCTGCCTCCTTTTTTAGGTTCTCTGAGGCTGGCCATCTTCAAGAATTCTCGAAATTTTTCCGCCTCATTATAATACTTAAGGACAATCATAGACAAGTTTTTGTCGCCGCGTGTGGCCGCGCTCCTCTCCAGCGCCATTCTTTGACAAAGGCCGCGCTGTTGCTTATGATGACGCTGGCTTGATCATCTGTATTCTCCAGGGCCCGGACCCATGATCATCACCGAACAACAAAAGAAATTCTTGAGATTCCTGGCTGTCGGCCTCGTCAATTCTGCCTTCTCCTATTCCGTCTATGCGCTTTTGATCTTCCTGGGAGTTCACTATGCCCTGGCCGTTTTGGTCGCCAACGTCCTGGGCGTCCTCTTCAACTTTAAGACAACGGGAAGGCTGGTCTTTCAGAGTAATGATAACCGGTTGATCTTCAAGTTTGTTCTCGTCTATGCGAGTGTCTATCTCCTAAGCGTCTCCAGTCTGAAAATCCTTCTTTGGCTCGGCCTGAACAGATATCTCGCCGGAGCCCTGATTGCTCTTCCCATGGCCGGCGTGACTTTCACTTTGATGAGTCGATTCGTGTTCAAGAAAAGACCTGTTTATCCCGCCTGATAAAATAAGCCGGCCCTCCAAAACCGAAACGCTCAGCAGTCGATTACATTTCGCCTCGCAAAACAGGGCGAAGAATTATAGAATAACCGAAACCACAGATGGAAGAATCCACTATTTCGACGAAAAAGAAGGACTTCGTTTTTATCATTGTCCTCGCCATCATTCTCTTTGGGCTCTATTGGAAAACCTTCAGCTAAGATTTGGTTTGGGACGACAATCTTTACATCAAGCAGGGCCTTCTTTTTACCGAAAAACACTCCCTTCTGGACTCCTTCAAATATGGCTATTTCCGTGAACAGATGGGGATGAAAGGAGCGGATTTCTACTACCACCCCCTGCTGACCGCGTCCTTCATGATCGAAAACAGTTTGTGGGGCCTGAAGACCTTCACTCTGCGCCTGATAAATCTCTTGATCTATATCTTCTCTCTCTTCTTTATCTTCCTGTTCCTAAAGCGTCAATACGACAAGAACTATTTTCCGGAGATCGCGATGTCTCTTTTTGAGTCGTGATTTACCACTCCCCTCGATGATTGAGGGAAAAGTTGAGTCAAAGACGCCCACTCGGCCAGCGCAGCCAAAAACCAAATTCTTATTATCAAATAAAGGAATTGCCGGCCTCGGCTTGAATCTTAGCCCGAATTTTCGTATAATGGTGACTTCATTGTTGGATATTTTTTAGCTTAGAGTTCACCGCCCTCATTACCCCATCTCAGATTCTAAGCAACGATTTAGCCCAAGTGAAAAGGTACGAGCTTTGATGAGCACAGATATCGCCAGAATGCGGAACATCGGCATCAGCGCCCACATCGATTCCGGAAAGACGACGCTGACCGAGCGGATCCTCTTTTACTGCAAAAAAATCCATAAGATCCACGAAGTCAAAGGCAAAGACGGCGTCGGCGCGACCATGGATCACATGGAGCTCGAGCGCGAGCGGGGAATCACGATCACCTCGGCCGCGACCAACGTCGAGTGGGCAGACCACTCGATCAATATCATCGACACGCCCGGCCACGTGGACTTTACGATCGAGGTCGAGCGGTCGCTCCGGGTGCTCGACGGCGCTGTGCTCGTTCTCTGCTCGGTCGGCGGCGTCCAGTCCCAGACGATCACCGTGGACCGCCAGCTCCGCCGCTACAATGTCCCGCGGATCGCCTTCGTCAACAAATGCGACCGCATCGGAGCCAATCCCTATAAAGTCCGAGACCAGCTCGAGGAAAAGCTCCACCACAACGCCGTCCTGATGCAGGTCCCGATCGGCCTCGAGGACAAGCACCGGGGCGTTGTGGACCTCGTGACGATGAAAGCCCTTTACTTCGACGGAAACGACGGAGAAGTCGTGCGCGCCGAAGAGATCCCCGCCGATCTCATAGACGAAGCCAAGGCGAAGCGCGAAGAGATGCTCGACGCGGTGTCGATGTTCTCCGACGAGCTGATGAAAGCCATCCTCGAAGACAAGGTCGCAGAAGAGCTGATCTACGAGGCCGTCCGTAAAGGCACGATCCTCCGCAAACTCACGCCTGTTTTCATGGGTTCGGCCTATAAAAACAAGGGCGTGCAGCCGCTTCTCGACGGCGTCGTCCGCTATTTGCCCAACCCGGCCGATGTTGAGAACGTCGCCGCGGACTTAGAGAATAATGGTCAAGAGGTCAAACTCAAGACTGATTCCAGCGCTCCCGCCGTCCTCCTCGCCTTCAAGCTCGAAGACGGCCCCTACGGCCAGCTGACCTACATCCGAATCTATCAGGGAAGCCTCAAGAAAGGCGACGAGATCTCAAACTCCCGCTCCCGGCAGAAGGTCAAGGTCGGACGCCTGGTCCGGATGCATGCCGACAGTATGGAGGACATCGCTTTCGCCGGCGCCGGCGA
>Ga0105152_10000536_pt1 | contig 11517 bp, 8 predicted proteins | sample LakBais05cmmetaG_FD_81534 | JGI IMG/M metagenome (GOLD analysis project Ga0105152, IMG submission 81534) | Lake sediment microbial communities from Lake Baikal, Russia to study Microbial Dark Matter (Phase II) - Lake Baikal sediment 0-5 cm | ecosystem: Environmental > Aquatic > Freshwater > Lake...
CTGGGTACTGTCATCATCTCTTTCGCCCTGGCTTACACCTCCATTCAGCGGGGGCACGTGGCGGTCGAACTGATTTTTGACAAACTGCCTCCACGGACACAATGCTTCGTTGAGGCGGCCGGCAATCTGATCGGCGGCGCCCTCTTCGGCCTCATGGCCTGGCAGTGCCTCGCTTACGGTACGGACCTGCGACACAGCGGGGAAGTGTCTTTGACGCTCCAGATGTCCATTTATCCCTTTGTCTATGGCATCGCCCTCGGTTCCGGCATGCTGGCGCTGGTTCTGCTCATCGATTTCATCAGATCCTTGAGAAGGGGACTGGAATCATGACGCCGACCATGATGGGTTTAACGAGCTTTGTTGTTCTCGTCTTGCTCATGTTACTGAAAATCCCTGTGGGGTTTGTCATGGCCGTCGTGGGGTTTGCAGGTTTCGGGTTTCTGGTCTCCTGGGACGCCTCCCTCAACCTGATCGCCCGGGATTTTTTCTCCATGTTCAGCTCCTACAATCTGACCGTCATCCCGCTCTTTGTTTTCATGGGACAGGTGGCCCACCATTCCGGGATAAGCGGCCGGCTCTTCAATACCGCCCACAAGTTTCTGGGACACCTCCCCGGCGGGCTGGCCATCGCCACCATCGGGGCCTGCGCCGGTTTCTCCGCCATTTGCGGCTCCACGAGCGCCACGGCGGCCACCATGGCCTCGGTCGCCCTGCCGCAGATGAAGAAATACAACTACGATCCCGCGTTGGCCACGGGCGTCGTCGCCGCCGGGGGCAGTCTGGGCATCCTCATTCCGCCCAGTACGATTTTCATCATCTATGGTGTCATGACCGAGCAGTCCGTCGGCAAGCTCTTCATGGCCGGCGTCCTGCCCGGCATCCTCCTGACCCTGCTTTTTATTCTGACGATTGTCATCTGGACACACCTGCGCCCGGATATCTGTGAAAAAGCGCCGAAGGCCACCTGGAAAGAAAGAATAGCCTCCCTGACGGGTGTGATCGAAACCTTCATTTTATTCATCATGGTCATGGGAGGCCTGTTCATGGGCTTTTTCACACCTACAGAGGCGGCAGCGGTCGGCGCTTTCGGAACGCTCCTTATTGCCCTGATCGGCCGTAATCTTTCGTGGCGGAGTATGATCAGGGCGTTGGACGAAACGACAAGGATTTCCTGCATGATCATGGTGATCGTCGCAGGCGCCACTGTTTTCGGACATTTTCTGGCCGTTACGGGAATTCCAGCCAACGCGGGCACCTGGGTGGCAGGGCTTGCCCTGCCACCCCCCCTGATTATCGGGCTGATTATTCTGATCTATCTGGTCCTGGGCTGCCTGATGGATTCGCTGGCCATGATCATGCTCACCATTCCCATCTTTTTCCCCGTGGTGACCACCCTCGGCTATGATCCCATATGGTTCGGCGTAATCATTGTTCTGGTCACGGAGATGGGCGTCATCACACCGCCCGTGGGCATCAATGTCTATGTCGTCGCCGGTGTGGCACGGGACGTTCCCCTGCACATTATCTTCAAAGGCGCGACCCACCTGCTCATGGCCCTGCTGGTCACGGCGATTCTGTTGATCCTCTTTCCTCAGATTGCCACCTTTCTGCCGTCTCTGATGAAATGACGGCAAGGCGGGCTTGATCTTGCGCCCCTCCCTGTGATACGTCTCGGATCATCTTTGACAGGACAGAACACTGGCATGCTCCCTCTAAAAAAACAATATCTTCATATTTTTATTGTCGTTCCGGTCATCCTGTTCGCTTTCGGATGCAGCACTTTGCCCCGTGACAAAGTCAAGACGGAGTTCACGCGCAGGATGCTCGTGACCGCCTACGACGCCGATCAGAAATCGACGGGATGGAAGTACAAATATGGTTGCTGCCTGCTTCCCCCGGTCTATGCCTACGGACCGCAGGAAGGGAAGCGAAAAAAAGTGGGCATCACCTCCTCCGGGGCCAAAGCCAACAAAGGCACCATCGCCGCCGACATCAGCCGCTATCCCTACGGAACAAAAATGTATGTTCCCGGTTACGGCTGGGGAGAGGTGCAGGACGTCGGAAGCCCCATCAAAGGCGACCATATCGATATCTTCTTCCCGGACATCGATGACGCCAAAGCCTGGGGGAGGAAGTATCTCGATATCCGGATTATAAAACCCTAAGGAGCAAATATGGATTTTTTTTTCAACCCGAAAGCGATCGCCGTGGTGGGCGCTACGCCCAACCCGTTCAAGGGGGGCTGTTCGATCCTGAAAAACCTGATCGCCGGCTATCAAGGAAAAATCTATCCCATTAACCCTCGCTATGACTCGATCGAAGGCCTGCCCGCCTTCCCGTCCGTCAGCGCCGTTGACGATCCGGTCGATCTGGCCATCGTTTTTGTGCCGGCACACGCGACGCCTCAGGCCATAGAAGACTGTATTTGCAAGGGCGTCTCCGGCGTCATGATTGAATCCGGCGGCTTTGCCGAAACGGGCCCCGATGGCAGGCGGCTGCAGCAAAGGGTGCTCGATATCGCCAGGGCGGCCGGGGTCCGCCTGTGGGGACCGAACTGCATGGGCCTCGTGGACGCCGTTCACAGCCGCGTCTTCTCCTTCATGGATCCCAGGGCCCTCCAGGCGGGCCTGGTTCCGGGCAATGTTTCCCTCGTGGTGCAGAGTGGCATGCTCTCCGCCGGCTTTCTGGTCGATATCATGACACACGGAATCATGGGGATCAGCAAGGTCTGTTCGGTGGGCAACAAAATGGATGTCGATGAATGCGATCTTGTGCCCTGGCTGCAGGACGATCCCGACACCGCCGTCATCGGACTTTATCTGGAGACGATTGCCAGCGGCCGGCGTTTCGCGGACATTTGTCGCGGCAGCGCCAAGCCGATTGTGGTCCTGAAAGGCGGCAAAAGCTTCAAAGGCGCCAAGGCGGCCATGAGCCACACCGCAAGCCTCGCCGGCAACCGGCGGATTGTTTCCGGCGTCCTGGCACAGACCGGAGTTATCGAAGCCTCTGATTTCAAACAAATGATGGATCTCTGTCGCTCTCTGGCCATGGTTCCTGACAAGGCCTCTGACTCGAAAGGCGGTGTTGCCGTTCTGACTTTCAGCGGCGGCGCGGGCATTGTTTCTTCAGACTTTCTCGAAGAGATGGGCCTCACCGTGGCCGAGCTTGCCGACCGTACGAAAATAAGTCTGCAGGCCGTTTTCCCCGACTGGATGCCTGTGGCCAACCCCGTGGATCTGTGGCCGGCCATGGAAAAAAACGCCGAGACCGGGGTGGATATATACAGCGAAGCAATGAAGGCCGTACTGGCCGACCCGGCGGTTGACGCCGTGCTGCTGCACGTTTTCGTCGGCAATTTCCGGATCAGGATCAATCTGCCGGATCTGGCCCGGCAGTCCCGGGCTGCCGGCAAACCTGTTTTCATCTGGCTTCTGGGCAGGAGGGATGAGGCGTATCAGTTTCAGATGGCAGCCCGCGAGCAGGGAGTGCCGGTGTTCCAGGAACTTTACCGCGCCGTGGAATGCCTCCGGACGGTCATGAATCGAAAGAAACATCCCGCAACAGTCATCACCGCCGAGGAAACCGGGGAACCATCACCTCTGTCCCCTGATATGAAGCGTCTTCTGGATAACGCTTCGGGACCGCTGGATGAGTTTGTTTCCAAGCAGATTCTAAAGACTTACGATATCCCCACAGTGGACGAAGCCATCGCCGCCGATGTCGATGAATGCCCGCGGGCGACGGCGCGGATCGGCTATCCCGTCGTCATGAAGGGGTTGCAGGAAGGCGGCGTCCATAAAACAGAGATGGACCTGGTCTATCTCGATATCCGCAACAAATCAACGGCAGCGAGAACCTTCAAAATACTCGAAAGGAAGATGGGCGGCCGTGGCCGGGTGTTGATTCAGCAACATGTGAAAGGCCATGTCGAGCTGATCCTGGGTTTGTTGCGCGACCCGCAGTTTGGACTCTGCGTCATGATCGGCCTGGGGGGAATCCTGGCCGAAGTTTTTCAGGACGCTGTTTTTGCAATGGCTCCTCTGAACCATCAGGAAGCGTTGGCGCTAACAGGTCGTCTTCAGGGGCAGAAGCTGCTGGACGGGTTTCGCGGCAGTCCGCCGGTGAACCGGGATGAACTTGCCCGGATCATCACAGCCCTGGGAAACATCGGCCTCGCCCATCCACGGATTCAGGAAATCGACGTCAACCCGCTGATTGTCTCTGCGGCGGGGGCTGTCGCGGTGGATGCCACGATTATCCTCAGGTAGCAGGTCAATTTATTTTCCGGATGTCTTTTTCCTTGCCGATCACGATGAGAACCTCGCCGTCCTTGATAATAAAATCCGCCGGGGGAACCATGTGAACCCGGTCGGAGACAACATCCCGGATCGCGATGACTTCGATATGATATTTCCCGCGCAACTGGAGTTCCGCAATCGTCTTTCCCAGAAAGCTGTTCGGGGGCGCCAGTTCGGAAATCATGTAGTCGTCTGACAGGGGCAGATAATCCAGCACATTGGGTGAAATCAGACTCTTTGCCACCCTACGGGCCATTTCCTTTTCCGGAATGATAACCTCCGTTGCCCCGACCTTCTCCAGGATCAGCTTGTGTTCCTCATTGGGCGCCTTGACAATGATGTTCCTGACATTCATCTGTTTCAGGTGGAGCGTGATCAGGGTGCTGGCGGCCAGATCCTCGCCGAAGGAGATGATCGCTACATCGTCCTTCTGAACCCCGATCATCTCCATGACCTCCTTGTCGATTCCGTCGGCGACAATGGCCTTGGTGGAACAATCCTTCACTTTCTGGACGGCGTCCTTGTTTTTATCAATGGCGATAACTTCGAAGCCGCCCTCGTAAAGCGCACTGACGAGATTGATCCCGAAGATCCCCAAACCGATGATGATGGCCCTTTTCATTTTTTCACTCCTTTTTTATCAACCCACCATGACCTGTTCTTCAGCGTAGGTAAGTCCCCGCTTCGGCGCACTCCAGGCAAAAGCCAGTGTCAGGGGTCCCACGCGGCCGGCAAACATCATCAAAATGATGGCCAGCTTCTGTAAATCGTTCATTTTGGCGGTGATCCCCATGGAGAGCCCCACCGTCCCGAAGGCAGAAACGGTTTCAAAAAGATATTCCACAAAAAAATGGCGGCTCTGTGTGGGTTGCAGATTTTCGGCGTCCCCTGCAAGAAGAAGGATGGACGTAATCAGACAGATCGAAAAGGCTGATGCGAAGATAATGGTGATCGTCCGCGTCAGGATTTCCCTGGGAATGGTCCGGTTGAACATATTGACGTCCTCGCTGCCCTTGAAACGGGACCAGATCATCATCAAAAGCAGAGTAAAACTGGTCGTCTTGATGCCGCCACCGGTCGATCCGGGCGAGGCCCCGATGAACATGAGGATGATCATGACAAGGATGGTCGCATTGGTCAATTGACCGATGTCCACGGTATTGAAGCCGGCCGTCCGCGGAACCACGGACTGAAAGAAAGAGGTCAGAATCTGCGTTATCACGGACTCCCCTTGCAGAATGTGATTCATTTCAAAAAGATAAAAAAGCAAAGCCCCTGCAATGAGCAGAATAGCAGTCATCATCAGGACAACCCTGCTGTGGATGGACAGTTTTTTTTGTAATCCCCGGAATCTCGCGAAAACTTCATATTGAACAATAAACCCGATCCCCCCCAGAATAATCAGTCCCGCCACCGTCAGATTGACGATGACATCGGACTGATACTTCACCAAATTATCACTGAAGAGGGAATAACCGCAATTATTGAAGGCTGATACGGCGTGATAAACGGCCTGATAAAAGGCATGCGCCGGGGAGAAATCCTGAGAAAAACGGACAAACAGCAGAAACGTACCAATCCCTTCAATGAGAAAGGTTGATAAGAGGATCCATTTGGCAATGACGATAAAATCCCGCCGCGGCGTATGCAGGAATGTAGATTGCACGATTTCCCGCCCTTTGAAGGAAACCCCGCGGCCCATCATCCCGAAGAACACGACGGAAAAGGTGATAATCCCCAGTCCGCCGATCTGAAATAGAAAAAGGCTGATGACCTGACCGGTAAAAGAGAGATCCGTGCCGATATTGATCGTGGCCAGACCGGTGACGCAGACCGCCGAGGCCGACGTGAACAGGGCATCTACAAAACGGAGCGGTTCCCGGCCGGCGGAAAAAGGCAGCCACAGCAAAAACGCCCCCGCCAGAATCACAGCGGCAAAACCGAAAATGAAAATCCGTGCCGGTGAAAGCAGTCTGTCGAGTAGAATACGTAGATGAACCCCGATATTCATGGCTATGATCCCTTTGCGTTGGTCCGGCTTTCCTTGCCGCGTCTCGTGATTTCGATAAACAGAATGACCGCGCCGACAGAAATGGCCGAATCGGCCACATTGAAGGCCGGCCAGTGGTGGGAACCGATGTAAACATCCAGGAAATCGATCACTTCCCCCAGACGAACCCGGTCGATCAGATTGCCGACGGCGCCGGATAGAATCAGCGAGAGGGCAAACGTCAGAAACGGCTCCTCGGCCCTGCTTTTCCAGACATAATGCAGGACCAGGATGATCGCCAGGACCGTAACGGCCACGAAAAAGATGGAACGGAACAGCGGCGAGGCGTCGGCCAGAAAGCCGAAAGCCGCCCCGGGATTGCGGACATGGGTGATGCTGAACAATCCCTGAATGACGGGGATGGATTCATGCAGCCGCATCGACGAATCGACATAAAACTTGGTGATCTGATCGAGAAGGAGTATCAGGCCGGTCGTCACGCCAAGCAGGATGACCTTTTTATTCAAGGTTATTCAGGCACCTTTCACAAACCGTCGGATGTTCCGGATTCGTCCCGATATTCTCATTGTAGATCCAGCAGCGGCTGCACTTCCGGCCGCCGGCTTTGGAGACGCCGACGGTCAGACTCTCAAACTCGGCGCTCTGCCAAGCTTCCTGAATCTGATCTTTGGGCACAAGCCTGACCTGCGAAACGATCAGCAGAGCCCGGAGATCCTCGATGTGCGTTTCCAGGAGAGGCCGGAGTTTTTCCGGCGGACAGACGGCGACGGCGGCATCCAGGGGATGTCCCACCACCTTGTTTTTCCTCGCGATTTCAATCGCCTTGGAAATTTCTCCCTTGACGGCAATGAGGGTCTTCCAGCGTTCTGACAAATCAGGATTCAGGAAAGCTTCATTGACCTCCGGGAATCGGGTCAGATGGACGCTCGCCGCTTTCCCGGCATAAGCCGGCATGGCTGCCCAGATCTCTTCGGCGGTAAATGTCAGCATCGGCGCCAGCAGCCGGGTCATGGCCTCCAGAATGAGGTACATGGCCGTCTGGCCTGAACGACGCGCCTTTGAGGCCGCTTTGGCCGTATAGATACGGTCCTTGAGCACATCCAGATAAAGGGCGCTCAGATCAACGGTACAGAAATTATAAAGGGTGTAGTAAACGACATGGAACTGATACCTGTCATAGGCGTCGCGGACACGCCTGATCATCTCCTGCAGCCGGTGCAGGGCCCAGCGGTCAATCTCTTCCATGTCTTCGGGCGCCACGGCATCCCTCTGGCAGTCAAAATCATAGAGATTCCCCAGAATATAACGGCTCGTATTGCGGATGCGACGATAGGCCTCGACGAGTCTCTTGAGGATCTCGTCTGAAATCCGGATATCCATGGTATAATCCTCGGCGGCCACCCAGAGCCGCAAGATCTCGGCCCCGTACTGATCGATAATCTCCTGTGAATCAATGACATTGCCCACCGATTTGGACATCTTCTTGCCCTCGCCGTCCACGACAAACCCGTGCGTGAGGACGCTCTTGTAGGGCGCCCGGTTGCGCGTGCCCACCGATTCCAGGAGCGAAGAGTGAAACCAGCCCCGGTGTTGATCGCTCCCCTCCAGATACATGTCCGAGGGCGACCGGTGATCGGGCCAGGTTTCCAGGACGGCGGCATGGCTGACGCCCGAATCGAACCACACATCCAGGATATTGGTCTCCTTTTTGAACGTGTCGTTCTGACAGTGGGGGCAATGCGTACCGGCCGGCATGAGGTCTTTGGCTTCACGTTCAAACCATACGTCGGCGCCGTACTCGCGGACGAGCGCCACAATATGATCCAGCAGAGGCGGGGTCATCAATTCCCGGCCGCACTGGTCGCAATAAAAGACGGTAATCGGAACGCCCCATAGGCGCTGGCGCGAAATACACCAGTCCGGCCGGTTTTCCACCATCCCGTAGATCCGCTCTCTGCCCCAGGCGGGAATCCACTGGACCCCTTCGATCGCCCGCAAGGCGTTTTTCCGCAGATCGTTATTTTCCATGGAGATGAACCACTGCTCCGTGGAGCGGAAGATGATCGGCTGTTTGCAGCGCCAGCAGTGGGGATAGGAATGTTCCATATCCATCAGGCCCATCAATGCGCCGAGTTGCTTGAGTTTTTTGTTGATCCCGTCATTGGCGTCAAAGACGAACTGTCCCGCAAACTCCTCAACATCGGGAGTGAACTTGCCGTCCTCGTCCACAGGGGCGTAATTGTCCAGGCCGTACTTCATGCCGATTTCATAGTCCTCCTGGCCATGCCCCGGAGCGATGTGGACGCAGCCGGTTCCGGCCTCCAGCGTGACAAAGGGCGCCAGAATCAGCACACTCTCGCGGTCGACCAACGGATGGCGGCATTTGAGCCCCTCCATGACTTCGCCAGGAAATTCGTCCACGATTTCGTATGGTTTACCGCGATAGCCGAAGGCGTCAAGACAGTAATCGATCAGGTCTTTTGCGAGAATCAACACCTCCCCTTCCACTTCGACCGCCGCATAGATAAACTCCTCGTGGAAGGCGATGGCGAGGTTGGCCGGAATCGTCCAGGGCGTCGTCGTCCAGATCATGACGTTGACTTTTTTGCCTGCAAGCTTCGGACGGACGGCAGCAATGTCCGAAATAATCGGGAATTTTACATATATTGACGGCGTATGGTGATTCGCATATTCCACTTCCGCCTCGGCCAGGGCCGTTTTACAGGTGGCGCACCAATAAACGGGCTTTTTCCCCTTATAGACGCTGCCGTTGACGAAGAGCTTTCCGAACTCGGCCACGGTAACGGCCTCATAATCATAGGTCATCGTCATATAGGGATGATCCCAGTCCCCGAAGACGCCGAGTCGCTTGAACTGCTCCCGCTGAATATCCACATATTTTTCCGCGTATTTGCGGCAGAAACGGCGCTTGTCCGCCTGCGACAGCTCATTTTTCTTCCCGCCCAGTTCCTTGTCAACCTGGTGTTCAATGGGCAGGCCGTGGCAGTCCCAGCCTGGCACATAAACGCTGTCAAAGCCCGTCATGCTTTTGGATTTGACCACCATGTCCTTGATAATCTTGTTGAGCGCCGTCCCCAGATGGATGTTGCCGTTGGCATAGGGGGGGCCATCGTGCAGGATGTAAACCTCGCGGCCCTTTGAAACCTCCCTGATTTTGCGATAGATGTCGATATCCTCCCACAGCTTGAGCATCTCCGGCTCTTTTTTGGCGAGATTGGCTTTCATGGGGAAATCTGTTTTAGGAAGATTCAGGCTGTCTTTGTAGTCCATAGGGCGCTCCTTAACATTCATTTACGAATTTGGGAGGCTACCACAGAGAAGGTGCACTTTCAAATAAAAAAAGTCCACGAAGGACCTGGCGGAGAGCTCAGAGATTATTCTTCAGATTTGCAAGACGCCTTTTTCTGGTTCATCCGGTTGATGCGTACTTCCTTCCACAAATCGTCAAACTCGATGTATCTGCGGGATTTCAATTCGTTATCAACAATGTTATTTCAAAAATAATTGTGATATAAAGGGCGGAAATATGGGAGCCTGGTTCTTTGAGGGGCCGGGGCCTATGAGGATGCATGGTCGAAATACTGTGGCACGACCGGGAAACCAGGCGGTAAACGGAGAAAACAAACATCAACCTGACGTATCGGGAGAAACCGGACTACTCGACTCAAATATGGATACACGACGAAACTTCATCAAGAAAAGTGCTATTGTGGGCGCCGCTCTGTGCCTCCCGGTTTCTCTGCCACGCAAAAGCCGGGCAGCTTATCCTGATTTAAAAACACGTAATCCGAAAAGGGCGCTGGTCTTATGGTATAGTCAGACAGGTCAGACGAGCAGATATGCCAGGCTTATCGGCTGCATCCTGAAAGGGAAAGGCCTTGCGGCAGATACACGTGATATGCAGGAATTTGATAAAAACCTGCTGCCGAATTATGATCTCATCGTCGTCGGTACGCCGGTCTTTTATTATGATACCCCATCCAATGTCAGCGAGTGGCTGGCAACGATTCCTTCTATCAAGGGAACACCGGTTGCAACCTTTGTTTCCTTCGGCGGCCCGGAAGGCAATCAGCATAACGCGTCAAGTCATATTCTCAAACTTATGGCAGGCAAAGGCGGAGTCCCTGTTGGAAGGAATGCATTCAGAAATATTGCTTCGTATCCAACGCCCAACTGGAACAACCCCAAGCAGATTTCAGGACAGCATCTGCCCAATACGGCAACATTTGATCAGGTGCGCCGCTTTACTGCGGATACGCTGGAAAGAATTACCCGCGGCGAAACAATTTCCGTCGGATATGAAGTAGCGTTGAGGGAAGGATTGAGTTTGCTGCCTCTGGTCTGGCTGAACAAGAAGGTTATCAGCAAGCACACGGTTGATGCCGCCAAATGTATCGGCTGCCAAACCTGCGTGAAAAAATGCCCAACTAAGGCCATCAATCCCTCCAGGCAAACGGTTGATCAGGAGCAGTGCCTGGCCTGCTTCGGCTGTCTGAATAACTGCCCTGCTGATGCCGTGGTGATGGATTACATGGGCGAACGTTTATACGGTTTCCCGGAATATTTAAATCGAAACAAAATTACGATTATGGAACCGCCGGAATTTAACACGTGCAGCCTGTGATTATATGGAAGCTATCTGAATATCGAAAAGGGTACATATAATTTTTCTTGTTCGTTATGTCGATTCCGTATACATTAGACTTGTTTATCAATATGCCTCATTTAGATGATTATATCGTCTGTTGATGCGTTAAATTGCCCTTATTACTCCGGCAACAGTATACGTCAACGCCGTCATTCCCGCGAAGGCGGGAATCCAGGATTGGACTGGATGCCGGATCAAGTCCGGCATGACAACCTTAAAATATTTCCTTTATGCGAAGGCCTTTTCGATTCGCTTCAGTGCCTCTTCCAGTCGGGCATCGGGGACGGTGAGAGAGATCCGGATGAACCCCTCGCCGTACTGGCCGTAGGCGGTCCCCGACGCAACGACGACGGACGCCTTCTCGAAAAGTTGGTTCGTGAACTCGAGCGAACCCATACCCTTCGGCGTCGGAACCCACAGGTAGAAGGTCCCCTTCGGCGGATTGAAGTCGATCCCAATCTTTTTGAGCGTGGCCAAGACCCGCTCGCGCCGTCGGCCATAGATCATCATCATGCGGTCGATGTTCCCCGACTCCTCGC
>Ga0105152_10000537_pt1 | contig 11508 bp, 14 predicted proteins | sample LakBais05cmmetaG_FD_81534 | JGI IMG/M metagenome (GOLD analysis project Ga0105152, IMG submission 81534) | Lake sediment microbial communities from Lake Baikal, Russia to study Microbial Dark Matter (Phase II) - Lake Baikal sediment 0-5 cm | ecosystem: Environmental > Aquatic > Freshwater >...
GAGGAGGGCCGAAGGCCGCGGTCCAGCCGCCGGCCAAGAAGCAGACGCTCCGGGACCTGGCCGTGCCTTCAAAGCTCAAGCCCGAGGTCAAGCCGTCCATGACCTACCCTGTCGATAAGCCCAAAAAGGACAAGAAGGGCAAGGACGAAAAGATGGCCGCGATCACCAGGCCACAGCCGAACCTGCCGGGAGCCCAGGCCGAAAAGATGGCCGCGCCGGACTCCACGGCGGGCGCCGGACAGGGCGCTGGACAGGGCGCCGGTCCCGGAGGGTCGGGGCTCAGGATCGGGCTCGGCGAAGGACCCGGCGGGGGCGGATTCGGCTCCGAATACGGGGACCAGATCGGGCTCTCCGGCTTCCCTTACCAGTATTACCTCCAGATCATCTCGGACCGCGTCTCCTCGAGCTGGTTCACATCGCTTGTCGACCCCGGGATTTCCGGCACGTTCTTCGCCACCGTCTATTTCAAGATCCTCCGCAACGGCCAGGTCACGGACCTCAAGGTCAAGGAATCGAGCGGCATCCAGTCCCTCGATATGTCGGCCCAGCGGGCCATCCAGATCTCCGCGCCGTTCCCTCCCCTCCCCAGCGACTACGAGGGCGACTATCTCGGGATCCATCTCATCTTCGAGCACTCCAAATGAAAAACCATTCAAAGATCGTTTCCAGCCTCATTTTCCTGGTCCTCGTCCTCATGGGCGTCCCGATGTTCGCCCAACAGGAGGTCGTGTTGACCATCCGGGAAGGGACGCCCATGATCCCTCTGGCCCTGCCGGATTTTGTCGTCCGCTCCGCCTCCCCCCAGGCCAAGGCCGCGGCCGACGAGATCCGCAAGGTCCTGGAGGGCGACCTCCGGTTCAGCCGCATCTTCCAGCTGCTCCCGCCGGCCCACTACGCCTACATCCGGCCCTTGAGCCCAGACAAGATCTTCTTTAAGGACTGGGACTCCATCCAAGCCAAGCTCCTCCTGGCGGGAGAGGTCAGCGAGGCCGAGGGGGGGACCGTCTTCGAAGGCAAGCTCTACGACGTCAAGAGCGAGCGATTCATCCTCGGCAAGCGCTATCAGGCCGAAAAGAGCGCCCTCCGGCTCGCCGCCCACAGGATGGCCGACGAGATCATGAAGCTTTACGGCGAGAAGCCGATCTTCACCTCCAAGATCGCGTTCGTCTCCAACCGGGACGGGAACGACGAGATCTATATGATGGACTACGACGGGGCCAATCCGGCCCGCATCACCTTCAACCGGACCAAGGATTACATGCCGGGATGGTCGCCCGACCAGCGGAGGATCGTGTACACGACCTACAAGCGGGCCAACCCGGACCTGGTCATCCTGTCCCTCTACGAAGGCAAGAGCACGACCGTCGCCGGCCGGGGGACGAACTTCTCCGGCGCCTTTTCGCCGGATGGAAAGAAGCTGGCGTTCTGCTCCACGATGGACGGCAACGCCGAGATCTACACCGCCGACGCGGATGGAACGAAGGTCAAAAGGTTGACCTTCAACAGCGCCATCGACACCGCCCCTTCCTGGTCGCCCACGGGCCGCGAGATCGCCTTTACCTCGGACCGGCTGGGGACGGGCACCCCCCAGATCTTCATCATGGACGCCGAGGGCTCGAACGTCCGTAAGGTCAGCTTCGGCGGCAATTATCACGATGCCCCCGCCTGGTCTCCGGACGGCGAGAGGCTCGCCTTCGTTTCCCGTGTCGACAACGTCTTCGACATCTACATCCTGAACCTGCGCACCAACCAGATCACCAAGCTCACCGAGAGCAACGCCAGGAACGAGAGCCCTTCCTGGTCTCCGGACGGCCGCCACATCGTCTTCGCCTCGAATCTCTCGGGAACGATCCAGATCTATACCGTCGACGATGACGGCTCCAACCTCCGCGCCATCACCTCCGGCCGTGAGAACAAGCTCCCCAGCTGGACGAATTAGGCCCATCTTTTGCTGATTTATGTTGACAGAATCGGACAGTCGTTGTATAAGTTTCTCGAACAGGGAGCGGGTGAGTCCCCGCTTTCAATGACTCAGAGGAGCTAAAAGGAGGTCCCATGAAAAAGCTGATCGTATTCTCTCTCGCCTTCATCCTGGTCTTTACGTTCTTTACCGGGTGCAAAAAGAAGGTCAAGGAGGTCCCGCTCCCGCCCCAGGTCAAGGAACAGCCCAAGGTAGAGAAGGTCGAAGAACCCGTCGTGATGGAGCCCGTGCTGTCCGAAGAAGAGATCTTAATGTCCAAGTCGCTCGAGCAGATCAACAAGGAACAGCCCCTGGCGATGATCTATTTCGATTACGACAAGTACTTCGTCCGCGAGGACGCCAAGCCGGTGCTGGAAGGCAACGCCGCCTGGATGAAGAAGTTCCGCACCGTCAAGGTCCTGGTCGAGGGCCACTGCGATGAAAGGGGCACCGAGGAATACAACCTGGCCCTTGGCGAGAAGAGGGCCAAGAGCGCCATGGATTATATGGCCTCCCTCGGCGTCTCCGCCGACCGGATGAAGATCCTTTCCTACGGGAAGAGCCAGCCGCTCGTCGCCGGCCATGACGAGGCGGCCTGGCAGAAGAACCGGCGCGCCCAGTTCACCATCATCGAAAAATAGGCTGTGTCTAAAAGAGCGACAGGGGTATGTCTTCTGGTCCTCATGCCCCTGTGGTCTGCCGGCGTCGTCGACAAGACCAAGAAAGCCTATGAGCTTATCTACGATGACATCCAGGTCCTGAAAAAACAGGTCCAGGGCCTGACGGTCCGGGCCCAAAAGAACGCCGAGGAGATCCAGCTGATCAAGGACCAGCTCGAGGAGCTGGGGGACATCGTCCGGCGTTCCCAAACCGACCAGCTCGGCCTCAGGGAGGACCTCAGGTCCGTCCCCCAGCAGTACCAGGCCCTGGCCGGGAAGATCGAGCAGCTGAGCCTCGACGTGGCCAGACTCGCCGAGTTTCTCGCCACCCTCCGCCCCGGCGCGCCGCCGGCCGCGGGCCCCGTGGCCAAACCCGTCGAGAAGGGCAGGGGCGAGCCCAAACTTCCGGAAAAGAAGCCGGAAGAAAAGCCCCAGCCCACGCCCCTGCCGTCCAACGTCTCTCCCCAGGACGTCTACAACATGGCCTACAATGATTATCTCAAGGGCAACTTTGACCTGGCTGTCGAGGGGTTTAGGATGTACAAGGACCAGTTTTCCGACAGCCCGCTGGCCGATAACGCCCTCTACTGGATCGGGGAGTGCTATTACAGCCAGAGGAAGTTCGATGACGCGATCAACATGTTCAACGAGCTCATCCTGGTCTATCCTCAGGGAGACAAGGTCGCGGCCGCCTATCTCAAGAAGGGCATGAGCTTCGCCGAGACCGGCAAGAAGGAAGAGGCGATGGCGGCCTACAAGCTTCTGATCGCCAAGTTCCCCGTCGAGGAGGAGACCAGGATCGCTCAGCAAAAAATCAAGGAATTGGCGGAAAAATGAGAGACATCAACAGCCTGAACAAAGTCATCCTGATCGGACGGCTGGGCCAGAAACCGGATTCGAGGTTCCTCCCCCAGACGCAGAGGCAGGTCGTCCACTTCACGTTGGCCACGAACGAGCGCTTCTTCAACCAGAACACGAACGAGGCCGTGAATAAGACCGAGTGGCACCGCGTCGTTGTCTGGGGCAAGCTCGCCGAGTTCTGCGAAAAGTACCTCTCGCAAGGGAAGCAGATCCTCCTGGAGGGCAAGCTCAGGACGCGGCAGTGGCAGGACAAGGACGGCAATAAGCGCAGCACCACGGAGATCGAAGCCCAGAATATCGTCTTCCTCGGCCGGAGGGAAGAAACGGCCGGCGAAGGTCCCGCCGCCGAAAGCCCGGCCCCCTCCGACTTCCCGATGGAGGGCGACGAAACGGCCCATGGCGGCGGGAGCGGCGGTGACGACGATGTCCCGTTCTGATCCCCCCTGGCCCGCGCTTGTCCGCTGACGGGGGTTCGGCCATGACCGCGGACGAAGACATCGAAAAATCGTTTCGGAAAAGGATCATCGAGGACGTCCGTCCATGGGGCAAGTTCCGGGCCTATCCGTATGAATCCGGCAGCGCCGTCAAGATCATCACCGTCGATCCCGGACAAACCCTGTCCCTCCAGTACCATCACCGACGCGCCGAGTTCTGGATCGCTCTGGATCCCGGTCTCGAGGTGACCGTCAACGGCAAGACCTGGCGGCCGGGAGAGAACGAAGAGATCTTCATCCCGCGGAAGACCCTCCACCGGTTGCGCTGCCTGGGGCGCCTGCCGGCCCGGATCATGGAAATCTGGATCGGCGACCCCGACGAAACGGACATCGTCCGGGTCGAAGACGATTACGGAAGATAGCTTACGACGATTGGCTCATCAAAAAGGCCTTGGGGTGTTTGATCAGGATCTTCTCGATCATGCACTCCTCGATCTCCTGTGAGCTGCGAAGTCCCATGGCCTCGTCCACGGCTTTCTCCACCGTTTCCAGCTCGATCGACCGCAGGACCTTCTTGATCCGGGGGATGGAGATGGGGTTCATGCTGAACGTCCTCAGCCCGAAGCCGAACATGACCAGCGCGGACAACGGATCGGCCGCCATTTCGCCGCAGACCGTGACCTCCTTGCCCGCTTTGACCGCGCTCTGGATGACGGACCGGATCAGCCGCAGGACGGCCGGGTGGAGAGGCTTGTAGAGGTAGGAAACGAACTCGTTCGACCGGTCGACCGCCAGGCAATACTGGATGAGGTCGTTCGTCCCGATGCTCAGGTAATCCACCTCCCTGAGGAGATGGTCGGCCATAGCCGCGGCCGCCGGGACCTCGATCATCGTGCCGAGGGGGATTCTTTCGTCGAAACGTTCCTTCCTGCTCCGGAGGTCGTCCTTGACCTCCTCTAAGAGCATCTTGACCTCGAAAATCTCTTCGATCTCCGTCACCATGGGGATGAGGATCCTGATGTTTCCCTTGACCGAGGCCTTGAGGATGGCCCTGAGCTGCGTCCGGAACATGTCCCTGTTCCGAAGGGAGAACCGGATGGCCCTCAGGCCGAGGGCCGGGTTGGGCTCCTTCTCGATTTTGAGCTGGGGCAGGGTCTTCTCCCCGCCGATGTCGATGGTCCTGATGTAAACGGGGGCCGGGTAGGCCTCCCGGGCCAGGCGCGAGTAGATGGCCAGATGGTCCTCCTCGGTGGGCAGCGTCGTCCTCTGGAGGTAGATGAACTCGGACCGGAAAAGTCCGACGCCCTCCGCCCCGTAGGACCGGGCCATGTTCACTTCCTCGGGCAGCTCGATGTTGGCCATGGGGACGAACGGGACCCCGTCCAGCGTCTTGGATTCCAGCCGGGCCGTTTTTTGGAGGTCCTTCCGGTACTTTTCATACTTCTCTCTCTTGCTCATGAACTGCCGGCGGACGACCTGGGGCGGGTTGACGATGACCTCGCCGTCCGTGCCGTCGACGATGATGAAATCGCCGTTCTTTGCGTAGAGAGTGATGTTGTGGAGGCCGACAACGGCCGGGATGCCCAGGGAGCGCGCCAGGATGGCCGTGTGGGACGTCTGGCCGCCCATGTCCAGAGCGATGGCCAGGACGTTCTCGCGGCTCAGGCTGGAGGCGGCCTCCGAGGGAAGGAGCTCGTGGGCCACGAGGACCTTGAGCCTGTCCGGGATTTCCTTCTTCTCCTTTTTCATCTCCAGGTTCCGGTAGATCTTGGCCAGAACGTCGGAGATGTCCGACTTCCTCTGCTTGAAGTACTCGTCGTTGATGGCCTCGAAGACCTGTTCGTACCGGGCATTAGTCCTGGAGAGGGCCCATTCGGACTTGACCTTGTCCTCGCGGATGACCTTCTCCAGGCTGGATAGGAGCGAGGGGTCCTCGAGGATCATGAGGTGGGCCTCGAAGATGAACGCGTGCTCCTCGCCCATTTTCTCCTTGATGTCCGTCTTGATCCGGACGAGTTCGCCCTTCGTGCGCTCGATCGCCTGCCGCAGCCGTTTCAGCTCATCGTCCACCTGGTCGGCGGCGATGGCCTCCCGCCGCGAGGTGAAGATCACCCGCTCGGAGAGGGACACCTCGCCCATGCCGATCCCCGGTGAAACCCCGATCCCCCTGAGCCGGCTGATGTCCATGCGTCTCACTCTTTCTCGTCGAACCGGTTGTTGACGAGGTCCGCAAGGGCCTTGAGGGCGGAGTCCTCGTCCTTCCCGGCGACAAGGAGCATGATCTCGCTTCCTTGGGTGGCCGCCAGGGTCAGGATTCCGAGGATGCTCTTGCCGTCGATCTCGTTGCCGTCTTTGACGATCTTGACCGAAGCGCCGAAACGGTTGGCCAGGTTGACGAACTTCACGGCCGCGCGGGCATGAAGCCCCAGCTTGTTCTTGATGGTGATCCTTTTTTCGAGCATGGTCACTTGTGCTTGGCGCCCAGGAGCGCGCTGACCAGGTGGATGTTCTTTTTCCCCTGCTCAACGACCTTCCTGGCGACGTCCTTCAGGTCGTTGCTCCTCTGGAGCGAGACGAACTTGATGAGCATGGGCAGATTGACGCCCGTGATGATCTCGACCTGATTGTCCTTCAGGAAGCTGAAGCTCAGGTTGGAGGGCGTCCCGCCGAACATGTCGGTGAAGACGATGACGCCGTTCTTCTGGTCCACGCGCTTGAGGCTCATGTTGATCTTTTTCTTCGAATCCTCCACGTCGTCGTACCAGCCGATGGAGATGGATTTGATGTTCGGAGCTTCGCCCAGGATGATGGTCAGGGCGTTCAGCAATTCTTCGGCCAGCTTGCCGTGCGATACGATGACGCCCCCGATCATGGTCTTAAAGCCTTTATTTATAAATATCCCTGTGATAAATTTTCACGGCCGGCCTCATGCCCTTGAGGTGGCGCCGGAGGTCCTCGGCCACGACCACAGACCGGTGCTTGCCTCCCATGCAGCCTATGGAGATGGTCAGGTTGCTCTTCCCCTCTTTGACGAACTTGGGAATGAGCCGGTCGATGAACCCATCAAGCTCCTTGAGAAAGTCCTTCGTCTCCTCCGCGTTGAGGACGTAATTCCGGACGACGCCCGCCTTCCCGTTCCGGTCCCGCAGCCGGTCGACGTAGAATGGGTTGGGCAGGAACCTCGTGTCGAAGACGAGGTCGGAGTCCAGGGGCAGTCCGTACTTGTAACCGAAGCTGACGATCACGACCTGCAGCCCGGGGGACCGCTTCTTCAGCACCTTCCGGACGAGGAGGTCCTTGAGCTGGGAGATGTTCAAGTCCGAGGTATCGATCACCTCGTCGGCCATCTTCATGATCTCCGCCATCCTCCGCCGTTCGGAACGGACTCCCTCAAGGACGGTCCGGCCCTTGGAGAGCGGATGGGGCCGCCGGCTCTCGCTGAACCTTTTGACCAGGGACTCGTCCGAAGCGTCAAGGAAGACCAGCCTCGGGGAGATCTTCCTGCGGATCTCCCTGAAGATCCTGGGAAACTCGGTCAGGAAGGACGGCTCTCGAATGTCGACGACCAGGGCCACCCGCTCGATCTCGACCTTTTTCTTCTGCCAGAGGTCCACGAAGCTCAGGATGAGCTTGGCCGGCAGATTGTCGACGCAGTAGTAGCCGAGGTCCTCCAGAAACCGGCTGACGACGGTCTTCCCGGACCCCGACAGTCCCGTCACGATGAGAAACCTGTTGTCCTTCCGCGGTTCACCCATGGCATCAACCTCAGGAGAGGGCCCTGTCGAGCCTCTTCATGATCTCGTAGGGCGCGTGGTAGCCCTTCTCCCTTAAAAGATGGACCTTGCAGGCCACCTCGATCAGGGTGGCGATGTTCCTCCCGGGGGCCACAGGGATGAAGAGCTGGGGAACCTTCACTCCCAGGATGACCTCGTCCTCGGGAAGCTTCAGGCCCAGGCGGTCCAGCTCCAGGCCGTGCCGCCATTTCTTGAGCCGGATGACAAGGTCGATCCGGGACTTCGGGCTGATCGACCTCGGACCGAAGATCTCCTTGATGTTGATGATCCCCAGCCCCCGGATCTCCATGAAGTTCCGGCTCAGGGACGGGGCCACGCCCACGAGCCTGCCGGGGCCATCCCTCCTCACGTGGACGACGTCATCCGAAACGAACTTGTGGCCGCGGGCGATGAGCTCCAGCGAGCTCTCGCTCTTGCCGATGCCACTGTCCCCGATGATCAGCGCCCCGACTCCATAGATCCTGAGCAGGCCGCCGGAGAGAGTGGCCTCCCCGCCGCGGGGCTTCTTCCCAGCGCGACTTCGGGGCTCAGTCATTGAGTTTCTCTTCCTCTTCGCGGACGATCGCGATCGCCGCCTTGGAGCTCTTCGCCTCCAGGATCCGCCTGAGCAGCGCGGCCGCCTTGCGGACGAGCTTGGCGATGGCGGCCAGGGCCTGGAGATTCATGCCCGGATTGTCCGGGGAGGAAATGACCATGAAAAAAACATGGGACGGCTTGCCGTCCAGGGAATCGAAGTTTACACCTTGCTTGGAGACGCCCAGAAGGAAGAGGGGGGCCTTGATGCCTTTGAGCTTGCAGTGGGGGATCGCCACCCCATCGCCGATGGCCGTGCTCCCGAGCTTCTCCCTCTGGATGAGCTTTTCGTAGAGGTCCTTGTCCTTGGTGATCCTGTTTTTCGTCTTCAGATGGCCCACCATCTCCCTCAGGACATCCTCCCGGGACCGGGACTTGAGGTCGAGGAGGACGAGGTCTTCAGCGAGCAGGCTGTGGAGTTTCATTCTGGTTCGATGAGCCCGACGTTGCCGTCTTTCCGGCGGAAGAGGATGGCCCACTTCTCGGAACCTTCCTTGCGGAAGACGAAGGCCTCTCTGTTCTTGATGTCCAGTTGCAGGACTGCCTCCTCCACCGACATCGGTTTCAGGGAGTAGTTCGAGCTCCGGACGATCCTCCGCACCGGCTCCTCGGCCTCGGTGGGAAGGGCGAAGTCCTTCCGCTCGCGGCCTTTCCGCCGCCGGCCCTCCCGGAATTTTTCCCGCTCTTTCTTGATCTTTTTCTCCAGGCTTGCAAACGCCCGGTTCATCGAGTTGAGCATTTCCGGGGTTTCTTCCTCGACGACCAGGCTGGTCCCCTTGGCCATGACATGGATCTCCGCCCGGTTCCTGGTCTTCGATACGGAAAGGATGATGTCCACATCCAGCCCCGAGCCCAGCAGCTTTTCCAGGGCCCGGAGCCTCTTTTCGCAATACTGCCGGACCTCGGGCGTCAGGTCCGTCTTGCGGGCCGTAAAATGCAGGTTCATGGATTGCCCTCCATAACGAACTTTCTCTTCCGGATATGAGAAGGCTGGATCTTCAATTGCTTTCGGTACTTGGCGACTGTCCGGCGCGCGATCTTCAGGTTTTCTTTCGCCAATATATCACCGATCTCGATATCGCTCAACGGGTTATTTTTGTCCTCCTGCTCGACGAGCTTACGGATCTTTTCCTTGACCTTCAGGGAAGAGACATCTTCGCCGAAATCCCCGTGGAGGGACTTGTGGAAGAAGTACTTCAGGGAATAAACGCCCCGCGGCGTCATCATGTATTTGTTGGCGACGACGCGTCCGACCGTCGACTCGTGGACGCCGATCTCCCGGGCGATTTCGATGAGCGTCAGCGGCTTGATAAAATCCAGGCCCTTCTCGAAGAAGTCCTTCTGCTCGTTCACGATGAACTTCGCGACCCTGTAGATCGTCCTGTTCCTCTGGTCGAGGCTCCGCAGGAACCAAATGGCCTTCTTCAGCCGATCCTTCAGGAAACGGGTGGCCTCAGGTTGGTTCAAGGCCGCTTTGGCGAGGAGCTGCTTGTAGTAGCCGGAGATCCGCAGCCGGGGGAGGCCTTCATCGTTCAGCCGGACCGTCCACTCGTCCCCCTCCTTGGTGACGATGATGTCGGGAACGACATAGGAGGTCTTCTCCTCGCTATACTTGCGCCCGGGGGCAGGGTCCAGGCTCTTGATCATCTCGATGTGATATTTCAGGTCCTGTGGCGGTATGTTCAACGCTCTGGTTAGATGGGAAAAGTCCGATTTTTCGAGGAGGGGGAGATAATCGCAGACGATGGACCGGGCGATGTCATCCTTGACATCGAGGTGATCCATCTGGGCCAGGAGGGCCTCCTTGAGATCGAGGCTTCCGGCCCCGACCGGGTCAAACGACTTGATCTTTTCGCGGATCGCATCGACCTTCTCCGGCCCGGCCCGGCACAGGCGGGCGATCTCCTCGACGGAGGAGCCCAGATAGCCGTCCTCGTTGATGTTCCCGATGATGAACTGGGCGATCTCCCGCTCGGTCTCGTCGAAGAACGTCAGGGCGGCCTGCCAGTTCAGATGGTCCCATAGGGACGGGCTCCTGGACAGCGTGTTTTCGAGGGAAATGGCTTCCCGTTTTTCTGAGAAATTCGGGCGGAACCCGTCGTCCAGATAGTCCTGGAAGCCGGCTTCGACGTCAAGGTTGTCGGCATCCTGACGCGGGGCCTCGGCCTCGGGGTTCTCGCGGCCGGGTTCGGGCTCCCCGGAGGGCTTGGCCTCTTGATCGGCCTCGGCCCCGGCGGACGTTTCCTTCGCCTTCTTCTCGAGGTCTTCCTCCTCGAGCTCGATCATCGGGTTCTCGGAAAGCTCCTCGTCGATGACCTCGATGAGCTCCAGGTTCGTCAGCGGCAGGAGCTTGATGGCCTGCTGGAGGGCCGGGGCGAGGATGAGCTTCTGGACCTGCCTCTGGTCCAGTCGTTGTCTGAGCACTGTCGATCTTCCTTCCGGCGCGCCGTTCCCGGCGTCAGTACAGGCGGAAATCCGCGCCTAGATAGCTTTTCCGGACGTCCTCCGAAGAAACGATCTCCCCCGGGGTCCCCTCCTTGGAGATCCTGCCTTTATCGATGATATACGCCCGGTCCGTGATCTTCAGGGCCTCCCGGACGCTGTGGTCGGTCAGCAGGAGTCCCAGCCCCTTCTTCTTGAGCTTCCGGAGGATCTCCTGGAGGTCGAGGATGGCCAGCGGGTCGATCCCCGTAAAAGGCTCGTCCAAGAGGATGAATTGGGGGTCCGTGATCATGGCCCGCGCGATCTCGAGCCGTCTCCTCTCCCCCCCCGACAGGGTGTAGGCCTTGGCCGCCGCGAGATTCTCCAGCCCGAATTCCTTCAAGGTCCTGGAAATCGTCCCGTTCTTTCTGGGCTGGGCGTCCCGCATGGTCTCCATGATGGCCAACAGGTTTTCCTCCACGGACAGCTTACGGAACGAGGATGGCTCCTGGGGAAGCAGGCAGAGGCCCTTCCTGGCCCTCAGGTACATAGGAAGGCCCGTGATGTCCTCTTCGTCCAGGTAGATCCGCCCCGAATCCTGGGGGACGAGTCCCAAGACCATGGAGAACATCGTGGTTTTGCCGGCCCCGTTCGGCCCCAGGAGGCCTACGACCTCCCCCCTTCTAACCTCAATCGAGACGCTGTCAACGACCTTCTTCTTTCCGTAGCTCTTATTCAGGCTGACGGCTCTCAAAGAGTCTTTCATAGTTCACGATTTTATGACCGTAGCCGACCTGTCTCTCTCC
>Ga0105152_10000539_pt1 | contig 11497 bp, 13 predicted proteins | sample LakBais05cmmetaG_FD_81534 | JGI IMG/M metagenome (GOLD analysis project Ga0105152, IMG submission 81534) | Lake sediment microbial communities from Lake Baikal, Russia to study Microbial Dark Matter (Phase II) - Lake Baikal sediment 0-5 cm | ecosystem: Environmental > Aquatic > Freshwater >...
ACTGCACAAAGATGTGAACCACAGGGTACTGCGTAAATATTTGAACCAAAATTCCCGGAATTGCTCGCAATTCGATAATAGCGAGTTCAGATATTTATGCAAGAAGCAGTAATATTGCTGTAATTACCCGTATTTTGATCGATAATTGTTCACGGTTTTATGCAAGAAGCAGTAAGATCTAAAGGAGAAAACCATGACCACTGTTACTTATCAAGTCCCCGCCATCAGTTGCATGCACTGCGTTCACACCATCCAGACCGAGGTCGCTGACCTGGCTGGCGTCAAGTCTGTCAAGGCGGACGCGATGAGCAAGCAGGTTGAAATCGTCTTTGACGCCCCGGCCTCCGAGGAAAAGATCAAGGCACTGCTGGCAGAGATCAATTACCCCGTCGCAACGTAAATAACCCGCATCTTTTGGGGCACGGCAACACCGTGTCCCAACGCAATTATTGGTGAATTATGTCTGAAACAAAACAACTCACTCTCCCCATTACCGGTATGACCTGCGCTAACTGTGTGGCGACAGTCGAACGCGGCCTGAAGAAGCAGGAGGGTGTTCAGGCGGCGGTGGTCAACCTGTCTTCTGAGCGCGCGACGGTGACATTTGACCCGTCGGCGGTGGGCTTACCAGACCTCGTAGCCCGTGTGGCGCGCGCCGGGTACGGGGTCGCGACCGGTGAAGCGGACCTGGTCATCAAGCGTCTGGCCGACGATAACGATGCCCGCCGCCTGGAAAAAACCCTGGCGAAACTCGAAGGTGTGCTCGAAGTCTCGGTCAGCATTACCACCGAACGGGCGCGGGTGAAGTACGTGCCGACGGTGGTGAGTCAGGCTGAGATAAGGGCGGCAGTGGCCCGGTCCGGTTTTGAAGCGGTGGAGATGGGTGGCGAAGCCGAGGATGCTGAAGCCAGGGCTCGCGAGCATGAAATTGCCCGGCAATGGCATTTTCTGGTTGTCGGCTTGCTTTTCACCGTTCCGCTTTTCCTGTTCTCGATGGGCCTGGATTTCCGCATCCTGCCGATGAAGTGGATGGAACAGACGTGGACGATGCTGGTCATGTTCGCCCTGGCGACGCCGGTGCAGTTTTACGTCGGTGGGCAGTATTACGTCGGCGCGTACAAGGCGCTGCGCAACGGCTCGGCCAATATGGACGTGCTCATCGCCATGGGTTCGTCGGTGGCGTACGTTTATTCCATCGTGGTGATGCTGGGGCTGCTGTCGGGGCACGTCTATTTCGAGACCGCGGCGGTCATCATCACGCTCATCCGCCTGGGGAAATTCCTCGAGGCGCGGGCGAAAGGGCGCACATCCGAGGCCATCAAAAAGTTGATGGGCTTGCGCGCCAAAACCGCCCGCATTATTCGGGATGGCATCGAAGCCGAAGTCCCTGTGGATGAAGTCAAAGTGGGGGATTTGGTGCTCGTCCGCCCGGGTGAGAAAATCCCGGTGGATGGTGTCGTTGTCGAAGGCCGCTCGGCCACAGACGAGTCGATGCTGACCGGCGAATCGCTGCCGGTTGAAAAAGGCCCTGGCGACCCGCTGATTGGCGCGACGCTGAACAAACTGGGTATGCTCAAATTCGAGGCCACCAAAGTCGGCAAAGAAACCGCCCTGGCGCAGATTGTCCGTCTCGTGGAGGAAGCCCAGGGCAGTAAAGCACCCATCCAAAAACTGGCGGACCAGGTTTCGGCGATTTTTGTCCCGGTTGTGATTGGCATTGCGGCGGTCACGTTCCTGGTCTGGTATTTCGTTGCCCCGGTCATCCCGGCTGTCTCGCAGTTTACGCGCGCTCTCATTGACATGGTCGCTGTGCTGGTCATTGCCTGTCCGTGCGCCATGGGTCTCGCCACGCCGACGGCGGTCATGGTCGGGACTGGCAGGGGTGCGGAATTGGGAATCCTGTTCCGCACCAGCGAAGCGCTCGAACGCGCCGGTAAGGTTTCGGTCGTTGTTTTGGATAAGACCGGGACCGTAACGAAGGGCCAGCCAGCAGTGACAGATGTGATTACTGATGGAAAGATAGCTGACTTGGACCTGCTGAAGTTGGCGGCATCGGTGGAGAAGGGCAGCGAGCATCCGCTTGGGGAGGCAATCTGGGCCGAGGCCACCAATAGAGGCTTCAGGTTGTCTGAATTGAGCGGGTTCAAGGCCGAGGCCGGGCACGGAGTTGAAGCGGAAGTCGAAGGCCGCAGCGTGGCGGTCGGCAATCTCCGCATGATGAAAGCCCGCAATTTTCCGCTCAACGGATTCGAAAATGATATCGAGCGGCTTCAGTCTGAAGCCAAAACTGCCAAGCTTGTGGCGGTGGATGGACAGGTGCGCGGAATTATTGCCGTGGCCGATACCGTCAAGGATGGCTCGAAAGAGGCGATTGCCGACCTGCACCGCATGGGGCTGAAAGTGGCGATGATTACCGGCGATAACAAGAAAACTGCCGAAGCGATTGCGAAGCAGGTTGGGATTGACACTGTGTTGGCCGAAGTGCTGCCGGATGGTAAGTCCACCGAGGTGAAGAAGTTGCAAGAATCCGGCGCGGTGGTAGCAATGGTTGGTGACGGAGTTAACGACGCCCCGGCGCTGGCGCAGGCGGATGTCGGTCTGGCGATTGGCACCGGAACGGATGTGGCGATGGCCGCCGCACCGGTGACGCTCATCAGCGGCGATTTGCATGGCGTGGCGCGGGCGATTTTGCTCTCGCGCAAGACGCTCCGCACAATCAAGCAAAACCTGTTCTGGGCGTTTTTCTATAACGTGATTTTGATCCCGGCCGCGGCGCTGGGCTACCTCCAGCCGATGCTGGCCGCTCTGGCGATGGCTTTCAGCAGCGTGTTTGTTGTCTCCAATAGCCTGCGGCTGCGAAAATTAAAATTCCAATGAGAGTACGGTGACATGAATCAACTTATCGTTGCTTTTATCACAGGTTTGACCACCGGCGGATTAAGCTGTCTGGCTGTCCAGGGCGGCCTGCTGGCCAGCTCGCTCGAACAGCAGTTGGAACATCAACTCGACCTGCAAATCGAACAGGAGATAGCAGCGCGGCGGGCCCACCGGTCCGGGAAAAAACGGGATCGGATTCTGGCGCATCCACGGCTGGCGCTGCCCATCCTGCTGTTCCTGGCCGCCAAACTCACTGCGTACACCGTCCTCGGGTTCCTGCTAGGGGCGCTGGGTTCGGTACTCCAGTTGAACACCGTCACACGCGCCATCCTGCTGATTGCCGTCGGCATCTTCATGGTCGGCAACGCGCTGCGGATGTTCAACGTCCACCCCATCTTCCGCTACTTTGCCATCGAGCCGCCCAAGTTCATCACACGTTATATCCGCCGGACGGCGAAGAACGAAGAGAGTTTCTTCGCCCCGCTGTTCCTCGGCGCGCTGACGGTCTTCATCCCGTGCGGCGTGACGCAGGCGATGATGGCCGTGGCAGTCGGGACCGGCAGAGCGCTTCAGGGTGCTGCGCTGATGTTTGCCTTCATCCTCGGCACAAGCCCGGTGTTTTTTGTGGTGGCGTACCTCGCCATGCAGCTGGGTGCCCGGCTGGAGAAGTGGTTCATGCGCTTCGTGGCTGTGGTACTCCTAGTGCTGGGACTGCTCTCGGTCAACTCTGGGCTGACGCTGATAGGATCCCCGCTTTCGGTGACGAACATGGTCCAGGCCGCGAAAGCGGCCCAGCCGGACCTGGCATCTGCTCCTGTTCCCCTATCGGACGGCGTCACCCTGTACCTGAGCGCCGGGAACAGCGGCTACTCGCCGCGCGTCCTGCACGCCCGGGCGGACACCCCGATCACCCTCAACGTGGTGACGAACCGGACCTACTCCTGCTCGCGGGCGTTTGTCATCCCCGCACTGGGGGAGGAAAAACTCCTGCCAGAATCTGGGACAGAGACCATTTCCCTCCCGGCCCAGACCGCCGGTACGGTAATGCGTTTCTCGTGCTCGATGGGCATGTATACTGGCGAGATCATTTTTGACCAATAGGGGCAGACGCGGAGGCTGATATGGTAAAAGAAACTTATCGCGTGGAAGGGATGCATTGCCCCAACTGTGCCATGAACGTGGAGAGCATCGAGGATGACCTGCCGGGTATCAAGCAGGTTTCTGCCAGTTACCAGAAGGGGCGGATGGTGGTGGAATTCGATGAGGCAAAGGTGAGCGAGGCGCAAATACTTGCCGCGCTGGAGAAGCGCGGCTATCAGGCTTTCCCGGCGTGATCTGGCAAAAGGGATCATGAAACGTCCCCGTTACAGACAGTGGCGGGGACGTTTTTTTTTCAGGAGATGTAATGCAGGGCGAAGAGGTGGTCGTCGTAGGCGATTGGGACCATCTATCACGAGAATTCCGGAAGACCCAAGTTGTGGTGAAGTAGTGCGTTTTACTTTGGGTGTATACTTGCCGCCTGCAAAGGAGAACGCCGCGCATGAAAAAAGGCATCTGGTACGCCCTCGGAGCGTACGTCATCTGGGGGCTGTTCCCAATCTACTGGAAACTGTTGGCGGGCATCCCGGCCTTGCAGCTTCTGGGTCACCGTATTTTCTGGTCGTTCCTGTTGCTGTTCGGCATCATCCTGGTCGCGCGGCAGGGAAAGGTCTTCCGGGTTGCACTGAACCGGCGCGTGCTGCTCATCTACTCCGCCGCGGCGGTGCTCATCGCCATCAACTGGCTGACCTATGTGTGGGCGGTGGGGGCGGGGTTCATCGTCGAGACCAGTCTGGGCTATTTCATCAACCCGCTCCTGAGCGTGCTGCTGGGCGTGGTTTTCCTGCGCGAGCGCCTGCGCCCGCTCCAGTGGCTCCCCATCGGTCTGGCAGCCGCGGGAGTGCTCTACCTGACATTCGCCTATGGTTCGTTGCCCTGGGTGGCCCTGACGCTGGCGATCTCTTTTGGCTTCTACGGACTGGTCAAGAAGACCGCACCATTGGGTGCCCTGCACGGTCTGACGCTGGAGACCGGCATCCTGTTCCTGCCCGCGCTGGGATTTTTGCTTTACTCCGAATTCGCCGGGACGGGTGCTTTCCTGCATTCCGCCACGCTCATGGACCTGATGCTGGTTGGAGCGGGGCTGGTGACAGTGGCCCCGCTGCTGATGTTCGCCTCGGCCGTGCAGCGCATCCCATTGACCATGATCGGCGTCTTGCAATACGTCACCCCAACCATGCAGTTCCTGCTGGGCGTGCTGATTTATAAAGAGCCGTTTGACCATCACCGTCTCATCGGTTTTGGCGTAGTCTGGGTGGCGCTGATCCTTTTCGCGGCGGAAGGCTTTCTGGCGCAGCGCAGGTCCAGGGCCCAGCCCTGAGCCTGTCGAAGAGTCCAGGCAGATGCGGATTGAATCAAGATCGCGGACGAGTATCTCATCCGCGATCTAATTCTTGGTGTAATTGAAGGGCCTAATTGCTTTTGGCTTCAGCCGGGCGTTTCAGCAAAGCCGAGACAACCATCAGGATGCCCAACGCCAGCACAATTGCCGGACCAATCAGGCGCGTGATCCACAGCGAAGTGACCAGGATGGTGGACATGGCGGCGAAGGCCAGACCGGCGAAACCGCACAGGATGATGCCGGCCACTTTCACGCCCTCGATCTTCTTGAACATGCCGATGAGCAGCAGCGGCAGACCCACTGCGAACGGCTCCACCGTCCACAGCACGGCCCATGAACTCCACCAGCCGGTGGCGGCGCAGAATTGCAGTACCAGGCCGGTCAGACCGATGATGGATGCCGGGATCATCAGCCAAGGGACCTTCAGGAAGATTGCCATCAGGACGAAACCGAGCGCCACGCTGATCACTTCCAGCGGCCACAGATAAGCCCAGATGTGCCCGTTGCCGGTGATGCTGGCGATGAAGAGCAGGATACCCGTGATCAGGGTCGGGATGCCGGGGATGAATAACCCGCTCAAGCCGCGCGCCTTCGAGAAAATGAAGGGGGGCAGGCAGAATAACAGCCCGGCGCCTACCACGAAAATCGGCCAGGCGCGGAAACCGAGCAGGAATCCATCGCCGACCGCCCGGATGAGCAGGTTGCCGGCCAGAGCCAGTACACCCAGCAGGATCAGGGTCACACCGAAGAGAAGAGAAGTTTTCTTTTGCATATGAACCTCCTTTAGGTTCTTTTTTGAATGGGCCGCGTTGAATAGAACTGGCGGCTTGTGCTTCCAGCGAATGAAAATGAAGCCTGATGAAAGGATCGTTAATTACTTAGAAAGTATCCCGACTGCCAGCGAGACGATGAAGACGATCCCAGACAGAATGAGCAGGATTTTTCCGCTGCGGCGCGTCAGCCAGAGTCCGCCTGCGCCGCGGGTTTTGAGCAGGAAGGGCGCAATGATGGAACCAGCAACGAGAAGCGGTTCCAGCGGCCAGAGAAAAGTCCAATTTTGCCAATTTCCGCTCAGAGCGAAATACGAAAGCAGAAACCCATTGCCAAGCACGATCCCCCCGGGGATAAGCAGCCAGGGGCTGGGCAGGGATACCATCAGGGCGACCAGCAATACCCCGACCACCACCAGTTCCATGGGCCAGATGTGCCCGAAAACGTTCCAGCCGAAGATTCCGCTTATCCAGAGCATAAGCATGTTGGCAATTACAATCCCTGCGACTGAAGAGAGCACCGCGCCTCTTACATTCTGCGGACGTACCTCGGTCAAATCAGCCGGAGGCGTGAAAATGGTTTTGGCTTTGCCGAGAAATTCGCCGGTGCTTGTCTGAGACTGGCCGAGTTTCCTGCCAGCCGTGATGTCGGTATCGCCGGAAGCAAAACCAGCATCCGGGATTTGCTGACGCGCCGGGCCGGAGAATACGGCCACCGCTGCTGGCCGGACTGATGAACTGCCACCCGTCTGCGGGAGCGTGATCGTCTCCGGTATCTGGATTCCGGCTTCCTGTGCAGCGCCCATCAGCGCTTCAGTCATCGCCGCCGCGCTCTGGAAGCGATCATCGGCGCGTTTGGCCAGGGCCTTGAGCGCCACACGCTCGAACGGTTCCGGGATGCTCGGGTCAAACTTGCGCGGCATCGGCAGGGGATCGTTGATATGCTTCATCAAGATTGCCAGCGGCGTATCGGCATCAAAGGGGACGGTGCCGGTCAATGCCTCGTAATAGGCAATTCCCAGGGAGTAGATGTCGCTGCGCGCATCGCAGTGACCATCCAGTCCTTGTTCGGGGGCCATGTAGGTCAGGGTACCCATCAACGCACCTGAGACGGTGTACTGCGTCCCGCCGACGATCTGGGCGATTCCGAAATCGGTAAGCACGGCCTGACCGCGCCTGGTCAGCATGATGTTGGCCGGTTTCAGGTCACGGTGGATGATACCTTCGCCGTGGGCATAGGACAGTCCATCCAGCACATCGCTGAAGATGCGTACCGTTTCTCGCAGCGGCAGGCGTTCACCGCGTACCCGCATGGCATTCAAATAAGCCTTGAGCGTATCGCCTTCGAGCAGTTCCATGACCATGTAGTACAGGTCATCCTGCGCGTCGAAGTCGTAGATTTGGACAATATGGGGATGCCGCAAAGCAGCCACTGCGCGCGCTTCCCGTCGGAAGCGGGCCAGGAACTCCACCTCTTCTACCAGGTCGGAGCGCAGGATCTTGATCGCCACGTAACGATCAAGCTGCGGATGGTAGGCTTTATAAACCTGTGCCATCCCGCCGCGTCCCAGCGGTTCGAGGATGCGGTATTTGCCGAGGTTTTGTCCTTCCAGATATATGGGAGCCATTTCGTTTTTCTTTGCGTGTTTTGCGGCCATAGGTTTCATCCGATGCAGATGATACCTGAGGCGGCCGGAATCAACCTATCAACTGGCTAACATCGGGCTACTGGGTTGCGATGAGGAGATTATCAAATCGGCGGGAATACGTCTGAAATAAGCCTTGCGATGGTTTACAGGGTACTGCGTAAATATTAGAACCCAAATCGTCGTTTTTTCCTTACTTTTTAGCTACTTCAGTCCAGAAATATATGCGAGCAGTAGACCCTTCACTTCGTTCAGGGCATGCCTTTGCAAGACTTATGCTGCCATCAGTTTGTATCCCAGCCCACGCACGGTGAAAAGCAATTGCGGGTTGGCTGGGTCGAGTTCAATGCGCGTCCGCAGGCGGCGGACCAGGTTTTCGATCTGGTAGTCAAATATTCCACCGGTCTCGTATTCCGGCCAGACGGCGTGTCCGATGTCATTTTTCGAGCAGACCTGACAACGGCGTTCGTAGAGATAGGCCAGCAGTAGATATTCCTTGGGTGAGAGGCTGACCGCTTTGCGGTTTACGCGCACCACTCCGGCCGTGGTATCCACTTCCAGGTCGGGGACGGGATTTTCGCGGGTGGTCGTATCAGGGTCGTGGAAGATAAACGTCACGTCCCCCACCTTGATGCTGTCACCGTCACGCAGGTTCATCGCCGTGATGATCCGTTCCGCGTTCAGATAAGTCCCGTTGGTGGAACCTAGATCTTCCACAAACCAGTGGCGTCCCTCCCTGCGGATGCGGGTGTTCTCGCGTGAAATGCTCTTACTGGCGATGACGACATCGCATTCCATGGCGCGTCCGATGGTGGCGGCTTGCGCTGGCAGGCGGTGTTCCTGACCATTGGGGTCGGTGAGAAATGGGCCGGCATTATCTAGGGGCATAGCTCTCTCGAGTTCTCTCTTTTCTTGGTAATTATACTCGCGAGGGTTATAATTGCCGCCAATTGCACTTATATTTCTTTTATGAAGGAGATGAAAATGAGCAGGAAAAAACCGGGAGTAATTGGTATTCTAACTGGCGGCGGCGACGTGCCGGGACTGAATCCGGCTATCCGCGCCGTTACTATTCGCGCTTTACGCGAAGGGTACAAGATGATTGGCCTGCGGCGCGGTTGGGCAGGAGTGACAGAAATCATCCGTGATAAGGATACAGACAACAGCAACAACTACCAATTCTTAACCGAAGAAATTGTCTCGCGCGCGGGGCGCACCGGCGGAACCTTCCTGCACACCTCGCGCACGAAACCGAGCAAGATGAATAAAGATGATGTGCCGGTGCACTTGAAGGACAAGTACAATGCCGATGAGAATGACCTGACTCCCGAGGTTTTAAAGAATCTGGATTGGCTGGGTGTTGATTATCTGATCCCGATTGGGGGTGACGATACCCTGAGCTACGCCGTGCGCCTGTATCAGGAGGGCTTGAAAGTCATTGCCATCCCTAAAACGATGGATAACGATGTGCCGGGTACCGATTATTGTATCGGCTTCAGCACCTGCGTCACACGCACGATTGCGCTGACCAACAGCCTGCGCACCATCGCCGGATCGCACGAACGCTTTTTGGTGGTGGAAGTCTTCGGGCGCTATGCTGGTTTTACCGCCATGTTGCCTACGATGGCAGGTGCAGCACACCGCTGTGTGATCCCGGAATACAAGTTCAACATCGAGAAATTGACCGAGTTGATGATCTATGATCGCAACCACAACCCCAGCCGCTATTCGGTGGTGCTGGTCTCGGAGGGCGCAATGTTCGAAGGCGGGGAGATGGTCTTTGCCGACCGCTCGACGGACGCCTACGGCCATGCCAAGTTGGGCGGTATTGGCGACCTGGTGGCCAGCCGTATCAAAGAACTTTCCGCGAAACACAACAATGGCAAGGTGATCAACACCATTGACCAGAAACTGGGCTATATGGTGCGCGGCGGCGCCCCGGACGCGATTGACTCGATCGTCCCGATGGCATTCGGCAACCTGGCGCTCGACCTGCTCCTGAAAAGCATCCATGGGCGACTGGTGGTGCTCAAGAATGGCCGCTATGACAATATGCCACTGGATGTGGTCACCGGCATGAAGAAGGTCGTCAATGTGGATCATTTCTATGATATTGAGCGCTACCGCCCCAAGTATGAGAATTTTGAAATGAAGCCGCTGTTCATCATGACCAGCGAAGGTTGATTGAAAAAAACTCAAAAGCGCCCCGAATTCGCTTCGGGGCGCTTTTGAGTCAACTGCAGATTCAAGCCGTTCTCATTATTAGAATAATTAGCACAGCTGCGCAGGATAGGATGCAGGTCATTAAGACGATAGTCGTTGCAATAATCACGGCTTTGCCGTGATCTTTGCCCTCCTGGGGTGTGATTGTCTCGTTCATTTCAGCCTCCTGAAAAGAGAACCGGTTAAGTCACTTAATATACGGCTTATTCCCATCCCGGTTGCGCCTCGGGGTAGTTGCTTTGCGAATCAATTAAAACCGCGCCACGCAGCGCGGTCTAAAGAAAAAGGCCGGGATTGCTCCCTTCGCTCGAATATCAGGCTCTGGCGGCGGCCAGTTCCACCTGGGTGTATTTCAGGCGCTCCAGCACGGCGGTTGCCACGTTGCGCATCAACGCGTAGCCAAGCAATTTATCCACCTGCATCAGGGCGCGTACAGCCGGCCCGTCAATTTCCACAACCTTGGCGGGGACGGTCGCCCGGGCGGACGAAATGTAGATATACGGTTCGATGAGCGACGAGACCCCCAGCATCTCGCCTGGGGCGATCGAGCCGACCAAGGCATTGGAAATGGCTCCTTCGCCGCCGCCGCTGTAAACGAGGTCCACATCGCCTTCGAGCAGGAGGATGAGTTTGGAGGCGGGGGTGTTTTCCTTCACCAGGAGGGTCTCTTTGGGATAAGTCTTTTCTTCGGCAATCATGGCAATCGCCTTGAGCTGGTCATCCGTGAGCAGGGCAAAGAAGGGATAACGCCGTAAGAGTTCAACGGAAATCATGGTTCTCTCCTTATTTTGATTGAATCAATTGTAGCACAGCCCCCACCGCTTGAGGTACAGCCGCTTCGACCGGCGGAGACAGTGTTTCGGAGAAATCGTAGACGTTCTCGGCCTCGATGGCGACGATGAGCACATCCTCGTCTCGGGGCAGGGGGATGTCCATACTGCGGCCCACGTTCAGTGCGTTGTGCAGGGACGTGTCGTGCGCCGAGGCGGAGTGACCGGCCGTCAGGTCCGGGATGTCGCTTAACGCGAATTGGCTGACGGTCCCGATAGGTTTCTCTCCGGTGAAAATGGAATCCACCAGGATGACGCCCTCGCAGCCGGTCAGCCGTTCCATCAGGCTCAGTCCGCCCAGTGAGACGCAATCCACCTCGACCTCGGGCCTGTTGGCCGTTTTACGGGCAATTTCCTCTACCACGCGCCAGCCGACGCCGTCGTCACCAAGGATGGGGTTACCGAGGCCAATGATTAAGGTCTTCATGTCAGAAGGCCTCATCTGCTTCAACGTTTATCCCCACCTCAACTAGAGCGTCGAGCATTCGCTGACGGGCGAGAGCCGATGTTTTTGTTTTCGCCGCCTTGAGCAGATCTTCCTCTTCAACCACTTCCGAACCCCTTTCCTGAGCAAACGCTTCACTGGCTTCAACGATGGTCCTGAGTGCTCGCTGGCGCACAAAGGGAGGCATGGGCGAGATAGCGTCCTTCAGTTTCCGCCAGAGATCTTCGTCCCAGGGCATGCTTCTCATCGCTTCAGTTCCTCCTCGC
>Ga0105152_10000540_pt1 | contig 11482 bp, 9 predicted proteins | sample LakBais05cmmetaG_FD_81534 | JGI IMG/M metagenome (GOLD analysis project Ga0105152, IMG submission 81534) | Lake sediment microbial communities from Lake Baikal, Russia to study Microbial Dark Matter (Phase II) - Lake Baikal sediment 0-5 cm | ecosystem: Environmental > Aquatic > Freshwater > Lake...
AGGGATTTTTGATTTCAGGGCAGCGACGATCCACTCTTTAAGGTTTATTCTGGCCGTTTTCTGATCCTCCGCTTTGTAGATGAAGAGAAACTGCTCTTTCAAAAGCATAGCCTGGTAAAGGCGTTCGTTGAGGACAGAAAGCTTGTTAAGAAGATCCTGTTTCCTTTTGGTCTTTTTGCTCTGCATCAGGATGAACCTTTGGTTACAGTGAAGAATCTGGGAAAGTTCATTGTTGTTTTCCTTTTTTGCTTTCCGAAGCTCTTCTTTACGGACATTATCCACGGCGTCATTGAGGGACTTCTTCACGTGAAAATGATCCAGAACAATCAGGGCGTTCTTCGCAAAAGCCTTGGTGGAAGATAGGAATCCCATTGCCCCGTCACTGGCAACGGCTTGGATATTCTCACAGTTTTCCTTTCCGAGTTTACGATAGAAGTTGTCCATAACGTACTTACCGCGACCATTATGATTCCAGATAACCTTCCGTTTCTCGATGTCAATCACGTTGGTTACGTACTTGTGCCGCTTCTGCCAGGAGACTTCATCGACGCTCATGTAAGTAGGGGCCGGAGGAGGATTGAGCTTTTCCTTCGCGAGTTTTTCCAACATAAATTTGTCGATCCGGTATACCGTTTCATCGTCCATCCCCAAGTACCAACCGGCTTCCTGGTTCGTGGTGATTGATGTAAGTCTGTAAACCTGCTCGGCAAAGCGCAGGGTAAAACGACCCTGAATCCAATCGATTTCCTCCACCCTGATTGTACCATCCTCGATACAGAGGACCTTACGCCGGGAAACATGAAGAAAAACCCGTTTGCCAATGATCGGCAGATCCTCTACAACGATCGTCCCTATGCTGCGGATCCCTCCCTTATGGAGGTTACCACAGCCAGAACAAACCGGCGGCGAAGTCTCGACACGAGCAACGATAAAATGGAAACTCGTTTCATCGCTTTTGACCATGTGGGTCACTTTATAATTTGGTATGGTAAGGAGCTCTGTGATAGTATCCAGCTTCATCGGGTTTTGCCTCCGGTAGGTATTGTTCGCAACCAAAACCTTACCACATGCGGCATATACCCGATGTGCTTTTTTATCTTACTGTTTTCAAAGAACTTTTATAACCCCATAAATTATACTTCAACTTTTTTACGAAAGAACCTAAATTTAGATCCAAGAAAGTACGCGGATTGGCAGATTGCAGAAGCGGCTGAGGGGAATATGCCTACCCCTGAAGAGTGGCGAGAGAAACTGGGGCTTCAAAAGGATGAGATTATCCCCTTTGGAAGATTGTGCAGACTCGACTTCATGAAGATTATTGACCGCCTGAAAGATAGACCGGATGGGAAGTACATTGAAGTTACGGCCATTACCCCCACCCCCTTGGGAGAAGGAAAAACGACTACACTCATGGGATTGTTGGAGGGATTAGGCAAAAGAGGCAAAAATTGCGGTGGTTGTATCCGTCGCCTTCTGGTGGTCCCACGATGAATATTAAGGGAACGGCCGCCGGAGGCGGCATATCCTTGCTCATTCCGATGACGGAATTTTCCCTCGGTCTCACCGGCGACATCAACGACATTACCAATGCCCATAACCTGGCCATGGTCGCCCTGACCGCCCGGATGCAGCATGAACGGAACTACGATGATTCCGAGCTGGCCAAGCGGAATCTCAGGCGCCTCGATATTGATCCCACAAACATAGAGATGGGTTGGGTCATGGATTTTTGCGCCCAAGCCTTACGTAACATTACTATTGGCATGGGAGGCAGGATGGATGGTTACATGATGGCCTCCAAATTTGGCATTACTGTTAGCTCGGAAATCATGGCTATCCTTTCCATTGTCCGGGACCTCCCGGACCTGCGGGAGAGACTGGGCAATATTATCGTAGCTTATGACAAGAAGGGTAAGCCGGTCACTACTACAGACCTTGAATGCGCAGGTGCGATGACTGCCTGGATGCGGAATACCATCAATCCCACCCTGATGTGCACGGTGGAATACCAGCCCTGCATGGTACATGCCGGTCCCTTTGCCAACATCGCTGTTGGTCAATCCTCGATCATTGCAGACCGTATCGCTTTGAAGATGTTCGACTACCACGTCACCGAGAGCGGTTTCGGTGCCGATATCGGTTTTGAAAAATTCTGGAATGTGAAATCCCGGATCAGTGGTCTTACTCCTAATGTTTCGGTCCTGACAGCGACAATCAGGGCACTGAAGATGCACGGTGGTGGGCCAACAGTGGTGGCTGGGCGACCCCTTCCCGAAGAGTATACAAAAGAGAACTTAGGGCTTCTGGAAAAAGGGATTGTCAATTTGTTGCACCACATTGCCATCATAAAGAAATCGGGGATCTCTCCGGTTGTCTGCATCAATTCCTTCCATACCGACACGAAGGATGAGATAGCCATGGTAAGGAGGTATGCGGAGCAGGCCGGCGCCCGTTGCGCCGTTTCGGAACACTGGCTAAAGGGCGGTGAAGGCGCCTTAGAGCTTGCCGATGTGGTTATGGATGCCTGCAGCGACAAGGTTGACCTCAAGTTCCTCTATCCCCTGGAGATGCCGCTGCGACAGCGGGTGGAGAAGGTTGCCAGGGAAGTGTACGGGGCTGACGGTGTTAGCTGGACCGCCGAGGCCGAGGCCAAGGCCAAGCGCCTTGAGGCCGATCCTGCCATGAAGGATTTTAACACCATGATGGTAAAGACCCATTTGAGCCTCACCCATGACCCAGCTATCAAGGGGGTGCCCAAGGGTTGGGTCCTGCCAGTTCGTGATGTCCTGGTCTTTGCTGGTGCGAAGTTCCTCTGTCCCTGTACCGGGAACATCAGCCTCATGCCAGGGACCAGTTCCGATCCAGCCTTTAGAAGGGTGGACGTTGATGTACAAACCGGTAAGGTAAAGGGGCTATTTTAAGAGGAGGAGAAGAGATGACGGCAAAGCTTATCAATGGCAATGAAGTCGCCCGGCAGATCCGTGAAGAATTGAAACAGGAGACGGCTCTATTAAAGGAGAAATATAATATAGAGCCTGGTTTAGTTACTATCCTGGCAGGCGAGAACCCAGCCTCGGTGAGCTATGTTACCGGAAAGCAGAAGACAGCAAAAGAATTGGGGTTTTACTCTATCCAGGATAATCAGCCGGAGGATATCACAGAGGAACAGTTGCTCAAGACGATTGAGCAGTATAATAATGATCCAAAGATCCATGGGATCCTGGTTCAGCTTCCTCTACCGAAGCACATCAATGAGACGAAGGTCCTTTACGCCATTGATCCGAAAAAGGATGTGGACGGCTTCCACCCGGTCAACGTAGGAAAAATGGTGATCGGTGAAGCCGATTATCTACCCTGTACTCCAGCCGGTATACAGCAACTCCTGATCCGATCGGGCGTGAAGGTGGACGGCGCTGAGGTGGTGGTGGTGGGGAGATCGAACATCGTGGGAAAACCGATCGCCAACATCCTTTTGCAGAAGCAGAAAGGGGCCAATGCGACGGTGACGATCTGTCATACCGGCACTAAAGATATGGCTTTCCATACCAAGAGGGCAGACATCCTTATCGTGGCGGCAGGAAAGCCCAACGCAGTCACGGCGGATATGGTAAAAGAAGGGGTTGTGGTTATTGATGTGGGTGTCAACCGGATCGGGATGACGGCGGAGGGAAAGGCCAAGCTCTGTGGCGATGTGGACTTTGAAGGAGTCAAGGAGAAGGCGAGCGCTATTACCCCTGTCCCCGGTGGTGTCGGGCCGATGACCATCACGATGTTGATGATGAACACCGTCAAGGCTGCCAAACTAACTGCCGGGGTCAAATCGTAGTGAAGACCCTACATCTCTATATAAATGGTAAAGAGATAGAGACCCTCGAAGGTGAGAAGATACTATGGGCCGCCCTGGATAATGGTATCTATATCCCTAATCTTTGCGCTATTAAGGAAAGGAGTGAACCTTTTGGCGCTTGCCGCCTCTGCTTCGTGGAGATAGAAGGGAAGAATACGCCAGTTACTGCCTGTACTACAAAAGTAACAGGAGGGATGGTGATCAATACTAAAGGGCCAAAGGCTTTAAGACTATCAAGAACTGCATTTGAGCTCATCTTAAGTAACCATCCCTTAGATTGCGGTCATTGCCCTAAAAAGGGTGCATGTGAATTGCACAGGATTGCCAGGCATTTAGGTGTGAAGCTTAACACAGAGAGATTCAGGAAAGTTCTGCGGGATCTGCCCTTAGACACAAGCAGCCCGGTATTGATATACGACCCTAATAAATGTGTCCTCTGTGGCAGATGCGTTTGGGTATGCGAGGAGAAGCTCGGCATAAGGGCTATTGGTTTTGCCTATCGTGGTTTTCAACGGCAAGTTACTACCTTTGGAGACGAGCCTCTTAGTGTCTCCGGGTGCCAAAGTTGTATTGCATGCGTTGACATCTGCCCGGTGGGCGCTTTTGTGTCTAAAAGCGGTGAAGTTCAAAAAGCACAATCTATGGGAAGCAGATGAAGATTAGATTATGGAGGGAGATATGATAATTATCGGTGAGAATATACATGTTATCGCAAAAGATGTCTCCATAGCGATAAGGGAGAGGAATGCAAAGGTAATTCAGGATTTGTCAAAGGCTCAAACTGAGGTGGGAGCTGATTATCTTGACTTAAACGTTGGCCCCATGAAAAAAGACACTGAAGAGACAATGAAATGGCTGGTGGACGTAGTGCAGGAGGCTACCGATTTACCTTTATCCATAGATACGATGAATCCTGTGGCTATGGAGGCAGGCATTAAGGCTTGTAAGGGAAGACCTTTACTCAACTCTGCCTCAGGAAAGAGAGACTCTAAGGAGCAAATGCTCCCTTTAGCAGCAAAATATAACTGTAATGTGGTGGTTTCCGTGATGACAGATAAAGGCATGCCCCCTGAGGTTGATTCTAAGGTAGAGAGTATCCTGGACACAGTAGCATATGCCAATGAACTGGGAATTCCCAATGAAGATATCTGGATAGACCCTATAATTCTCCCCGTGAGCACTGCTGGTGAAGGGCAGAGGTTGGCTTTGGCCAATTTGGAATTTATCAAAATACTTCAAGATGTTTTGCCCGGGGTTAAATCAACAGTGGGGCTTTCCAACGTATCCAATGGGGTGCCAGCGGAACTAAGACCCATCCTCAACCGCACCTACCTCGTGATGCTGGATAGGAATGGACTTTATTCTGCCATTGTTGATCCTTTAGATAAAGAGCTTATGAGTCTGGTGAAGGGGGAGATGCCGGAGATCACAAACCTTATACATGGGATCATGGATGGCCAGAAGATAGACCCCCCTTCTCTATCTCAGAAAGAGGTTGAATATGCGAAGACAACCAGGGTTCTCATGGGAGAGACATTATATTCCGATGCCTGGCTGGAAAGTTAAAGTTTATGTAACTACTCAGGTCGTCAGGTTCACGGTTCACAGTTGGTTGCCTTATCTTCATGCTGGTCTATGTCCATCGTTTTCTAACCGTGAACCGTGAACCCCGGAACTTTGAACCTGAATAGTTACAAGTTTATTTGGGAAGGAGGTAAAGAATGGGATATAAAACACCAGTTGAAGCTTACACAGGAACGATAAGAGAGGTAACCATCGGTAAGGGAGAAAAGGCGATAAAGATTGGCGGGGACAATAGGCTCCCCTTCCATTTCTTTGACGAGGGCTCATATCCTAATCCCCCGAAGTTTGCTTTAGGGATCCTTGATATGGAGCCCACGGATTGGCCGGAGCACTTGGTCGAGCCTTTCCGGGATGTAATATCCGACCCGGTAAAATGGGCAAAGAGATGCGAGGGATTTGGCGTAGACGCCATCTCCCTCTATCTAATTAGCACTGATCCGGCGGAGAAAGATACCACTGCTGAAGAAGCAGCAGCTATGGTTAAAAAGGTGGTAAGAGCTATAAATTGCCCTTTAGTTGTCTATGGCTGTGGGGATGAGAAAAAGGACGCAGAGGTTCTCCCCAGGATTGCTGAAGTCTGTGAAAGCGATAATCTCCTTATAGGTCCGGCACAAAAAGAGAATTACCAGGTCATAGGCAAGGCAATCTTAGAACATGGGCATACAGCTATTGCCCAGTCACCTCTCGATATCAATCTACTTAAAGAAATAAATGTTAAACTTTGCAAGCTCCTTCCCCCTGGTAGGATTGTCATCGATCCTCTATCTTCAGCATTGGGTTATGGGATGGAGTATACTTTTTCTTTAATGGAGAGGGTAAAGCAGATTGGGGTAATTACCGAGGATAGTATGACGCAGATGCCGATTATTGTCAATCTTGGTGATGAATGCTGGAAGACAAAGCAAGCTAAGGAGAGCAAGGAACAGGGCCTGCTCTGGGAAGGAATAACAGCCCTTTCACTCATCTTAGCCGGGGCAAATCTCCTTGTCTTAAGACATCCCGAGACATTGAAGTTAGTAAAAGAAACCATCTACCAGTGAGGTGAAAAATGGCTGAATTGAAGGAAATAAAAAGGAAATTAGAAGAGATTGAGAGGTTGATAAGGGCGGAGGACCTCTGGGAACCGGTAGGTCACACGCCAATGCCGGAGATTCCTGATCTAAGAAATTGGGATATGAGGCTACTTAAGACCTATAAGCCCTTCTATGCCCCATTCTGTGATCTGTGCTGCCTCTGCACCTTTGGAAAGTGTGATCTCACTGAGGACAGGAGGGGGGCCTGTGGTATTGATATCGCCACTCAGCAGGCAAGAATGGTACTTCTCGCCTGCCTGATAGGGTGTTCATGCCACACTGCCCATGGCGCCCATATTCTGGATTACCTGATTGAAAAGCACGGCCCGGATAAGAAGATAGATCTGGGTAGGATGATTGAGCTGGAAGCGCCAAATATAAGGACAGTCCTGGGCTTAAAGCCTGAGACCCTGGGCGATCTTAAGATAGCTATCGAGTATGTCTATAAGGAGATTACCCATCTTCTCGATTCCGCTCATACAGGGCAGGAGGGGAGTTATCTGGATTTCGAATCCAAGGCGCTCCACGCCGGCATGTTGGATCATGTAGGAATGGAGGCGGCCGATATCGCACAGATCGTAGGATTTGGTTATCCTACCTCTGTGGCGGAAACACCCATGGTAGATCTGGGATGGGGGGCAATAGACAGGACAAAGCCGGTAATCTTGGTGGTAGGACACAATCCGGCTACTTCTGCGGAGATTACCGATTACTTAAGGGAGAATAACCTCTATGACAAGGTTGAGGTGGGTGGCATATGCTGCACTGCCCTGGAGGCAACCAGATACTCGGATAGGGCCAAGGTCGTTGGTCCCCTTTCCCGGCAGCTTTTCTTCCTCAGGACAGGTATCGCCGATGTGATCATGACCGATGAGCAGTGTATCAGGGCCGACACGCCCATAGAGGCCTCCAAGGCCGGCTCAGCGCTTATCGCTACCTTAGATAAGGCGATGTATGGGCTTCCCGATGCCACAGAGATGGCAACAGAAGAGATAATAAAACAGATGGTGGAGGAGAAAAAGCATTTCGCTATCCTTGACCCAGGGAAGGCAGCCGAGGTGGCGGTTAAGGTTGCCATGAAGATTGCCCCGCAGAGAAAGAAAGAGTGGATATCGGAAGAAGAGGCTAAAGGACTGGCGGAAAGGTGCACCGATTGTGGCATGTGTGAGCGGGTATGTCCTAATCTTTTCTCCATTGGTGACGGGATAACTGAGATCGCCAAAAATAATAATTTTGACCTGATAAGGGAGCAATTCAACCTATGTATTGGCTGTGGCAAATGTGAGCAGGAATGCCCTCGCGAAATTCCCATCTTCAAGATAATGCAGACAGCGGCAAGTAAGGAGAGCTGGAAAATAAGATCAGGCCGCGGTCCTATTATGGATACAGAGATAAGGAACGTGGGGGCCTCCATAACGCTGGGGACGATCCCCGGAGTTGTCGCCTTCGTCGGTTGCTCCAACTACCCCGATATAGAGGACATTGCCGAGATGGTGGAGGAGTTTGCCAGGAGGAAGTATATCGTTGTTGTCTCAGGTTGTGCGGCCATGGTTGCGGGTATGAAAAAGGACGCTGAAGGCAAGAATATCTACGAAAAGTATCCCCCTGATTTTGATGCCGGTGGAGTGGTAAACGTAGGTTCCTGCGTGGCAAATTGTCACATTTCCGGAGCGGCGATAAAAATAGCCAATATCTTCGCCTCTCTTCCCTTAAGAGCAAACTACGAGGTAATGGCCGATTACACCATAAGCAGAGTCGGCGCCTGTGGCGTGGCCTGGGGGGCATATTCCCAGAAGGCAGCCGCTATCGCCACCGGGTGCAACAGATTGGGCATTCCTGTCATACTTGGCCCTCACTCCGCTAAATACAGGAGGCTGTATCTCTCGAGGAAAGAGGAGGACGATTGGCGGGTTATGGATGCAAGGATAAAGAAGATCGTTGATACAAAAGAGCCTTCACCCGAGCACCTTGCCTATGTATGCGAGACCAAGGAGAAGGTCATGGTGACGATTCCCAAGCTTTGCATAAGGAAGAATGATACCCCTCAGGGAAGGGCGATAAAACTGAATCACTATATATCCCTGTATAAAAAATACATGGGAGGCGGTCTTCCCGAAGACCTTCATCTCTTTGTCCGCAGGGATGCTGATATCCCCATAGTCTATAAGAAGGAAGTGAGAGTATATCTAAAAGAGATTGACTGGAAGCCAAAGGAACCTGTGGGACTTCCCACAATGATCGGCACTTATCCCACCAAGGTCCCTGTGGATTCTGTTATCCATTAAAAGGAGGGAAAAATGAGCGCAACAGTACCGCTTCATCGGGTAAATGTCTTAACGGGGATAAAATCAGCCAGGCAGATAGAAGATCCTGCTGAATATGGGAAGTTGATAAAGAAGGCGAAAAGACCCCTTCTTGTACTCGGACCTCTTCTGCTCAAATGGTCGCTCGACGGAAGGCTTCTTATGGAGTACGCTTTTGAGATTGCAAAGAGCGCCAGTATCCCGATATGTGCAACGGCCCATGTTAAGGGAAAGATGATCGAGGCAGGGGTAAAACCGGATAGCGAATACGATGTCGTGGAGATAATAAATGCCCTGAAGGACCCTGATTGGATAGGTGTTAAAAAGGAAGGGAACCACGATCTGGTAATTTTTTTCGGCATAAGAAGTGATTTTGCCGAGCAAGGTCTTTCTGTATTAAAGCATTTTGCCCCCCACCTAAAGACCATGACACTTTGTAAGTTCTACTTCCCCAATGCCGATTATTCACTTCCCAATATCAGAAAAGATGAAAAATGGAAGGAATTCATAGAGACATTAATTGCTAATCTTAAAGAAAAAGAATGAGAAAGGAGACACAGAGAAATGTCGGAGTTTCATGTAGACATTGGTCCACAATATGAGGGTGAAACCATAAGAAAAGAGGATCTTTATGTTGAGTTTGGCGGACCTAAGATAAGTCATAAGTTTGAGTGGGCAAGATTGAAAAGCCTTGATGAGGTAGAACATGAAAAGGTGGAGATTATCGGACCGGACATTAAGGATTTAGAGGAGGAGGGGAGTTACCCCCTGGGAATTTTGATTGATGTTGCCGGTGCGGAACTTGAACCGGATATGGAGCCGGTCATCGAGAGAAGAATGCACATGTATACCAACTATATCGAGGGATTCTGGCATATGGCGCAGAGGAACGATATCTGGGTCAGATTGAGCAAGGGTTCCTTTAAGAAAGGGCTTGACTCCTTAAAGGAAATAGGGGAGATATTGATATTCCTTTATACCTCTGAGATTGCCGCCATTGAGAAAATTTCCATTACTTTTATCACAGATGAAAAGAGAGTGGAGGAGCTCCTTCCCGAGGCCTTAAAGGTCTATGAGGCAAGGGATAGAAGGGCCTTAGGTCTTAAGGATGAGGATGTGGATGAGTTCTATTGCTGCGTTCTCTGCCAGAGCTTCGCCCCCACCCATACCTGCATTGTTGCCCCCTCTCGATTGGCAAACTGTGGAGCGATGAACTGGTTTGATTGTAAAGCCGCCTATAAACTTGACCCTGAAGGACCTATATTCGGGTTTGAGAAAGGAGAATGTCTTGATCCCATCAAAGGGGAATATGGGGGAGCTGATGAGGTAGTAAAAGTAAAGTCCCTGGGAAACTACGATAGGGTCTATCTCCATAGCGCTTTTGAACATCCCCACACCTCCTGTGGTTGTTTTCAAGCCATCTGTTTTTATATCCCTGAGGTGGATGCCTTCGGCATCATCCATAGGGATTACACTGGCCTCACCCCGGTAGGGATCAAATTCTCCACTATGGCTGGTAGCACAAGTGGCGGCAAGCAGGTAGATGGTTTTTGCGGCCTTGGCCTCGAGCTCCTGAGATCACCAAAGTTCTTCCAGGCGGACGGAGGGAGAAAGAGGTTGGTCTGGTTGCCCAAGGATATAAAGGAAAGGTACAGAGAGACTCTCGAAGCGGATGGGATCTACGATAAAATAGCTACAGAAGAAGATGTAAACACCATTGATGAGCTTGTTGAATTCCTGGAAAGGGTAGGACATCCCTGGTTAAAGGGAGAGGTTGAGCTTCCAGGATAGTCTCATCGTAAGTATTCAGCAATCAGCCATCATGAAGAAGTTGATGGCTGATGATTTTGAGCAATTAGAGGAGGATAGTTATGCCAATTTCAGGTTCTGAAGTCGTAAAGATGCTTCCGGGAAGGAAGCCGTGTAAAGATTGTGGTCTTCCCACCTGTTTTGCCTTCGCGATGAAGCTCGTATCTGGCGGAGCGACGGTGGATAAGTGCCCTTATCTCTCAGAAGAGGTGAAGGCAAAGCTTGAAGACCTGTTAGCGCCACCAATAAGGCTTATTACCATAGGCCGAGGGGAAGACAAGCTCCAGATTGGGAATGAGGAAGTGATATATCGTCATGAGAAGACCTTTATCCACCCCACAGGCATCGCTCTTCTCGTTTCGGATAAAGAAAGTGAAGCGGGAATTGAGGAGAAGATAAGAAAGATAAAGGAGTTCAAGTTCCCCTGGGTTGGTATGAATCTGAAGGCAGACCTTGTGGCCCCTTACTTTGAATCCCAAGACAGGAACAGGTATCTGGCCCTGGTGAAAAAACTCTACGAGTCAGTAGAGACAGGAATGGTATTGATCTCACAGGACATGGATGCCCTGTTTTCTGCCCGGGATATATGCGCAGACAGGAATCCCTTGCTTTACCCGATAACTAAGGAGAACCTGGAAGCGGCAATCCCGAAGATTAAAGAGATGCCTACACCAGTAGGGATTCGGGCAGGAAGCATAGAAGAGCTAATATCTCTGACTACTAAGTTAAAGGAGGCCGGGATTGAAGATCTGGTTTTAGACCCCGGCTCCAAGAGTTTAATGGAAGCAATGAAGGATCAGACCTTTATTAGAAGGGCTGCCTTAAAGCAAAACTTTAGACCTATTGGTTATCCAACTATTGCCTTC
>Ga0105152_10000541_pt1 | contig 11462 bp, 9 predicted proteins | sample LakBais05cmmetaG_FD_81534 | JGI IMG/M metagenome (GOLD analysis project Ga0105152, IMG submission 81534) | Lake sediment microbial communities from Lake Baikal, Russia to study Microbial Dark Matter (Phase II) - Lake Baikal sediment 0-5 cm | ecosystem: Environmental > Aquatic > Freshwater > Lake...
GAGAAGTACCCGCAGATTTTTTGCGCCACGCCCTGCGGCCCGGAAAGGTACAGGAAGGCCGTGGCGCAAAAAATCTGCGGGTACTTCTCCCCGGCGTACTTGACCACGTTCACCAAAAATGACGAGTTGCCGCCGTGCCCGCTCATCAGGTAGAAACGGGTGAAGCCGCCTCCCACGAGCGTGTCCACCACCGCCAGCCAGAAATCCTCGAAGGCCCGCCCGCTGACGTTGAACGTGCCGGGGAACGAGCGCCGGTGCGTGCTGACCCCGTACGGGAAGACCGGTAAAGAGAGCGCACGCTCCGGGACGGCCTGGGATGTGCCCTGTCCGATGGCTTCGATGATGAGCGTGTCGGTGGACAGCGGGGCGTGGTAGCCATGCTGTTCAGTATGGCCGACAGGGAGGATGACCACCTTTTCGCAGTCTGCCGGAAGCGCAAGCGGACCTGTTGCCTGGCAGGGCAAAACGATGGACGGGAGGCCCGGTCCCAAATCCAGCCCCGGAGGCGTCAGCACATGGATGGTAGTGAAACCGTCCTCGAGCAAGTTCCCGACCAGGTTGTGCAGTAGCGCGGCGAAAACTTGCTCCCGTACTTCCAGTCCGCTCCCGGCCCAGCCAAAGGGGATGGCCGGGAGGAGGCCAACGGGTTGGGTCGCTTTCAGCAACGCGGGGACAGTTTCCAGGTCCGGTACGCTGCCGAGCGGCAGGAGCAGCGGCGTTTCGCGCGGCAGGGCGGCCACTTCGGGCCAGGTCAATTCGTCAAAGCGGAAGAGGTCAGGCATGCTCATTCCTCGTCTAAAAACCCGGTTCCTTGAAGAAACCGGGTTGATGCGACGCTACATGTGACGCGCGCTGCGCGGGTCGAGGGCGTCCCGCAGGCCGTCGCCCAGCAGGTTAATGCACAGGATCGTGAAAACGATAAACATGCTTGGGAAGACCCACATCCACCAGGCTCCTCTTTGGATAAAGGATTGGGCGCTGGTAAGCATATTTCCCCACGAGGCGGTGGGCGGCTGAACGCCCAAACCGAGGAATGACACATACGCCTCTGACAGGATCGCGCCAGCCAGTCCCAGCGTGGCTGAGACGATGATGATACCCATGGTATTCGGGACCAGGTGATTGAAAAAAATGCGGGAGTTACTGGCTCCAAGCGACTTCGCGGCAGCAATGTAATCCATTTCCTTCAGGGACAGAACATTGGCGCGCACGATACGGGCCAGGTACATCCAGGATGTCAGACCGATGACGATGATGACGATCCCCACGCTACCGCTGAAGGATAGGCCAAAGACATTAATGGTCTGTATATCCCTGCCTAATAATTTGCCCAAAACAATCAGCAAAAAGAGGGAAGGGATGGAAAGCATGGCTTCAGTGAAGCGCATCAGAATACCATCCACCCAGCCCCCATAATACGCGGCCACTCCTCCCATGACAGTTCCAAAGGAAACAGAAATCACTACCGCCAGGAACCCAATGATCAGGGATATCTGCCCGCCGTAAACGATCCGGCTGAACCCGTCCCGCCCGGTGCTGTCGGTGCCCAGCCAGTGTATGGATGAAGGACTGCTCAAACGTGCAGAAAGATCCACGTAGTTTGCTTTCTCCAGGGGGATAAGAAGGGAGCCGATGATGATGAAGATCAGCAGGATGACAATCCCTATCCCACCGACCAATGCTATCTTGTGCTTACGGAATCGGCGCCAGATCAACTGGCCGGGAGTCAGCGCAGCGCCGGTAGATTCTACTTTCAGCGTTGGGACGCCGTTTGAATTCAAGATGTCAGATGACATGAGGCGCTCCGGGTATCAACTTAAACGAATACGAGGGTCTACGATGGTGTAAACAACGTCTGTGATAATGGTAAAGAGAACCACTGCCGCAGAAACGATCAAAAGCACGCCGTTGACCACCGGGAAATCGCCGCGCTGGGCATATTCCCAGAACAGCCTTCCCATGCCGGGCCAGGCAAAGACCGACTCGGTCACCAGTGCGCCGCCAAGCAAATAGGGGATATCCAGCCCGATGATGGTCACCAGCGGCAAGGCCGCATTGCGCAAGGCATGTTTGTAGAGTACAGCCCGTTCTGTTAGCCCTTTGGCGCGCGCCGTCCGTACATAGTCCATGCCAAGAACTTCCAGGATACTGGAGCGAATAAAGCGTGAATAGTTGGCCGTTCCGATGATGACCAGCGCCGATACAGGCAGGATCATATGGCGCACCAATTGACCCGGATCCTTCGGGTCCCATATGTCTGCCCCGGTAGGCAAATAAGGCCAACCCATTGCCTTGAACTTGACCGCAAAAATCAGTATCAGGCCCAGGGCGATGAAGAAGATTGGCATGGAATAGCCAACGAATGAAAAGGTTGTGATCAGGGTATCCAGAAAGGAATATTGTTTGACGGCCGAGATGATCCCTAATAATAATGCCACCACCAGAGTAACTATCTCGGCAGTTACCATGAGGATCAGTGTCAGCGGCAGGCGCTGCCCAATCATCAATGAAACCGGCTGCTTTGAAAAGAAAGATTTGCCCAATTCGCCCTGCACAGCCAGTCCAAGCCACTTAAAATATTGTACGGGCAGGGGTTGATTCAATCCCAGGCGTTCGCGCAGAGCGGCGCGATCCGCGGTGCTCATGTTCGGATTGGTCGCGTACTGGGCCAATGGGTCGGCGGAAAGACGGGTAAGGATAAAGCACACAATCGTAATGATCAATAGAGTAAAAAGTGCCTGGATTGCTCGTCGCGCAATGTAACTCCACACGGGCGACCTCCTCGACTCGATTTGAATATACTGATGGTGCATGTTGCGTCAAAGGAATGGCGTAACACGCACCATTTCACTGTACCGATGCACCGAGAGGCAGGGAAGCCCCGTGCTGGAACCGGGACTACCGCCCCCTGCCTCTCGGTCTTGATGGAATTACAGATTGTTATTTGACATCCCAGTCTTCGGAGTTCCAGTCCATGTTGCTCATGAAGCCGAAGGCGGCAGGTACGAAGCGGTCCACATAGCCATACACATTGGCGCGTGCGTACATCATGATCACATAGTAATTTTCAAAGATGTACTGCTGCACTGCATCAATGGCCACCTTGCGGATGGCCGGGTCAGCGGAAGCATTCACCGCCGCCATCAAATCATCCAGCGCCGGATTGCAAAGGTGATAGTTGTTCGTGCCAGACGGGTTGCTCGCGTTCGGGATGGTCGAGCAGGCGAAGCTGTCCATCACGCCCGACATAGGATCGGGATAAAAGCCGGTGGTGTAGCCAGCCATATCGAACTTGCCGAGCGGCATGTTGCCGCCATCGCTGTAGCTGGCGAAGAAAGTGCCGGCCGGGACGGAAATCGGCTTGAACTCAATACCGATCTTGGCCAGGTCAGACTGGGTAGCCAGGGCGATATCCACACGGATCTGCTTGTCAGTGGTCTCGAAGTTGAAAGACAACCTGGTATCCACGCCGTTACACATGCCGTGGCGGATACCATCCTCACCGGGGGTGTAACCCGCCTCGTCGAGGAGGGCCATGGCGGCAGCCTGATCATACGCATCGGGCGTCAGGCTGGTGTTGGTCCAGGATGAGTTCGGCCACTGGGTGGCGGGGACGGTCGTCTGACCCTCCAGCAAACTTTCCACGAAGGCCAGGCGGTTGATGCCCAGGGTAATGGCCTTGCGGACGCGGATATCCTTGAAGGGGCAGAAGCCATCCAGGTCGGAGATGCCCTTGCCATCCACACCCGTTGTGGTGCCCAGGTTGAAGAAGTAGTGTTCCCATTCGGCGCCTGGCACGACTTTCAGGTGGACACCCGGCTCAAGCGCTCCTACGGTGGCGATATCGGACTCAGAAAAGTCCGGATACCAGTCAATGTCACCTGTCTGCAGAGCGGCCAAGGCGGTTTCTGGATCGGGGACGAACTTGATCTGGATTTGATCGAGGTTTGCACGGCCCTTATAGAAGTTCGGGTTCGGCAGCAGGGTCATGTGATCGCCAGCCACCCATTCAGTAATAACCCACGGACCGGATGCAACCGTCGGTTGGTGAATGAAAGGATTGCTCTCCAGGGCAGTCTGGCCTTCGAGAATGTGTTTCGGCAGAATGGCACCGGAGTTATTTGGACCCTGAGTGAAGAGGGTCTGCCATGGCGGGAACACTTCGCTGAAGTGAAGCACAACGGTTGTATCGTCAGGAGTATCAATGCTGGCGATCTTGTCGTAGCCGACGCGGCTCATCACGGCGTTGGCGGGATCCATGATGGATTGCCAAGTAAACAAGACATCCGCCGAGGTGAGCGGTTGGCCATCCGACCATTTCAGGCCGGACTGAAGCTTCCACGTAATGGTCAGGCCGTCCGGCGATACACCGCCGTTGGCAGCGGACGGGACATCCGCCGCCAGTTCGGCGACAAAGTTACCCTGGTCATCCCATTCGCCCAGGCCGGCGAGGGTCAGTTGGGTGATCCAGATGGCATACGACATCTGGCTGTAGTAGGGGATGATGCTGTCGGGTTCCTGCGACCAGGCACCGGTGACTGATTTACCGCCATCCGGGAAGGGAATATAGGAACCAGCTGCAGGGCCATAAACTGCGGGGACTTCCGTTGCCGGGACCACAGTGGTGGTTTTGGGGCCGCAGGCCGCCAGAATCATGCTGGTCAACACGACCAGCGATATGAGCAAAAACAGTGATCTTTTCACAATCTCTCTCCTCTCAAAATTTGGAAAAAATAAAGGTTGGGTTGGGGGGGAAACAAAAATAGTATCGCTGCCTGGCACCTCCTCTCTCTAGTGATTAAGGAACATTATACAATTTTTTGGATAAATAGCAACATCTTGTAGTATGGATTAATGACCCAGTCTTCCTCATCATTTATAGTTGGTTATGTTAATAGTACTTGTAGTAGAGACTGTGGATAAGTGGAAAACCCAAAAAAACGGCAGTGCTGGCTTGCCCCTGGGAGCAGCCCGAGTCAACCAGCGAGTATTACATCGAGGGCGTGCCTTACTTCATGACCTACGCCGGCAACTTTGGCTTCCACGGCGCCTACTGGCACGATAACTTCGGCATACCTGCCTCGCACGGCTGCATCAACCTGTCTCCGGCGGATGCAAAATGGCTGTATGCGTAGGCTGGGGTGGGAGAGCGGGTCATTATCAGTGCGGGGCAGTAGAAATCAACCTCAGATGAACACAGATGAACCAGATCGATGAAGACCTGAAAGCATGGTCTGGATAGCCGCATCCCTTCTATACCAGGTGGTAATACAAACCTGGCATCTCTGGCAGCGGTCATCCCAAAAAATCCGCTCCGGTTTCCGCGACTGGCTTTCCGGATTGTGGTATCAGGTGCACCTCAACGGGCATCCCTTGAAAAACACAGTGGTGCGGAGGCCTGGCCCGTCGTGGATAGAGAACCTTTTGATATCAAAGACAATTCCAGTAATCAAGTTATCTTCTAAAGGATTTACCTCTAAAAAATTGGATCCCCTCCCGACCATCCGCATTGATCCCATCCTGATTACCAAATTTTTCAAATTCCTATCACTCTAAATCCACGGTCAAAACTACTCAAGCTCTTACCACCGCTTTCGCTTACCACCACATCGTCTTCAATCCGCACGCCGCCCCAGCCTTCTATATAAACGCCCGGCTCTACAGTGACTGCCATGCCGGCTTCAAGCTGCATCTTGTTCCCGGCTACCAGGTATGGCGGCTCGTGGACTTCAAGCCCTAACCCGTGTCCGGTGCGGTGGATGAAATTCTCACCGAAGCCTGCTGACTCAATTACAGACCGGACTGCCGTATCGACTGACTCACAGGTTAAGCCTGGAGAAATAGATTTCCTTCCAGTTTCGTTGGCATTCAACACCGCCTGATAGATTTGCTGCTGTCGTTTGTTTGGCTCACGCCCGACCACAAATGTCCGGGTTAGATCGGCAAAGTACCCATCGACCTTTGTAACGAAATCGAACAACAACAAGTCTCCCGATATGATCCGCCGTTCGGTCGGACCACCGTGTGGTAATGCCGATCGTGGGCCACTCAGCACCTGTGGCTCGAACGGTATGCTTTCGCCGCCGTGTAGCAGCAGCGCGCTGCTCAATCGGCCGGCGATCTGCCGTTCGGTCATATCGGGTGCGATCCCCGAGATGACTTCTTCCAGCGCGGCTTCACATATCTTGACAGCCTTGCGCATGGCGGTTATCTCGCCAGCATCCTTACACAAGCGCAGCGGAGCCATGATCTCCTCTGCTTGCACGATCTTCACCTCCGGCAGGTTGTGCTGCACCAGTCGGTATTCCATCACGCGCATGCACAGGTCTTCAACTGCCAGGGTCGTTAGGGCGGGCAACGCTATGGCAGCCTGGCGAACTGCTTCCTGAGGCCCTTTGGCATCCTCCCAGGCAAAGGAACGAGCCGGGAAAGTGGCTTGGTTATCCCATTTAATTTTTTCCAGGACAGGGAGGACAACGACAGGCTCCTGCTCAGCAGGGATAAAGAAGATCAGTGCACGCTCCATCAAATGGAAATCCATCCCGGTTAGCCAGCGGAGGTTCGAACCCGGGATGAGCGCCAGGCAGTCTATCCCATTCTTTTGTAGTTTTTGTTGCACTTGTCCGAGCCGCATGTGAGTTAAATCCATTTTTTCACCTTGAATTTCATCAGATAAGGAGCTGATCAAAATGCTCATTTCTATCTATCTTACTTTGCTGCTCCTTGAAAATCTCTAATAACTCGGCCATGGTGAGCTCTAAATGGGCACGCACCATGCGTCCGGCGGCCTCTGCATCCCGCTTCCGCAAAGTCTCCAGAATATCTATGTGCTCTTTAATGGGATCATTCGCCCCGCGCCCCAAACTAAGAGCCATGCGCTGGTAGAGGTTGGCTAGGTCTAGATATTGAATGATATGTTCATAAAGACGCTGCTTTCCGGCAATCGCGTAGATATTGGCATGGAGCTTGTGATGAGCCTCCAGCAGATGTTCAAAATCTTTATTTTGGAAGGCTTTCCCCATCTCCTGCATTAGGGTTTCAAGTCGCTCCAAATCCTCGTCAGTTACGCTTTGTGTTGCCAGGGAAGCCGCATAGCTCTCCAAAGCGATGCGAACCGAATAAACTTCGATCATTTCGGACGCTGAAAACCTGGCGACTGTAGCCCCTTTATAGGATGAAATATTAACAAGTTCTTCATTGGCAAGCCGCTGCAAGGCCTCTCGAATCGGGGTACGGCTTATGCCCAATTTTTCAGCCAGTTCTTCCTGTAAAAGCCGCTGTCCGGGTACTAATTGGCCGCTCAATATCAAGTTACGGAGGTGTCCGACTGCGGCTTCCTGCATCGTCTAGATAACAAGTGCCGATCCTTCTGTATCCTGGGATGTCATATGAGATATACCTGGGTGGATTTTAGACAAAACAGGGCCATCTTTGCTTTTTTTGAGGCTTCAAAGCGGACTATCGATTGTATCCAATATACAATATCCAGAAGAGGTAGTCGAGTAATGAATGTCATATTCTCACTAATCAGAAGCGCCGATCGCGGTACAAAGTTTGTTGATTGGTCAATTCAACCACTTCGTCCTGCTTGAATGGAAGCTCACACCCTCTAGGATTGAAGAATAAGTTCGCAGATTACAGATATCCATTAAAACATCGTTTTGATCGGTCACAGTTGTCGCAGATTCTCTTGGCGTCGAAATCCGTTTAGTTGACAGCGCGGATGGGCAACCTGGCTTGACCGCGCAAATAGAGCGGGATGCGATCGAGTGGCGCGTCGGCTGTGATCATTTGACCGCCATCAAGAACCTGGTCGCTCCACGCCTCCTTCCAGCTCGTTCCGGTTGGCAGGTAAACAGATCGGTTCCTTTCACCTTGATGCAGCACGGGCGCAACCATCAAATCCGGGCCGAACATGAATTGGTCATCTATGTTGAAACTGGCAGCATCTTGTGGAAAATCGAAAAAGAGCGGCCGCATTGGCGGAATGCCTTTCTCGTGCGCAAGCCTCATCTGCGTCGCGATGTAACTTCGCAGGCGCTCCCGCAGAAACAGGTAGCCGCTGAGGATGGCATACGCTTCATCGCCAAACGACCATACTTCGTTCGAGCCTCCGCTTGGTATTGGATAGCGGACTGCAGGTTCGCGCCAGCCATGTAAGCGAAACAGCGGGCAGAATGCGCCAAACTGGAACCAGCGCACGATCAACTCACGAAAATAAGGCGAGTCCGGATCGCCACCATAAAAACCGCCAATATCTGTACACCACCACGGAATGCCGCTCAGCGCCATGTTCAACCCGGCCCGGACCTGCGCCTGCAATACCTCAAAGGTAGAGTAGATATCTCCCGTCCAAACCGCGGCGCCATAACGCTGGCTGCCAGCCCAGGCCGCACGACAAAGCAAGAGAATTTCCTGTTCGCCTTCAGCCTGCATGCCCTCATAAAAGCCGCGGGCGTGCATCATTGGATAGATATTGGCAACCGCCTGGCCATTACCTAGGTGATAGCGCATATTGTCAAAATGCAGCGGGTCAATTTCCGGCTCGGTCTCATCGAGCCACCAGGCTTTAACGCCATGCCGATAGTATCCCGCGCGGGCCTTTTGCCAGATGTATTGCCGCGCTTCGGGATTGGTGGCGTCGTAGATATAAAGATTGACAGGTCCTTCTGGTTTGTTGTCCACGTAGGACAAGAGCACGGGGATGCCGCGTTCTGTGCGGATGAGTAAGCCGCGCTGCTGCATCTCCTTAAAATTGGGGTTGAGGGCATTGACCGTGGGCCAGATCGAGACCATCAATTTGATGCCCAGCTCTTCAAGCTCGCGCACCATAGCCGCCGGGTCAGGCCACTTTGCTGGATCGAATTGCCAATCGCCTTGAAGGCTCCAATGGAAGAAGTCGGCGACGATCACCGAGAGTGGCAACCCGCGTCGTTTATACTCGCGTGCCACCGAAAGCAATTCCTCCTGAGTGCTATACCGCAGTTTACATTGCCAAAAGCCCATAGCCCAATCAGGCATCATCGGTGTGTAGCCGGTGGCGTCGGCGTAGTGTTCCAGAATATCAGCCGGCGTTGAGCCTGCAGTTATCCAATAGTCTAACTGCACTGTAGCATGGGCGATCCAACGTGTGGCGTTCCTGCCTAGCTCGACTCGTCCCACCGCCGGGTTGTTCCACAAAAAGCCGTAACCGCGGCTGGAGAGCAAAAATGGCACGCTTGACTCGGTATTGAATTGAACCAGGTCGATAACGCAGCCTTTTTGATCCAAGTAACCGTGTTGATGTTGACCTAATCCATAGAGACGCTCGTCCTCGTAAGCCTTGAAGCGCGCTTGCACCTCAAAGTTGTCGCCAGCTGCATGGCGAAAATTACGGGCGGGTGGCCAATGGCGCGGTGCATCTTCAGCTAGATATTCACCGCCCGTGTTCGGATTGATAAATCGAATCGTGTTCTTGTCTAGCCATACCTCGGCGGCCATTGAGCCGTTGCGGATTGACGCGCGCGCTGCGTTGATTTCGATTTGGACGGTTGTGGCGGGGGGGGCGACCAGTGCCTGCGGCAGATCGTCACGGATTTCGGCATTCTCAGTGGCGCGCACACGCAGACTGTCAGACCCCCAGGGTTCGATCCGCACGGTCTGATGTCCCAGGTTCCAGACAAGTGCCTGATCCTGCTGCTCAAAGCCTGCCAAGATTCACTCCTTAATCACTGCTTCCCTGTTCCTATTGACTCGTTAGATATTCAAACGCGGGTCCAGCGCGTCACGCAGGCCGTCGCCAAGTAGGTTGAACCCCAGCACGGTAATCACGATGGCAATGCCAGGAATGAACAGCAGGTGTGGAGCATTGAACAAATTGTTGCGCTCCTCGCCCAGCCGAAGGGTATGGTCGGGAGGAGGCTAACGGGTTGGGTCGCTTTCAGGAATGCGGGGACAGTTTCCAGGCCCGGTACGCTGCCGAGCGGCAGGAGCAGCGGCGTTTCGCGCGGCAGGGCGACCACTTCGGGCCAGGTCAATTCGTCAAAGCGGAAGATGTCAGCCATGGTTCACTCATCGTCTAAAAACCCGGTTTCTTGAAGAAACCGGGTTGATGCGTTGCTACAGGTGGCGGTTGCTGCGCGGGTCCAGGGCATCCCGTAGGCCGTCGCCAACCAAGTTGAAGGAGAGCACGGTAAGCATGATAGCCAGACCGGGGAAGAGCAGCACCCACCACGCGCCAGTGGTCAGGTACTTGTAACCGCTGGAGAGCATTGCGCCCCATTCAGGCGTAGGCGGCTGGGCGCCCAGCCCAAGAAAGCCGAGCGCGGCAGCCTCGATAATGGCGGTTGCGATGTTGAGCGATCCCTGCACGACCAGCGGCGAGAGGCTATTGGGAAGGATGTGACCGAAGATTAACTTAAGATTGTTCGCGCCGACGGCGCGAGAAGCGCTGACGTAATCCAGTTCGCGCAGGGCCAGTGTGGATGCGCGCGCAATGCGTGCATAGACTGGGATATTAATGATGCTGATTGCCAGCATCGTGTTACCCAGCCCCGGGCCGCGTGCGGCGACAATCCCGATGGCGAGCAAAGTGGATGGAATAGAAAGAAGCACATCCATCAAACGCATGGAAATTGCATCAGTCCAGCCGCCGAGGAAGCCGGCGGCAAGACCAATCACACTGCCAATGAGGAAAGCAAAAGACACCGAGAAAATGCCGACGCGCAGGGAAATGCCCGCGCCGTGCACCACGCGACGGAAAACGTCGCGCCCGTGCTCATCGGTGCCAAAGTAATGTTCGGCTGAAGGTGCCTCCAAGCGGTCACGCAGGGCGAGATCGGTTCTTGGGTTATACGGCATGACCACAGGAGCCAGCAGGGCGGTCAGGATGAGCAACATCACAACGATCATGCCCACACGGGCATTCGTATTTTTCATAAAGCGGCGCATCACCAACTGTCCCGGCGTCGCGGATTTCTGGGGGACGCTTTCTGGAGCAAGAATAGGGATTTCAGATACGGTCATGGATCAGCTCTATTGGTAGGAAATACGTGGGTCGAGCATGCCATACAATATATCCACGCACAAGTTGATGGACGCAAACACCGTGGCAATCACCAGGGTCACGCCTTGAACAACCGGGTAATCGCGGAGCTGGATGGCTTCATAGACCCAGCGTCCGATGCCAGGCCAGGCAAAAATGCTTTCGGTCAGGATGGCGCCGGATAGCAGGAATCCCACCTGCAAACCGGCGATGGTCACGATGGGAATGAGCGCATTGCGAAAGGCATGTTTCATAATAACTTGAAATTGTTGAACGCCTTTGGCGCGCGCCGTGCGGACGTAGTCCTGGTTGAGGACTTCAATCATGGCGGCGCGGGTCATGCGCGCCAGAATGGACATGGGGACAGTGGAAAGCACCACCGCCGGAATGATGATGTGTTTGAACGCGTCCAAAAAGACGGCCCAGTTGGCAGTCAGCA
>Ga0105152_10000542_pt1 | contig 11451 bp, 11 predicted proteins | sample LakBais05cmmetaG_FD_81534 | JGI IMG/M metagenome (GOLD analysis project Ga0105152, IMG submission 81534) | Lake sediment microbial communities from Lake Baikal, Russia to study Microbial Dark Matter (Phase II) - Lake Baikal sediment 0-5 cm | ecosystem: Environmental > Aquatic > Freshwater >...
GCCGCGCTGGCCGTTCCCTATTATGGCGCGAAAATCCTGCTCACGGGCAAATACCGGCACAGCATCGGGCCGAAGTTCGGCTTCAACCGGCCTGACCTCTATGAAAGCATGCAGGGAACGCCGCGCATCTGGATTCATGCCGTCTCTGTGGGGGAAGTCACCGCTGCCGCGCCGATCATGGCCGCCCTGCGCGCGGCTTTTCCCGGCGCCTGCCTGGTTCTGTCCACGGGCACGGAAACCGGGCAGGACATGGCCCGCCGGCTTGTTGTCGAGGCCACGGCCATCATTTATTATCCCCTTGATATTCCCTATGTTGTCCGCAAGCTGATCCGCCTGGTCCGTCCGGATATTTTTGTTTTGACGGAAACAGAGCTCTGGCCAAACTTTTTGCAGGCCTGCCGGGATCTGGGGACAAAAGTCGTCATGGTCAACGGGCGCCTCTCCGGGCGTTCCTTTCAAAAATATGTCCGGACCCGCTTTTTCTGGAAACAGATCCTCAAGAATATTGACCAGGTGGGCGTCATCTCGGAAATCGACGCCCAACGTGCGCGGGCCATCGGCATGGACCCGGAAAAAATTCACGTCCTCGGGAATGCCAAGTATGACGGTCTGGCGGCGAAGGTTTCGCCCACGCTGCGGGAGGAAACGGCCGCCCGCCTGAACATGGCCGCCGGTGAGCGCGTGCTCGTGGCCGGAAGCACACACGAAGGCGAGGAGACCGTAATTCTGGCGGTCTTCCGGAAGCTGCTTGCGGTTTATCCGGATTTCAGGCTGATCCTCGTGCCGCGCCACGTTGAACGGGCCGTCGAAGTGATGAACCTGGTCCGGCAATCCGGATTTGATGGCCTCGCCCTGACGCAGATCGATCAGGGTCGGACGATGCGGGACGAAAAAGTGCTCGTGGTGGACGGGATCGGGGAGCTTTTCAAGGTTTACAGCCTGGCGACGGTCGTTTATTGCGGCGGATCGCTGGTCCCCAGGGGCGGACAGAACATTCTGGAGCCCGCCGCCTGGGGCAAGGTCGTCTTCTATGGCCCGTCCATGGAGGATTTCCGCGATGAAAAGATCCTGCTCGAAGCGGTCGGAGCCGGCATTCCCGTGAACGACGGCCCGGAGCTTGCGGACAAAATGCTTGCGCTGCTGCGGACGCCGGAAATGCTGGCGAGCAAAGGGCAGGCCGCCGGCCAGGTCGTGGCCGCCAACCGCGGCGCCTCCCAAAGGTACGCCGCCTTAATCATGACTCTGCCCGCCTGAGATACTCCTGCCACCTGACATCCACCCAGGCCTGCTGCTGGTTCAGTTGCTCGATGTTGATCTTCCTGAAGCGGCCCTGCTTTTCGAGGTAGTTGATGACGGGCAGGCGGTTGCCGCGTTCGGCCAGCGTTTTGCTGCGGCCCGTGAAACGGAATTTCCCGTTCTCGATTTCAAACAGGACGACCACCCCGGTTTCCACCGCAAGCTTCCCCGTCTTGATCGTATCCTTGGTCTCAAAGCCCCAGCCGGGCGGGCAGGGAACGTACATGTGTATGTACCTGGTTCCCTTGATCTTCTTGGCCTTGACAAACTTATCATACAAATCAATGGGATAGGATGGCGACACCGTGGCCAGGTAGGGGATATCATGCGCCTCCATGATCTTGAGGAAGTCCTTCTTGTGCTGTTGCTTGGTCAGGATCGGGGTCGTGGAGGTGAGCGCCCCCATGGGCGTCGCGCTGGAGCGCTGGGTGCCCGTATTCATATAGCCTTCGTTGTCGTAACACAGATAGATGAAGTCCGTGCCGCGCTCGGCAGCCCCGCTCAGGGCCTGAATGCCCATATCGAAGGTGCCGCCGTCGCCGGCGACGGCCATCACGGTCGTGTCCGTTTTGTTGAGGGCCTGGAGCCCCGCGACGATGCCCGACGCGGACGCCGCCGTACTCGCGAATGAGTTGTTCAGACAGGGGATCATGACCGGCGTGCTCGGGTAGATGCCGTGCAGAACGCACAGACAACTGGCTGGCAGCGTCACGATTGTGTTTTCGCGCAGCGCCTTTAATGCAAAGCGATAGCCCAGGGACAGACCGCATCCTTGACAGGCCCGGGTTCCGGGCAGAATATATTCCTTTGCATTGAGTTTGAAGAGATTTTCCGGCATATCATCACCCCGTCGTCGTATTGAGCCATGTTGTTTGTGGTTCCGCCATTCCCTGCCCAAATCCGGCCAGGGAATCCTTCGCCGCCGCGACCAGCTCGCGGGCCTTGACGTCCCGTCCACCCAGTCCGGCGATATAATTGTGAATGGGCGCATTGATGGCCGTTCCATAAAAGGCCGCCTTGAGGTCGGAGCACAGGCCGCCTTCATAACCGTAGCTGATGCTCTTTTCAAAGATCACGATCCCCTTCGCGTTGCGGAAGGCGTGGCGGACGTCCGCTTTCGGGAACGGCCGATAGGAGCGGATCCCGACGACGCCCGCCTTGATCCCTTCCTCGCGCAGGCGGTCTGCGGCATCCATGGCTTCACTGGCAAGCGATCCCATCCCGACGAGGATCAGGTCCGCATCATCCGTCCGGTATTCCCAGAGCATACCGCCGTGATCCCGGCCAAAGGCTTCGGCAAAGGCGGTATTGACGGCGCGTATCGTTTCGGGGGCCTTCTCCAGCGCCGCCTGCAGTTTATAGCGCATGTCCATGTAGCCGTCCCGCAGAACGCCTTCGCAGTCCCGGCGTTGTCCCGGAAAAAGAACCTGGTTGAGATTCATGGGATCGTCGGGCGACAGGATCGTATGCGGCCGGTACGGCGGCAGGAAGGCCTTGACTGCGGCGGCGTCGGGAACATCCACGGGCATCATGGTATGAGACAGGACGAACCCGTCGTAACAGACCATGACGGGGCAATAGACGGCCTCGGCGATCCGGTAGGCCTGAATGACCGTATCGATGATCTCCTGATTGTTGCTGCAGTAGAGTTGCATCCAGCCCGTATCGCGCTGGGCCAGGGAATCCTGCTGGTCATTGAAGATCGTCCAGGGTGCGCCGACGCCGCGGTTGACGCAGCACATGACGATGGGCAGGCGCGACCCGGCCGCCCAGTGGAGCTGCTCGTGCATGTAAAGCAGGCCGTTGGCGCTTGTGGCAGTAAAGACGCGGGCGCCGACGGTGGAGGCAGAGATGCAGACCGTCAGCGCGGAATGCTCCCCTTCCACGCGGACGTACTCGGCCTTCAACTCCCCGCTTTCCACATAGCTTGACAGGATTTCGGACAGTTGCGACTGCGGCGTGATGGGATAGGCCGCCACCACTTCCACGCTGCAGAGTTTCGCCGCCAGCGCGGCCGCCTGGTTGCCGGTGATAATCTGGACATTACTCATGGCTCTTGTCCTCCCTGACCATACTGATGGCCCGGGGCGGGCATTCTTCCGCGCAGATGCCGCACCCTTTGCAGTAGTCCAGATCGATCTCCACTTCGATGCCGGCCTTGACGACCCCTTCCGGGCAGTAGAGCCAGCACAGAAAGCAGGCGGGCTTGTTTTTCACGGTCGGGATGCATTTCTTGCGGTCAATGACCGGGCGGAGGCTCCGCCAGTCGCCTGTTTTTCCGGCCTCGCCGATGGATACGGTTCCCATGGCCGAGATGTTGTCGTCTTTCCGTTCTTTCATAAAAACGCTCCTTAATATCCTTGGAGAAACCCTATTTCCCCCGGATGAGAGTCTCTTCATAGGCGGCTTTCACCGCCGCAAAATTCTTGGAGACCGCTTCGCGGGACAATTTGCCCAAGAGGGCCTTTTCCAGATTTTCCAGCGATACCATGCCGGCGGCCCGGGCGAAGGCGCCCAGCATGGGTGTGTTGACTATCGGCGCCCCTTCCTTGATCAGGTGCTGCCTGAGGGCAACTCCGGCGGCATCCACCGTGGCCAGTCTAAACGCATCGCCGACCTTGAAATTATCCGGCGGCTGGGCCGTATTGATGATCACGAGCCCTCCCTTGCGGACCCTGCCCAGAATGTCCACGACGCCGAAGAGACTGTCATCGAGGACGACTGTGATGTCGGCCAGTTCTGTTTGCGAAAAGGTCCGAATCGGATTGTCGGCGATGCGCGTGGAAGCCGTCAGCGGCGCACCGCGCCTTTCGGGACCGAACGTAGGCGCCGATGTTACACCCTTGAATCCTTCCAGATAGGCGGCTTCGGCCAGGATCTGCGCCGCAACGACCACTCCCTGCCCTCCCCTGCCGTGCCAGATCACTTCGTACATGTTACGGTCTCCCCCTGCTTGCATTATTACAAATCATCCGTCGGCATCTTGGTTGATAGCCGCATAAATAAAAAGGCCATGGATTTTCCACCCATGGCCTTTAGGACACTGCTTATTATTACGGGGCTACACTTTCCTAAAAACGACGGGCGATGGGTTTAATCCCACCAATAGAAGAGAGAGGCACAATAACCCCAGGAGGCTTTTCAGATTCAGTGCGTTTCTCTTTCCCATCGAAGTCATTTTCAGGCAGTCCTAACAAAAAAGTGAGGTGACATTAAAACAAAACAAATGCGATGTCAACCCATAATTTCAATATTTTTGCAGAGGCTTTCATGATGCGCATGACAGACCTGCCTTGTAGCAGTTCAATGTCTCATGCTGGGCATATTTATTCTTGCGAATCAGCGGAGGGCGACGATTGCAGCGTGGCTTTATTCAAGCGGTCGTTTATGGCCGCACCCAATCCACTATTCGGGACGCGTTGGGCAACGATGAGTCTAAGGCCCATATCGTCAAGTTTTCTCATGATCTGATAAAGATTGGCCGCTGCTTCCCTCAAATCGCCGCGCGGGCTCAAGACTGCGGTCGGAGACCGAAAAAAGATGGCGGGATTCTGAAAGAGGATCACGCCGATGTCAGATCGCTGTGCATAGCTGTCTATATCATCAACCAGGAGCAGCGGTGTGGAGGGTGCGTAGTGCGAAGACATCATCCCCGGACTTTCATGCCTGTTTTCGGTTATGTTTTGATGATGGATGACCTGAATGCCTCCGATGAGTTCCTCAATGTCCTCTCGACTGACGCCGCCGGGACGCAACAAAAGAGGCGTTTCCCGCACAAGAGACAAGACGGTTGATTCGACCCCGACACGGCAAGCTCCGCCATCTACCAGCACATCATAAGCGCCGCGCAGTTGATCTTCAACATGCCGGGCCGTGGTCGGGCTTGTCCGGCCGAAAGCGTTGGCGCTGGGAGCCGCAATCGGTGTTTGAGAGAGATTTATCAGATCGCGCGCCCATTTGTTTGCCGGCATTCGTACGGCTACCGTAGCGTTTCCTGCCGTCACGATATCGGGCACAATGGGCAATTTTGGCAGGACCAGGGTCAGCGGCCCCGGCCAGAATCGCTCCATCAGCCTCTGTGCTGTTTCGGAAAGGCTTGCCGCCAGTGGCCGAACCTGTCGCCGGTCCGCCACATGCACGATCAGGGGATTATGCAAAGGACGTCCCTTGACTTCAAAGATGCGTGCCACGGCATCTGTGTTGACAGCATCCGCTCCCAGGCCATAGACGGTTTCCGTGGGAAACGCGACCAGGCCGCCCCGACGGATCGCTTCAGCCCCAGCCTGGACGGCACGAGAGAGGTCTCTCTCGGCATTCGGATGTTTGAGTATCCATCCGGCCGCATCTCCAAGCGTGTGGAAGACAAGCCTGTCCGGCGGAAGCTCGTCTAAATGCTTCGGGCCGTGGCCCGTGAGCAGATAGAGACCAAATGCGCCGGCCGCCTCGCCGGTCGATATATCATGAGGATGGTCGCCTATGACAAAAGATCGCATCAGATCAAGCTCATGGTCTTTGGCCGCCTGAAGGAGAAAGGTCGGGTTTGGCCCAATGCACCGGCATTGATCTCTTCCGGCATGGGGGCAGACATACCATTCTTCGATTTTGACGCCCTCCCGCTGAAGCATGCCGTCAAGACTGTTGTTTACTGCCGCGACCTGATTGACGGTCACTCGGCTTTCGGCAATGCCGGGCTGGTTTGTGACCACGAACAGACGATGCCTTTTCTGCAGTTGGCGTAAGGCGTCAATGGTATCCGGAAACAGTCGAATATCTTCGGGGTTGCCAGGAACACCGCCGTCTTCAATCAACGTTCCGTCACGATCTAAAAAAACAGCTGACCTGTGATTTGCCATTGGAGTCTCACAAAATATATTGAAAAAGTTAAGATCTTCCCGTACAGTCAGGGACGAAAAAGCGGCATTCAGTCTTCTCTTCGGTTAAGATGTTTTTGCCCAAAAAACTTTACTGAAGGAGGAAGATAGCACGAAACCGATAATCATTGCTACAATTATGGGTATGTGCCGCCGGGGGATTTGACGGCGGAGTGTTTTCGCGGCGCTCGATACGATTATTTTCAAGCAAACAGGAGGAAGCAATGGATCTGGGATTGAAGAACAAGGTCGCCCTGGTGGCCGGCGGGAGCATGGGGCTCGGCAAGGCCGTGGCGATGACGCTTGCGCAGGAGGGGGCCCGCGTGGCCATCGGCGCGCTCGATGACGCCCATCTGCCCGAAGCGGCTGAGGAGATCCGCCGGGCGACGGGCGGCGAGGTAATCGCCATTGCGGCGGATGTCAGCAAGGTGGAAGAGGCAAAGCAGTTCGTGCAGAAAGCCCTGGCGCATTTCGGCACGCTGGACATTCTGATCAACAACGCCGGCGGTCCGCCGTCGACGACTTTTCTTGAGATCGACGATGCGCTCTGGGAATACGGGTTCCGGCTCAACCTCATGAGCACGATCGCCATGACGCGGGAGGCGGTCCCGGTCATGAAGGCGAAGAAATGGGGCCGCATCATCAACATGACGTCCATCTCCGTCAAGCAGCCCATCGACGGCCTCATTCTGTCCAATACGATTCGCTCCGGCGTGATCGGCCTGGCCAAGTCGCTGTCGAATGAACTGGCGCCGTTCAACATCACCGTCAACAGCGTCTGCCCGGGCTATACGCTGACCGATCGTGTGCGGAACTTGGCGAAGGCCGTTGCCGAGAAGGAAAAAACGACTCCCGAGGCGATCATCAAGCGCTGGGAAGCGACCATTCCCATGGGACGCCTGGGCACGGCGGAAGAATTCGCGAGCCTCGTCGCCTATCTGGCCTCCGAATCCAGCGGCTACATCACGGGCGCGGCGATTCAGATCGACGGGGGCTGGTACAAGGGCATCATGTAGGCGTAGAGAATATCTTTCCTGGGGAGACAAAAAAACATTTGACAGAATATGCGCGTGCACTGCAAGGCAAAAAAACGTGATACGTTGAGGTGGTGATGTCCGAACTGGTTCGTTTCGGGGTTTCGCTGGAAAAATCGCTCCTGGACAGGTTCGATCTCCTGATCCGGGAACAGCAGTACACCAACCGCTCGGAAGCCCTGCGGGATCTGATCCGGCAGGAGCTGGTCCAGCGGGAATGGCGGGAGGGGGGCGACGTGGCGGGCGCCATCACCCTCATCTACGACCACCACAAAAGGGATGTCATGAGCAAGGTGACGGATACCCAGCATGCGTTCCAGGCAGCGATCATCTCCACCCAGCACATCCACCTCGATCACCACAACTGCCTGGAAATCGTGGCTGCTCGGGGGAAGGCGGAAGAGGTCCAGAAACTTGCCGACGCGCTTCGGTCTATCAAGGGGGTGCGTCATGCGACACTGAGCATGTCAAGTACGGGGCGGGAGATCAAATAACCGTATTATTTTTTTATCCGGATGTGTTACGAATTATGATTTCATGGCATTATTTCCGCCTGAAGGGGGTACCGGAAAGATGGAGCATCGTGTGATCAAGGGGGTGGTCCTGTGCGCCGTCCTTTTCGTCTCTTCGATCGCCTGGGGCGCTCACCCACTCATCACGGATGACACGGAAACGTTGGGAAAGGGAAAGTTTCAGGTGGAGGTCAGCGGTCAGTACGACTCCAAAAAGGAAACCCTCGACGGTATATCCGTGGAGGAGACAGGCGCCGAGGTCGCGACAACCCTCTCTTATGGTTTCATCGAAAGTGCGGATTTGGTCCTGAGCCTGCCCCATCATTGGGGCCAGGTCAAGGAAGATGGCGTCACGGTCTACGACGAAAAAGGTATCTCCGACATGATCATCGAGATCAAGTGGCGATTTTTCAAGAATGACGGGTTGAGCCTGGCGCTCAAGCCCGGCCTGATATTCCCGACCGGAAACAAGGGAAAGGGGCTCGGCTCTGGAAAGACCGGCTATCAGCTATTCCTGATCGGTTCAAAGGAAGTCGCACCGTGGGCGTTTCACGCGAATATCGGCTATATCGGAAACGAGAACGAGGTGAACGAGAGAACAAACATCTGGCACGCATCGCTGGCTGCGACCTGCGAGGTCGTCAAGGACCTGAAGCTCGTCGGGAACATCGGCATCGAGCGGAACCGGGCGGCGACGGCCGTAAAGGATCCCGCCTTTCTCATCGGCGGCGTCATCTACTCCCTGTCCGAACGTTTTGATATCGACTTCGGCGTGAAATCCGGGTTGACCCCCAATGAAACCGAATGGTCGCTGATGGCCGGAATGGCGTTCAGGTTTTGATACAGGCGGTTCATGGAGGACGCCACACTATGTAACAAGGAGGAACGACCATGCATATGGCGGATGCCCTGCTCTCCCCCGCCGTGGGGATGACGTTGTGGGCCGGAACGGCGGCGGTCGGCGGATACGCTTCGAAAAGACTCAAGGAACAGATCGATGACCGGATGATCCCCCTGATGGGGGTCCTGGGTGCCTTCATCTTCGCGGCGCAGATGATCAATTTCACGATCCCGGGGACGGGGTCGAGCGGACATCTGGGCGGCGGGATGATCCTTGCTATACTCCTGGGTCCACACGCCGCCTTTCTCGTGATGGCCTCGGTCCTGACGATCCAGGCGCTCTTCTTCGCCGACGGCGGGCTGCTCGCCCTCGGCTGCAACATCTGGAACCTGGGCGTCTATCCCTGCTATCTCGTCTATCCGTTTATCTATAAGCCGCTGGTCGGAGGCGGCAAAACCTCCGGGCGCATCCTTGCTGCATCCGTCGTGAGCGTCGTTTTGGCCCTGCAGCTCGGCGCCTTTTCGGTCGTTCTGGAGACGCTCTTCTCCGGCAAGAGCGAACTGCCCTTCGGTGCCTTTGTCCTTCTGATGCAACCGATCCATCTGGCCATCGGCACCGTAGAGGGTTTTATCACGGCGGGGATGATCAACTATGTTCAAAGTACGAGACCCGGGATACTCGATGGCATGGCTGCATCAAGACCCGCCGGTGCAGAGGTTTCGCTGAAGAAGGTCCTGGCGATATTCGCCGTGCTGGCCGTCATGACCGGCGGGACTCTCTCCTGGTTCGCTTCGACACAGCCGGATGGCCTGGAATGGTCCATCGAGAAAATCACCGGCAGGAAAGAACTGCCGGAGCAGGAGCACGGGATTGCTTTAGTGCTCAAAACCATTCAGGAAAAGACGGCGTTTCTGCCCGATTACAACTTCAAGCCTGCAGGGAACGAAGCAAAAAGGGAAGAAGCAGACCTTGCCTGGCCACGGATCGAAGGGGGAACCTCAGCGGCCGGGATCATCGGCGCGGCGATCACCCTCGGCATGATCGTACTGATCGGCATGGGGATCCGGTCCTTCCGGCGAAGATGAGTATAAACCATTTGTCATAGCCCCGGTGGGAGGGATCTGTTGTCCACCCGCCGGGATGCAGGGTTGGATCCCTTTGGACCCGGCCTGATTTCAAGAAATTATCCCATGACCTTCGACGAGCAGTACTTCAATATCGGCCGGCTGGATCGGCTCTCCTACCAGGACACCGCCGTGCACCATCTCGACGCACGGGTCAAGGTGATCGCGACGATGCTGTTTCTGGTCACCGTCATCTCCTTCCCCAAGTACGAGGTCGTCGCACTGGTCCCTTTCTTTTTGTTCCCGGCTCTGATCATGACCCTCGGCGAAATCCCCGTGCGGTTCATCTTCAGAAAAGTGCTGCTCGTTTCCCCTTTCGCAATCCTGGTCGGCATCTTCAACCCGTTTCTGGACACGGCAACCGTGGCGGTCATTTGGGGGGTCCCCGTATCGGGCGGATGCCTTTCCTTTGTTTCGATTCTCCTTAAGTTTGCGCTCACGATCAGCGCGGCCCTCCTGCTCGTGGCGACAACATCGTTCCCCGGCGTCTGCCACGCACTGCGGAGGCTGGGCCTTCCGTCTCTGTTCGTCTCGCAGCTTTTGTTTCTGTACCGCTATCTATTTGTCCTCACGGAAGAGACGATGCGGATCACGCGCGCCCGGGATATGCGGGCATTCGGTGTGCGCGGCACAGGGGTCCGGGTGTTCGTGCGACTGATCGGCGTGCTGTTCATCCGGACGGTGGATCGTGCGGAGAGAATCTACCGCGCCATGCTCTCCCGGGGGTTTCAGGGGGACATCCCGAGTCTCCGCTGCTCCCGGATGGCGGCGACCGATCTGGCATACCTGGCGGCAACGGTCTCGCTTCTGGCGGTCTTACGCTTCTTCCGCGTCACCGAGGGGATCGGGGCATTTGCACAGAGGCTTCTGCCATGAGCCATCATCTCATTGCATTCAAAGACGTGTTCTTTCGCTATCCCGATGGGACGGAGGCGCTCAGGGGAATCACCTTCAGGATCACCCACGGCGAATCCGTCGGAATTGTCGGCGCGAACGGCTCCGGTAAATCCACGCTTCTCCAGCACATGAACGGCTGCCTGATGCCGACGTCTGGAACGGTCATGATCGGGGATCTTCTTCTCACTGGAAAAACGACACAGGAGATCCGCCGCAAGGTCGGGATCATTTTTCAGAACCCGGATGATCAGCTCTTCATGCCGACGGTGTTCGAGGACGTCGCATTCGGGCCCTTCAATCTCGGGATCGATGAAAAAGGTGTTCGGGAGCGGGTCCAAAGCGCCCTTGAAATAGTTGATTGCCTTGATCTTATGGACAAACCGCCGCACCATCTTTCCGGCGGGCAGAAGAGTTCCGTTGCGATCGCTTCGGTCATCGCTATGGACCCCGACATCCTCGCGCTGGACGAGCCTGCGGCAAACCTGGACCCCAAATCGCGGCGATCGCTGATCATGTTTCTCAAGGCCTTCCGGCATTCCAAGATCATCGCCTCTCACGATCTCGACATGATCCTCGATGTCTGTGAACGCTGCCTCGTGATTGGAGACGGCAGGGTGGTTGCGGACGGTCCGTCCAGGCAGATCCTGTCAGACAGGACGCTCCTCGAGGAAAACAACCTGGAACTTCCTCTATCCCTCCAGAGGGAATAGCCGAAGGATGGACACCGATCTTGCGGTAAGAATATCGTTGAACTCAGATTTAGCGGCTACATCACCGGTGCGGCGATTCAGATCGACGGGGGCTGGTACAAGGGCGTCATGTAGGCGTAGAGTTTTTCCATCAGTTCGCCGAGTGTCCCGGGGTGCAGGGCCGAGA
>Ga0105152_10000544_pt1 | contig 11439 bp, 12 predicted proteins | sample LakBais05cmmetaG_FD_81534 | JGI IMG/M metagenome (GOLD analysis project Ga0105152, IMG submission 81534) | Lake sediment microbial communities from Lake Baikal, Russia to study Microbial Dark Matter (Phase II) - Lake Baikal sediment 0-5 cm | ecosystem: Environmental > Aquatic > Freshwater >...
CTCTTTTCGGATATCATCAGTTTCCTTCCTGATCCAACGTTTGTCATTGACAATGATGGAAAGGTACTGGCATGGAACCGGGCCCTTGAGGAACTCAGCGGCGTCTCTGCCGGAAATATTCTCGGCAAAGGAGATCACGAATACAGCCTCTGGGTGTACGGGAAACGGCGCCCGATCCTCATCGATCTTGTCCTTCACCCGGAGGATGTCGGCAGGCTGAATTATACCGGTATCCACTGGGATCGACGTACCGTAACAGCCCAGACTGAGATCACCCGGCCCGGCAGCGGGCACACAACATCACTCTCACTTGTCGCATCCCCGTTAATCGATCCAAAGGGGAAAATCACCGGCGCGATCGAGTCCATGCGGGACATCTCCCTTCTTAAGGAAGCAGAAGCTGAACTGGCCCGGATCAACCAGAACCTTGAAAAGATTGTCAAGGACCGGACCCGGTTACTGGAAGACGAGGTTGCCCAGAGAATACGTGCCGAGAAGGATGTGCAGGACGCCCTCAGCTATACGCGATCGGTGATCGAGGTAAACCCGGATCTCATGGTTGTCCTCGATCGGAACGGCACGGTGCTGGATATCAATGCCGCAGCCGAATCCCTGACCGGCATACCAAGGGAGCAGCTGATCGGGACACCATATTTCGGTTATCTTGTGGATGACGGAACACTTTACGATGCATTCTCCAAACTTCTGGAAACAGGAAGGTTAGAGAATGTTATCCAGATACGCAGGACCGACGGCCACGTAACGCCGCTGTCCGTTAATGCAACGGTGATTGCAAGAAGCGCTGGAGCCGATGCACGGATCATCGTCTCCGCCCACGACATCACCCGCCAGAAGCAGGATGAGGAAGCCATACGGGCGTCACTGGAGGAAAAAGTCATTCTCCTGCGGGAAGTCCATCACCGGGTAAAAAACAATCTCCAGATCATCATCAGCTTAACCAACCTCCAGATGCGCCAGATCGATGATCCCGGGGTAAAACAGATCATGACCGAGACGCAGAACCGTGTGCGGGCGATGTCCCTTGTCCATGAGAAACTCTACTGTTCCGAGAGCCTCTCCCGGATCGACTTTGCGGATTACACCCGATTCCTTGCAACCCAGCTCTTTTCGTTTTACGGCTTGGACACGCGGAGAGTGCGGCTGGATCTTGCAATGGGTGAGATCATGGTGGACATCAATACCGCTGTACCCCTCGGCCTGCTCATGAACGAGCTCGTCTCCAATACCCTCAAGCATGCCTTTCCGCACGGGAGGGAAGGGACGATCAGCATCAGTGGCGGGGACGAAGGCAATCTCATCACACTGGTTGTCCGGGATAACGGTATCGGGATCCCGGCGGACCTTGACTGGAGGAATACCCAGTCGCTGGGTATGCGCCTCATAACCATCCTCGTCGATCAGGTTGACGGGACCATCACGCTGGACCGTAATCAGGGAACATCTTTTACCATAACTGTCAGAAGAAAACCTGCCATTGGGGGTAAGGAATGAGGAACACGGGTGCCGGCACCCTGCAGAGCAGGGCTATGATACCCCGGGCAGGCAGATCGGGTATCTTCCGCAATCTCCCGGTTCCGGCTGAACTGAGTAATCCCGGTGACATGTCCTCCACGTCCCCCGTGAACAATAACAATTCTTTCAAGGATGATAATGTATGAAACCTCAGAAATCCCCCAAGCGAACCGGAACTAACAATCCTGCACAAGTGGATTCTGCTGCACACCAAATCGCACAGGAAAAGTATACGAAATCGTTCCTCTTAGCCCCGGATGCAATCACGGTCAGCGAACTGGAATCCGGGCGGTTTATTGAGGTTAATGATGCTACATCCCATATCTTCGGTTTCTCCCGAGAGGAACTTATCGGAAAGAGCGCTTCTGAACTAGTGTCTCGTCAACTTTCAAGTGTCGGATAAAGGCGGCGTAATTTTACCCTGGCATCGTCAGTTGTAAATTGCCAATTAACCGTTGCAATTTTGTTATTTCTAAATTTTTGCCATGCCATTACTTCTTTCTCGATGGTCTCGATATCAGCAATTCTTCTGTTCAAGCACTGGCGTGTAAGCACACTCAATTCAATTTCAGCCATATTCAACCAGCTGCCGTGCTTTGGAGTGTGAACAAATTCAAATCTGTCCCATAATGCTTTTGCTGTATCTGGCGGAAAAACCTCATAAAATGATCCTGCTTCGTGCGTGTTCAGATTATCCATAACCAAGGTTATTTTTTTCGCACTCTCGTATTGACTGGCGATCTCATTGATAAAGGACGCCCAATCCACTTTGGTTTTTCTTTGTGTAACTTTTACGATACGCTTTCCTGCCAAGGGTTCACTTGCAAGGAAGATATTGCATACACCACAACGACGGTATTCATAGTCGTGTTTGGCAATATGCCTTGGCGATACTGGAAGGGGAACTTTTGTCTCGGAGATCAACTGCTTTGGAGATTCATCCATGCAGACAACGGGATAAAGTGGATCATACGGACGCTTGTAAATGTCGAGCACTCTTTCCATATTTGCAACAAAACTTCCATTTTGCGTGGGTGGGATTACCCAACCCTTATGTTGCCACGGTTTGATTTCGTTTTTTTAATATTCGGCGTATAGATTCGTGCGATATGTTGTCGATATAGTGAAGTTCGACAACCTTGTCAGATAATAATCTCAAAGACCACCGTACGAAACCATCAGGAGGTTCACTGCAACTCAATGCGATCAAATGGGCTTCGAAATCCCCATCTGTCTTTTTGGTATAAATGCGAGTTCCTTTTTTTCTGTCGAGTGCTGCATCGAACCCCTCTTCAACAAATCGCTTCTTGAGACGGTCAATTTTTCTCATGCTGACATTCAGCACGCGGGACATTTCTTCATTTGTCGAACGTTCTGTTTGAAACTCCCCTGTGTCACATCCAAGTAGAATCAGCGCGTTAAGGATTGTTTGAGATCTTTGCTTGCCCCTGGCTGTGAGTTCTGTTAGTTTTTTGCGCTCGTCTTCGGAAAGTGTTACGATGTATTTCATCATATCCAACTCCTCCAAGTAGAATATGAAAGTAATACATCAAATTCTTTGCGACATTACATGATTGACGTGACACTAGGCATCTGGTTGAGAAAGGAGGATCGGGACGCATTTATCGAACAGGTCATAACGCGGGGCCGGGTAGCACAATACGAGATAGTCGAGCGGCGTAAATTTGGCGAACTGATCAATGTATCGATAACTGCCGATACTATGATCATTGGCAACATCAGGTATCTTATCGCTGTTATCCATGACATCACGGACCGCAAGCTGGCTGAACAGGAGTTAAAGGAGAGCGAGAACCGGTACAGTGCTCTCTTTACCAACAACTACTCGGTCTCGCTCCTTATCGTCCCGGACACCGGCAGAATAATTGATGCAAACGAGGCGGCAGTGCGGTACTACGGGTATTCCCGTGACCAGTTACTGTCAATGGGGGTTTATGACCTCAACCGGCTGCCGGAAGATACGGTAGTCCGGAACCTCAAACGGGCAAAAGACGAGAAAGAGAAGCATTTCTTCTCCACCCATTACCGTGCGGACGGAGAAAAGTGCTACGTGGAGATCTATTCCGGCCCGATCACGGTACAGGGTAAACCGCTCTTTTATTCGATCATTCACGATATCACGGAAAGGAAGAGAGCCGAGGAAGCACTCCGGCACAACGAAGCAACCCTAAATGCCATTCTCCAGAGTTCCCCGATTCCGAATTTTGTCATCGATAACCAGCACCGGGTGATCTCGTGGAACAAGGCACTGGAAAATACCACCGGCATCGAGGCCCGGACAGTGCTTGGGACGAGCATTCACTGGAAGGCATTTTATGTTGCGGAACGTCCCTGTCTTGCCGACCTGCTGGTTGACGCGCTCATTGACAAGATCCCTGAACTGTATACAGATAAATGCAGGAAATCAGAGATCATCGAGGGTGCCTATGAGGCAACCGACTTCTTCCCCCATTTGGGAAAAAGCGGAAAATGGCTTCATTTCATTGCCGCACCCATCCCTGACAGCGACGGCAGAGTAATCGGTGCGGTGGAAACCCTCGAAGATATTACCGGGCTTGTCCAGGCCCAGCAGGAGTTCAAAGAGAGCGAGGAGCAGTACCGCACCCTCATCGATCAGCTGCCGGATTATGTCATCGTCCACCACGATGGGATCCTGCTCTATGTCAACCCGGCGGCGGCAGCCTGCCTGGGGTACGATGCCAAGGCACTTTCGGGGAAACCAATTCTCCCGTTCATAGCCCCGGAATATCATGATACTGCCCGGATGGCAATTGCAGAAAGTATGGCGAGAGAGTACATCCCCTCCTATGAGATGAAGATTAGAGCAAAGGATGGAACATTTCGTACGGTTCTGGCCAATGGTGCGGTAATCACCTTTGAGGGCAGGACTGCCATCCTCAACGTGCTAACGGATATCACCTCTTTAAAACAGGCTGAAGAGGTGATACAGTGTGCAAACGAGGAGCTGGAAAAACGGGTCGCAGAACGGACGGAAGCCCTGATCAGAGCCAACGAAAAGCTAACAGCCGAGATAGCGGCACGAACACATGCCGAGCATGAGGTTATCCGGTCCCTGCAGGAAAAGGATATCCTGCTCCGCGAGATCCACCACCGGGTCAAGAACAATCTCCAGATCATTGCAAGTCTCTTGAACCTCCAGTCACGGTACATCACCGATCCAAACGTGCTGGAATCGATTAAGGACAGCCAGAGCCGGGTGCGGGCAATGGCCCTTGTCCACGAGCGGATTTACCGCTCCCACAACATTGCGGTGATTAACCTCAAAGATTACCTGATGTATCTCACAAAACAGATCTTCCAGTTCTACAATATCCAGCAGCACCAAATCGCGATCACGGTGATCATGGATGACATCATGGCCGACATCGACACGGTCATACCGATCGGGCTCATCATGAACGAACTGGTATCCAACTCGCTCAAACACGCCTTTTTGGATGGCAGGAAAGGGACAGTATCCATCGAATGTACCCCGCAGGATGCGGTTATGCTCAGGATTGTCTACCACGACAACGGGACCGGCATGCCCGCCGGGTTTGACTGGAAGAACACGGAATCCCTTGGCCTCCGGCTGGTGAACGGCCTTGTCGACCAGCTGGACGGGACAATCGATCTGGGCACGGGAGAAGGAACGACCTTCATTATAAAAATAACGATGAACCCTGCCGGCAAAACCGGGTGACGGGTATCTACAAGCCAACGGAGGTATACCTGAATGACCGACCGGATGAAGCCGGAGATCGGTGAGCATGACAGCATATCCTGTTCTCTCCATCCCGGGTATCCTGTAAACCCTTTGACCATCAGCGAACGTGTTCATTCTTTGGACAACATTTATAAGGATGAATAATGATCCATTGACTAGACAGGGGGGAACCTTTCCATATCACATCCATCCATCTTCATTGTCGAGGATGAGCTCATCGTAGCAGAGGATATCCACCAGACTCTGGAAAAGCAGGGGTATTCGGTAGCCGGGATTGCCCGATCCGGAGAGTCTGTGCTGGAAACTTTAAAAGAGATTCATCCCGATCTGGTGCTCATGGATATTCACCTTGCCGGTACCATTGACGGCATCGACACCGCAGAGCAGATCCGGACTCTGTATCATATCCCGGTCATTTTTCTCACCGCCTATTCCGATAAGGCGCTTCTTGACCGGGCAAAAGTCACCGAGCCGTACGGCTATGTCCTCAAACCATTTGATGAGCGTGAGCTGCATTCAGCCATCGAGATAGCGCTCTACTAACACCGGATGGAGGAGCGGGCAAAAGAGAACGAACGCACGATCCGGGTCCTCGCCAATGCCATCCCCGACGCGATCATGCTCCTGGATCACAATCGGCAGATCATTGCCCTGAATGATGCCATGGCGCGCCGGTTCGGGTATAATTATACAAGGGAACATGGGAATTCAGCCATCCAGCTTGACCGGAACGGGATGTTCACCTCCATGGAATCCCGGATAAGAGAGCTCCTCCATTCCGGTCGGCCGGTCCACTTCGAGGAGAAGAACCAGGATGAGTGGCTTGAGATCTCCTTCATCCTCATCCCCGGATCGGAGGGACAGAATCCCAGGTTTTTTGTCCAGTACCATGACATCACCGACCATAAGAGATTCGAGGAGCAGCTGAAAAAAGAGGGAATAACCCAGATCGAGCAGAACATGGAGCAGTTCCAGATCTTAAACGACCAGATACGGAACCCGCTCCAGGCAATCATGGGATATGTGAATCTCGACTGCTTCCAGTACCGGGAGCGTATCATGGACCAGATCATGATGATTGACAGCCTCGTTGACCGTCTGGATCGCGGCTGGGTGGAGTCTGTAAAGGTCAGACGGTTCCTTCTCCGGCACTACCGGGATAATACTGATGATGTGCCGGATCCAATGTCCGGAGCGAAAGACGGGGGACGCAGCTGATGGATGCCGTCCTGATCGTTGATGATGAACCCGCGATACGGGAAATTTTCACCGTGTACCTGGAGATGGGGGGATACAAGTCCCTCACGGCGACGGGAGGAATGGAGTGTCTTGAGCTGTTAAAGACGCAAAAACCCGATATCATCCTGCTGGATTTGATGATGGAACCCATGGACGGTTTGGAAACACTCCTTGCGATCCGGCACTACCCTCCCTCCAGTCAGATTCCGGTGATAATCATCACGGGAAAACAGCCGACTCCTGAAGACATTTTACAGTACGGGGGTCTCATTGAGAATTTTATTGTAAAGCCCGTTGATTTTAAAATGATTGCTGAATCCTTCCATCGCATTATTGAGAAAAACCGGGAACTGGGCCGGGAAATTGACCGGATTAAGAACGGGGAGCAGGATCCGGAATTACTGAGCGAATATACCCGTCTCCTGCGGCTCGTCAGGGTCGCGCACAACCTCAAAAAACGGCTCAAGGACCGCCAGTGGGCAGACCGGATTCCCTTAAAAAAACTGGAGGAACGACTGCAATGGCTGCATAAAAAACTGGGTTTTACGGACCGCCTTCTGCAACGGGATGAAGGTGAATGACAGACCCGTCTGGGAGAAATGCAATAAATAAACCGGAACTGTTTTCAGGACAACCAGAAGAACGATTACACAAGGGATGCATGATGGAAAAATCGGTGATATTTATCGTGGAAGATGAAGCAATCGTTGCAGATGATATCAGAGAGACCCTGATCAGCCTTGGGTACACGGTCGCGGGAACCGCAAAGTCCGGGGAGATCGCTCTTGAAAAGATCAAAGAACTCAGGCCCGATCTCGTGCTCATGGATATCCATCTTGCCGGCAAGATGGACGGAGTCGAGACCGCGGGAAAAATTCACGTACTCTACGATATCCCGGTTATCTACCTCACCGCCTATTCCGATAAGGCGCTCCTTGACCGGGCAAAAGTCACCGAACCGTACGGGTATATCATAAAACCCTACGATGAACGGGAACTGCAATCCGTCATCGAGATGGCCCATTACAAGTATGTAATGGATAAAAAACTCAGAGAGAGCGAAGACCGCTTACGGAAACTAAACGATGAGCTTGAAGCCCGGGTAGCCGCCCGCACCGCCTCCCTCCGGCAGCAGCTCCAGTTCCTCCAGCAGCTGATCGATACCATACCCGCACCTGTGTATTACAAGAATTCGAAGGGGGAGTACCTTGGCTGCAACAATGCCTTCGAAGCCTATACCGGCATCCCAAAACGTGAAATGGCCGGGAAGACCGATGCAGCCCTCTTCTCCTCCGATATGGCGGTTCTGTCTGACGAGAAAGATTCCCAGCTGATGAGCCGTAAAGGGATCCAGGTTTACCAGGCAAAATTCCCCCATGCAGATCATAATCCGCGGGATGTCATATTCAAGAAAGCCACTTTCAACGATACTGACGGATGTATTGCCGGGTTCATCGGTGTGATGATTGACATCACCGATCGTATCCATGCAGAAGAAGCTTTGCGGGAAAGCGAGCAACGGTTCAAGGCAATTGTCGAGGACCAGACGGAACTCGTGTACCGCAGCAGCCCGGACAGGACCTGCGTGTTTGCAAATACTGCGTTCCTCCGCTTTTTCAACCGGAAAGAAAAAGATACCATCGGGTATCTTTTTACCCCTTCGGTTCATCCTGACGATGCAAAGCGGGTTCACCCGCACCTCGCAGCCTTGTCCCCTGAAAACCCGGCGGCCTCGATCATATACCGGGTAATTCTTCCGGATGGAGCCGTGCGAAATCTGCACTGGAACACCCGGGTGTTTTTTGATAGCAACGGGCAGATCACAGAGTACCAATTCGTCGGGCATGAAACACGTGAGCAACCGGGACAACAGGTACGCACACCAATCTTTCCGTAAAAAAACGGGTCACGGATCAGACCCGCCCCGGCAATCCTCCGTTATTCCCAGATCCGCGATCCTGCCTCCATGTTCCCGGCAACCGGTAGATCAGATTCAGGGGAAATTTGCGATAGCAAAATGGCTAAACACGGCCTCTCATAAAAACCCCAAAACGTCCCCTATCAGGGCAAACGGAGGTTATCCCGGGCTAATCCGGAAAAAACCTGCCCGCATTTTTACGAATTATGCCCTCTGGTCTGGAAAAACGGGTAATCGGAGATTCCAACGGGGAGATCCCGGCAGTACCCGTAATTATGGGAGAAGGTGCCTGAACCGGGAGGGCGTCCATGGAAGAACAGGGAAGCCGGACTGGTGCCCATTTCCTGACTGGTGAGTAAGGATAGCCCGCGGTTCCCGTACTTCTGCGGGAATGAATGCTCCATGAAAAAAACCGCCGCTGCCGGTGGCGGGAGGATAAAAAGAAAAAACCGGAATTGTTCCCTTTCGCGATACACGGATGAGAAAAACCCGGGAAAAATTTTCTCCCGGCCTATTCCTGTAACACCGGCACGGGTTATTGCAGAAGGATCAGCATATGCCGGTTATCCCCGGACTCCTCGCGGATAATCCCCGTCTTCAGGCTCACCGTTTTTATCCGGTCGCTCTTGGTGGACACCCGTGCAATCGGGGGAAGGTAATGGATAGCTTCGAGGCTCAGGATGCCCTTGATGGTGTCATCGACCGGACCATCCGAGGTTGAAGTGGTGAGGCCGACGAGCATGAAAAACTTTTTTCCCTGCATCTCTTCCTGCGTCCATCCCAGCAGAATCTCCGCTGCGGAATTGGCAAACACGATGCTGTTCTGCATATCGATGATCAGCCCCGCGTCCGCAGATTTTGTCAGGAACAGTTCAAGGTTCTCCCGGTTCGAACCGAACCGGGTTTTCATGCGGCGTTTGTAGATGGCAAACTCAATGTTGGAGTAGAGCTCGCGGGGATTGTAGGGTTTGACAAGGTAACTGTGGGAGTGTGTTTTGATGGCCCGGCTGACAGTCTCATCATCCGCATAGGCGGTCAGGAATATCACCGGGATATCGGTGATTTCGTTGAGCTTTTCTGTTGTCTGGATACCATCGATATCCCCTTTGATATGGATGTCCATCAGAATGACGTCGGGCTTATGCTCCATGGCAAGAGCGATCGCCTCGTTGCCGGTGACTGCAATCCCGACAACCTTGTAACCCATCTTTTTCAGCGCTGCCTGGATGGAGAGTGCCACAACACCTTCATCTTCAACGATAAGGATCGATTTTTCCAGCATCTGTATCACACCGCACCATTATTCCTGATGCATACCTTATTTTAGTAAGGATACCCGGCTTATTAATAATATGCTCATAATATTATCAGCAACCCGGTGGGGACGGATTCGTCCTTCCGCGCCGTCATGCACCGGAACCTGCCATAACCCGACGCAGCATTATGCTGATGCTCCCAAACGGTGATGCCGCCTTCTCACTGGCGGCACCCGCGAAATTTCCCCTGCTCTCCCTGTAAAAGGGTATCTTTTATATAATCTCAGCGGTAATTCTCAGGTGAGAGTACCGGGCTGTTCTGGATTTCATACCGGATAAAATTCAAAGAAACGCCGTCAGCCTCAGGTAAACGTGGTGTTATGAAAGATAACTGGTGGAAACTCTTCTGGCTGTGCATCATCGCAGTACTTACCCTTGAAATCATCCTCGCGACCGTTTTTTCCCTCAATAGCGGGACCCTGGAGATCTTCCCCTACCTGTTTATTCTCCCCGTTATCCTCCTCGCCCGGACCTACCCGCGGTTTGCCATCTATTTTACCATCATCCTTGGCTGGATTTACATCGGCCTTGTCTTCTTCTATATACCCTATGAGATCAAATCCTTTGCGTCCAGTGTCGCGTGGTTTTACATCTTTGTTACGATCGGGGTCGTCATATCTTCCCTTGCGGAATCCGACCAGCAGGAGAAGAAATTCCGGGAGATGTTTGACAACTCCCTTGCAGGTATCTTTAGCTTCGACATGAACACCCGAAATCTCGTCCAGTCCAACCTCCAGACTGCTGCAATGCTCGGGTACACGCCTGCAGAAATGGAAGGGCGGGACATTGCTTCCTTATGGTCGGATGAAAAGGAGCTGCAGGATATCGTAAGAAAAATATCTGCTGAAAAAAAGATCGACACCATTGAACTTGCATTAAAGAAAAAAGACGGGGGGAAGATCTGGGCCCTCCTGACTGCATCGATGGCAGGTTCGTCGCGTATTGTCTGTTCTGCAATCAACATCACCGATAAAAAAGAGATCAGGGACAACCTCACCGAGTCCGAGTTGCGGTATCACATGCTCTTTGACCGTGCTACTGATGCCATCCTCATTCACGACCTTGCCGGGACAATCCTGATTGCCAACGATATCGCATCGCAGCGATCGGGGTATACGGTGAAGAATCTCCAGGAACTCCGTCTGCAGGATCTGGGCATTGTACCTGCCGGGGGATTATCGGCCGACCAGAACACCGAGCTCCAGGTAAAGGGCCAGTATCTTTTTGAAACCCTCCTCATGACCAGGGACGGCATCCCGCTCCCGGTTGAGATCATCTGCAAGCTCATCGAATACAGCGGCCGGCCGGCGATTCTCAGCACGATCCGGGATATCACCGAACGAAGACGCGCTCAGGCTGCACTCATGGAGAGTGAGACGCGGTACCATATGATCGGTGACCTGGTCCCCTTTGGTATCTGGGCGTGCGATGAGTCAGGAAATTTCACGTACCTCTCCGAATCCTTCCTGTCCGTTCTGGGTATTACGCTGGAGGAATGCAGGAAACGTGGCTGGATGCACCTGCTGCCCCGGGAGGATTACGACCGGACCATTGCTGACTGGCACCAGTGTATCCAGACCGGCTCATTCTGGGATTACGAGTACCGGATCGTGGAAAAGAAAGGAAAAGTCTTCATCGTGCTGAGCAGGGGTGCGCCCCATACGGACAGTGCCGGTAAGATCACC
>Ga0105152_10000547_pt1 | contig 11428 bp, 13 predicted proteins | sample LakBais05cmmetaG_FD_81534 | JGI IMG/M metagenome (GOLD analysis project Ga0105152, IMG submission 81534) | Lake sediment microbial communities from Lake Baikal, Russia to study Microbial Dark Matter (Phase II) - Lake Baikal sediment 0-5 cm | ecosystem: Environmental > Aquatic > Freshwater >...
ATCCAAAGTCCTTCATTGAAGGTTGGTCTGGTTCAGGGAAATATCGACCAGTCGATAAAATGGAATGAATCTTTTCAGCTGGAAACATTAAAGATCTATCGAAAGTTGTCAATGAAGGTTGCTGAGGATAAACCGGATCTCATTATCTGGCCTGAAACGGCCACCCCCTTCTTCTTCCAGGAAGTCAAAGAATATCAACCCATTGTCTTCGAAATTCCTGAAAAGACGAATGCCTTCCTTCTCTTTGGAACTCCTTTCTATAAGATAGAGAGGGGAAAGGTCGATTACTATAACAGCGCCTTCTTGTTATCTCCATCGAAAGAACTGATAGGAAAGTATGATAAGATCCACCTTGTCCCTTTCGGAGAATATGTTCCTCTCCGGAAACTTCTTTTCTTCATTGAATCATCCATAGGAGAAGGCATTGGAAATTTCAAACCTGGAAAAGAGATTGTTCATCTTCCTCTCCCACAAGGGAAATTTGGGGTTCTCATCTGTTTTGAAATCATCTTTCCAGATCTCTGCCGGAGGTTCGTCAAGGAGGGAGCAAATTTTTTGGTGACCATCACAAATGATGCCTGGTTCGGTAAAACTTCTGCTCCATACCAGCACCTCTCCATGGCCACCTTCAGGGCCATCGAAAATCGAGTCTTCATCGCAAGAGCGGCGAATACAGGAATCAGCGCCTTCATCGATCCTAAAGGCAAGATTGTTAAACAAGGAGATATTTTCACGGAAGAGGCGATGAACGGAACCATTCGAATGATGAAAAGAAAAACCTTTTACACCCTCTATGGCGATGCCTTCGCTTGGATCTGCTCTGGTTTCTCCATCATTCTATTAGGCTATGCTCTACTTCAGAAAAGATAGAAAAGATTATTAAGCCCATGATGGATGAATTGAGAAGAAGGGATTCACAAAATCATTGTAACCCAAAAATCATTTAAGGAGAGACCATGGAACTTCTTTACCTCAGTCGCAAGGATGTAGAAGATCTGGGTATCACCATGAAGGAGGTGCTCGAGGTGGTAGATCATGGCTTCCGCCTTAAAGGGCTGGGCAAGACAGAAATGCCACCGAAGCCCGGTATCCATCCCAGAACCAATGCTTTTATCCACGCCATGCCGGCTTATGTGAAAGAGGTTGAAGCTGCCGGGTTGAAATGGGTCAGTGGCTACCTCACCAATATCGAAAAGGGATTGCCCTATATCACGGGCTTGCTCATCCTTAACGATCCAGAGACTGGAATTCCAATAGCTGTAATGGACAGTGCATGGATCACAGCCATGCGCACTGGGGCCAGTGTTGGCATCTCGGCGAAATATCTCGCAAGGCAGACAAGCAGCATAGCCGCTATGTTGGGTTGTGGGGTTCAGGCCCGTACGAGTCTTCGGGCTCTTGTTGAGACCTTGCCGGAGCTGTCAAAAGTTCGCTGCTATGATCTCTATCCTGAGGCCACGAAGCGCTTTATGGAGGAGATGAGCCAAGTCTTCCCAAAACTCAACATGATAGCTTGCACAAGTCCTGCTGAGATGATCGAAGGAGCAGATGTGGTGGTAACAGCCATTCCTATCGTTACAGAGCCAAAGCCTCCGCTTCATGCTGGGATGCTCAAGAAAGGAGGCCTCGCTGTCTCACTCGATTACGATTCCGCATGGACCAGTTCAGCCATGAAGGAGTGCGATAAGTTCGTCTCTGATGACATCGGACAGTTGTTCAGCACCAAAAAAGAAGGAATCTTTTTCAGTGGTATTCCTGAGAAGATTTATGCAGACCTTGGAGAACTGGCGGCCGGATTAAAGCCAGGCCGTGAGGACCCGTTGGAGAGGATCTTCTCCATGAATATGGGAATTGCTGTAGACGATATGGTCACAGCCAAACTCATCTATGAACGAGCATTGGAGAGGAGAAAAGGGGCAAGGCTTCCCCTTTAGTCACCCCCCTCGATGAATCCTTTCCCCCCACTCCAAAATATGTGCTTTATCTTAGGACTAACCAAACTCCCAGAATTAAGATTATTGTTTTGCATCGAGCAGGTTAAATTGATCGTTAAACATCAAATTTACCAAAAACCAAGTCGCCTTAGGTCTGTAGAAAAACTCCCATACGGTCGGACTTTTTTCTAATTTCAACAAATATACAAATCTTACTACTGCCGTTCCGAACTTCTCTTCCCGAATCAATTCAAACCCAAGCATCTTACCCAATTGTGGCAAACCGCTCTCTGTCTGACGTTTGACTGTTTCTACTGCTTGAGGTTTGGTTTGAGGAATCGTCGAACCCGCAAACAGTTGGTCATAAGCTTGAGATATTTTACCTCCTTGTAATGTGCGGAAAAAAGTCTCAGCCATTGCTTTGGGTGACTGGTCTTGGGCTGTGCAGACTGAGACTAACATTACAAAAAAGATCATTGCCAAAATGGTCGTTCGTCGCATCTTAACTCCTCCTTTTAATATGTAAGATTAGTTGTTTAGTTTACCCTTTTGAAAAGATGGTAAAAAGGAAGTTATTTAAAAAGAATTATTTTGTCAAATGAGGTGATGCACCGAGGTTGCTTTATCAAGGAATAAAGGTAGGGTTCCCGTGTCGATCAGAAAGGAGGCGGAGGAATATGGAGAAGTTGATTTTTCTCCTGCTCGCATTGGCGATGATGATCAACTTAGCCTCGATTGGGATTGGATGCAAAGCCAAAGCGCCAGAGAAGCCATTGGTTAAAGAGAAGGCAAAACCTGCTGAGGCACCTGCTCCAGCCTCGTCTGCTCCAGATGACGAGGATGATTAAACTCTTACCCCACAATGGAAAGAGGAAAATCAGGGTGTTGCCACAAACCCGTGGTGACGCAGGTACGCCATGTTATGGGTCAGAAGTTTTTCCCCCTCTCCGGGGTTGTAGCCTTCCAGCGAGACAATTCCACCGTAGATACGGCTCAGGGCTTTTAGTATCTCTACCACTGGCAATTGACCTTCCCCGAGGGGGAGGTGTGTGGTAGAGGGAGTATTATCACTGAAATGAACATGGCAGATCCATTCGGCCCTCATCTGGTTCAGAAAGGACAAGGGATCCATCACCGTCACAGTGTGAGCGAGATCAAGGGTGAGCCGGATGTGCTTCCAAGGATGGCTAAATAGGCGTGTCACATCATCCGGAGCAACGAAGATTTCCTTGGCTCGCTTCTCCATATTCTCCAGTCCTACCTCGACTCCGTCTTCCTTTGCCCACTCGTCCAGAAGGGCCATAGTTTCCTCAAGGGATTGCCACGTTGCTGACCGATCTCCCTTCGAAGAAGAGAGCGCCCCGGGATGAACCACGACGATCCTGGCTCCCACGGCGGCGGCCAGTTGCAGGGACGATCGGATCTGACGCCTTGACTCACGACGTATGCTAATGTTTGTTGAGGTGATGTTCAAGTCGTACGAGGCTGCATGAATGGTGAGATCTAAGCCCAGGGTCCGAGCATGGCGGGCAATCGTTGCTGGCCTTTGGCCTCCAGACCAGTAATGCTCCATCCAGATCTCTGCTGAGTCATAGCCCAGACGGGCGATGAAATCCAAGGCCTCCGTGACGCATCGGTCTTTCAAGAAGTAAGAAGAAGCACCAAATCTCATTCGGTCCTTATCGTTCGTAAGCTTGCTGAATGCCATTTTGCCACAGAGGTGAACGTTAGAGGGTAAAGACCATTGCTTGATGGATCCTCAGAGAAACTCTGTCTCCCTCGCGATAGGGAAGGGATGCCTGCCCTTCCACCCGTAGCTCCAGTTTACCTACCTTGACCCGATAATCTACCACGCGGCCAAGGTATACCGCGCGGTTCACTTCGCCCCGAAGGCCGCCGTTAGGTGGTATTATCTCAATGTGCTCGGGTCGGATCGAAATGAGGGCCGACCCTGTAAGCCCCGGAGGGATAGGACAAGGCACCCATGCTTCACGGGTACCGTCTTGCAGGAGAACTTGGTCTCTACCCATCACCTCGCAAGGGAGGAGGTTTGTTAGTCCAATGAATTCAGCCACAAAACGGTCTGACGGCTTCTCGTAGATACCCTTAGGGGTGTCCACTTGCAAAGTACGACCTGCATTCATGACAAAGATGCGATTAGACATGGCCATGGCCTCTGCTTGATCGTGGGTGACATAGATGATCGTGACGCGGATACGGGACTGAAGGTCTTTGATCTCAAAACGCATCTCTTCCCGCAACTTGGCATCGAGGTTGGAGAGCGGTTCGTCGAGCAGGAGGACATCCGGTTCCATGATGAGAGCCCGACCCAAGGCGACCCTCTGCTGTTGGCCACCGGAAAGTTGGTGGGGGAACCGTTCTTCCATCCCGGAGAGTTTAACCAGGCTTAATACTTGGTGTACCTTTTCCTCAATCTCTGTCTTCTTCTTTTTCTGGATTCGCAATGGATAGGCCACATTATCAAACACATTCTTGTGAGGCCACACTGCATAGGATTGGAAGACCATACCAATATGCCGCTTCTCGGGGGGGACAGCAATCCGATGTTCGGCGGAAGAGACCAACCGTTGACCGATATAAATCTCACCCTCTGTGGGTTCAAGGAAGCCAGCGACCATACGGAGTGTTGTCGTTTTGCCGCAGCCCGAGGGTCCCAAAAACGAAACGAATTCCCCATCAGCGATTTTAGCATTGAAGTCGCTGACGGCCAGAGTGTCACCAAAGCGCTTGCTCACGCGTTTCAAAATAACTTCTGACATAAGCCCCTCTTTCGTCCGCCTCGTCGTAAAGAAGAATGACGTCAGTTCTTCATCATAGGACCTTCAACTTAGTATCCCAACCTTCCTCCCGTGATTCGCCGGGTAATAATATTGGCCGCGACGAGAACGGCGAGCATCATCATGGCAAGTGCGGCACAAAGGGTAGTGTGTCCGCTCTCCTGGAGGTTAAACACCATAACCCCCACCGTCTCTCTTCCTGCAGACCAGAGCAAAATCGACACGGTCAGCTCACGCAGACAAGGCATGAAAACAAGGAACCAACCGGCAAAAAGTCCGGGCGTAATCAGCGGGAGCATCACGTCTCGAAAGGATTGAAGCCAGTTGGCGCCGCAAATGCGTGCCGCCTCCTCCAACGAAGGATGAATCTGCTGTAAGGATCCTGCTGTGGACCGGATACCAAAGGTGAGATAGCGTGCGACATAAGCGATCAGCAGTATCCAGATGGTGTTATAAAGAACGATCCGTGTGAGAGGCAGTGGCTTGAGCCAGGCCAGGATCATTGCCAACGCGACCACTGTACCGGGCACGGCAAAAGGCATGGTCGCAAAGAAATCAAGAATATCGCGGCCGGGAAGTTTTGTCCGCACCAAAATATAAGCAATCAATGACCCCAGGAAAGCGATCAAGGTGGCCGAGGCAGTTGCCAGGATCAGGCTGTTCACAATCCCCCTCCGTGCGGCGGCATTCATGAACAAGACCTGGGCAAAATTCTGAAGGGTCAGATTGTCGAGGGTCGGGGGTAACCCATAGGCTCGGATGAGAGAGGTGATCAGGATGGCCAGAACTGGAGCAATGCTAGTGACAAAGACCAAAGTCCAGGCCGCAGGCAAAACCCAAGCCTTATGAACACCCAAGCGCACAAGGTTGGGTTGCATCGACTTTCCGGAAAGGACAGCATATTCCCGTCCCCGAAGGACAATTCTCTGGGCAATAATGCCCGCGGCCGCAATGACGGCCAGGACCATGGAGAGAGCAGCGGCTGTCGCCAGGGCATTCGGTGAAGCAAAGCTCTTGGCCACCGCCTGATAAATCTTGGTGGTCAGAACAAAGTAGTTCTCAGAGTAACCCAGAACAGCCGGGATCCCAAAGTTAGAGATCTCTGTGATGAAGACCAGGACCGCACCAGCCAGGATGGTCGGGGCCATGAGAGGTAACGTAACATCCCGCATCACCCGAAAGATTCTTGCTCCAGAGGATTGCGCGGCTTCTTCCAATTCGGGATTCATTCGCTCCAGACCACCAAGAGCCGTAATATAGACAAGAGGGTAACTGTGCATCGTCATAACCAGGATAATACCGGCGGCGCTGTAGATGTTCCAGGGAACAGACTCCGATCCTGTGAAAGCAAGGTAGATTTTGCTAATATATCCAACCGGCCCTAAGATCTGACGCCAAGCCAAAGCCCCGATGAAAGGAGGGATCAGGAAGGGGAAGACGAACGCTGTCCGAAGGATAGAGCGACCTGGCAGATCGGTACGGGCCACAATCCAGGCTGCCAGGGTTCCAAAAAGGGTCGAACCAAACATGGAGACGAGAGAAATCTCAAGGGTGTGACGGAGGGCAATGAGGTTACCAGGTTGGCGAAGGGCCAGAATGTAGTTCTGGAGAGAGAATTTGCTATTGTAGATAAAACTCTGGACGATCATCGTGCTCATGGGATAAATTACAAAGATCCCCAGGAGCAATACGGATGTACCCAGAATGACAACCGCCAGCGAGATGCGGTTCAGCATAGTTCGCTCTATAGAATGAAGGGAGAGGAAAATGAGAGACTCTTTCTTCCCTTGTCTCTACACTCTTCAACTCGATTGAGAATCTATGTCATTTGGAGAAGATGGCTTCAAACTGATCTTTGGTGTCTTGCCGCTTCTCTCGGACGGCTCTCCAGTCGGTCGTTAAACGTTTTATCTGTCCCAAGGATGGTGTGTCAGCAGGGCCAGTTACGTCAGGCCGCACAGGGATAAAGTTACCCAATTTGACCATGCTCATCTGGCCTTCCTTGGAGAGAAGGTAATCCACAAAGGCCTTGGCTGCTTCAGGATTCTTGCTCGTCTTGATGACTGCAATCGGGCTCGGGATGAAGACCGCACCTTCGGCGGGCCAAACATAGTCTACAGGGGACCCCTTGGACTTGGAATCACGGATCATGTAATCAAGGAGAGCTCCAACGAGCAGTTCGCCGGTAGACAACTGCTCTTGCACAGCAGAGTTATTCTTGATCTGTTTTCCTCCATTGGCCCTAAACTGCTTAAAGTATTCCCAGCCGAATCCCGGAGTATCGGCCAATGTGCGAACGGAGGCCTCGGCAGCACCGGAGCTCACCGGCGTGGGAAAGCCAAGCTTTCCCTTAAAGACAGGATTTAGCAGGTCCTTCCAGGCAGCAGGCTTGGGGTTTGCTTTAATATTGAACGCAACGACCATGTTGATCAAGCGTCCTGCAAAGTAGTAGCCATCCTTGTCCTTCATCTCGGAGGGAAGGATGTTTGCCTCTGCGGGTGTGAACTTGAGCAGAATCCCTTGGTTCTTAAAATCTTCATAGGTAGAAGGTTCTGCGACCCAGACAAGGTCGGCCTGAATACTTCCGGCCTGCTTTTCAGCAGCCATTTTTGCCTGCACCTCACTGGTTCCTGCCCGGAAGACCTCCAGTGTAACAGCCGGGAACTTGGCCTTATAGTCGGTTTGAAGCCGATCGACGATGTCCTGGGGCACTGAGGTATAAAGGGTTATCTTGCCCGAAGGGACTGAAGCTCCAGTGCTCTTCGGAGCCGGTGCCGCGATGGCCTGACCACTGTAGGCAGCAAGAGTGAAGAAGAGACTGACGAGGATTAAGAGCGTTCGATAAAGTTTCATGGCATAACCTCCTTAGTGTTTTTATGCAATTCCATGTTTTCCATTTTGAACTGTAAAATATCACAAAGCTCCGAGGTTGTCAATTCAAACACGAAGTTTCATGGAATTCCTCTGTTATGGTAATTGGGGTCATATTTTCAGAGGTCAGATGGAAGAAAATTAAGAAAGTGAGGAATGAATTTTATCAAGTCGTTTCTTGGCGTCTGGAGCATTGCTGAAAATAAAATCGAGTTTTTGGCAGGGATATTCACCACAATATCCACAATTGATTAAATTTTTTTCTTTTCCGCACTTTCTTATCTCACAGACCTTGCAGTAATTGAAAAGACGCCCTCCATTAGATTGACAACCTTCACAATTAATATCTTCAGTCTTGATCTCTACTTTAAATAGCTTGGACCATTCTTGAGCAACCTTTGCTCTTTTCTGATTGTCATTCTGCTTCGTTGCCAAAAAAGCCCCACATTCATAGCAATTCAACCCACAAAACGCAATCATCTCTTTCAAATCGGCTCTCCTATACTGTTATATTGCAAGACCTGCCCCTAAAGCTTTGCCGAGAAGATTAATAAGGAAATGTTGATTGTTGAGACGTTATTTCACTTTTTCGTTAAGAAAATAGTGCTATCAAATTTTCCTTGTCACTACCCTTAATAGATTCATCGATCTTGTCGAGAATTTGGCGTTCCTTGTGTTTTTGAGATAGTTTGGCAAATAGTTTTATAGAATCGGATAAATATGTTTTGACAATTCTATGCTCCCATATCTTTGCCTCAGATACTTTTGAACCATGCACCACATTGCTTCTCAATTTGTAAGTTTCATAGATAACATCAAAAATGACACTCATTTTCTGCTTATACACTACCGAGGAAGCTTCCAAAAAGGTGGCTACTCGTAAGGCAAGTTTAAACCTCAATTCATCGCGTTCTTCACGTTTCATGTAAAGAGCTTCATGGCCTATCATTATATCAATCAAACTATCCTCACGCTCTTTATGTTCATGGGCATAGTTAAATCTCTTAATTGCTATTTCCAAAGATGGGCAATTTATATAATTTGCACTCTTAATTATTTCCCATAAATTTATGATTTCAGGTATTTCTTTTTCCTCTATTAGGCACAAATCCCCTATTGTAGGAGGCGGTAATATTTGACAAGCTTTTGAAGTAAAGGGAAACCATGTTATTGATTCGCTAACCTCAAGAGTAGCGATGCCCACCGCGGAATCTCTAAATAGCCTCAAAGTTGTGAGTATTTGTTTAATTTCATTTGTGGTCTCTATTCCTCCTTTTCCCCAGTTATTTTTATCTTTGCTTTTCTGCACCTCTATTCTAAAGTCTCCCGGATTGGGAAGGGTATGGTCATAAATACTTATGGTCGAATTTTATCACGTCGTTAGCAAAGGAAAAATTTTCTAATTTAGCCATGCTTCGAAATAGGATTTCGTTGTTAAATATAAAGGATTCAATTTTAGTATAGGTATCAACAAATCCTTTTTCCTGGTAATCTTGGGAACCTGTATCTCTAAGGTAATCTTTGATAGCGTCATATAGAAGAACCTCTGGGGAGAAATTGGTCTCTCCAATGACCAAGTATTTTTTCTCCGAGATGTAACCGCAGGCTGTTTTCATCTCAGGCAAATCTAGAACTGCTTGATAGAATTTAACCCCTACAAATCTAAAATCCTGATCCTCATATGGCAAATATTCAATCCCTTTAGATTTGCCATTCTCATCGATATGAACTATCGGCTCATAGTAGGTTATGAGCGGGATATTTCCACCGCCCTTTAAATAGTGCTTTAAAGCATCTAAAACCTTCTTAAAAAAGGCGTCACAAAGGTTAAATAATTTAATATCCTTCGGTTTATACACTTGCATGCCATGCTGAGAAAAAATTGGGATCTGTCCAGGAATTCACGAATTTATCTTGCTGATCCACTCAAACAGGCGGCTGAGTCAGGCTCTAGAAATTGTATTGATCATACCGCCGTCTTCAACGATATAGTATATATAACCCTCCCACTATTCCCCCATGGTTGGGTAATGATTAGGGCCGAACCTTTAGCCTTTATTAAATAACTAGAGGGAATTGGGGCCGCATCTTCAGATGACATAAAATTATGAATACATTCCGAAAAATTAGCACCCCTCAGATGCTCCGATTCTCCTCACCCTCTCTTTGCTGCATAGAATATGCTACGGGTAGGTTTATGTCAACGACTAAATGGCAAAGGGCATGGAGCATGGCGTGATTTAACAGATCGTGAAGCGTGAGGCGTAAAGCGTAAGGTGAGAATTCAACCCATAAAGTGCATAGAGTCTTCTACTGCAGGAATAGGGTATGGCCTGAAAAAGAATTATTGCTATTCGTAAAAGCTAAAAAAAATTCCCGAAACTTAAGGATACCATCTTAGGCACCTAAAATTTCTTTAAGTCCCTCAATAATGATATCGAGTTCTTCGGGTCTAACTTTTCCAATCTTCTTCCCAAGTCGCTCGACGGAAAGAGTCCGAATCTGGCTTATTTTAATCCATGAGGGTTTTGGCAATCCTGATCCAACAAGTTCATAGGTCAATGGAAACCCTGCGCGTTGCGGTTGACTGGTAATGGCAACTGCAATGACTGTCCCTGAATGTTCGTTAAAAATATCCTCGCTTAGAATCAAAACGGGACGTAAACCCGCCTGCTCTCGCCCTCTCACAGGATTCAGATCAGCCCAAACGATATCCCCTCTTAATATTCGGGCCATTGTTCTGCCTCGGCTGAAAGACCTTCTTCTGCAAGTGCCTTCTCGAATTCGGGGTCAAGTTTAGCACACTCTCTATCTAACCGGCCTTTTTCCAACTTCTTAAGTTTTTCTTCCACCGCATCCTGAATGACTTTACTTCGACTGGGAAAAATCCTGTTTTTGACAAGGCGATCCAGTCTCTTCACTGTTCCCTCATCCAAAGAAATGGCAATTTTTGCAGTAGCCATGGTCCACCTCCGGTATTACTATAAATCATACCACGCCTATTTGCAACCCCGTTCAATCTACTCAATCAATAGAAAGGCGTAGCGATTCGTCTCCTGGGGGTAATCATAAAGAGCTTCAATGCGATAACCAATTTTTCGAACTGAGGATGAGTTAGGCATTCTATTTTTTGATCAATTCGACCTCTACGTAGATGTTCACTTCGTCGCTGACAACCACGCCACCTGCATCAAGAACCCTGTTCCACATAATACCGAAATCCTGTCGGTTGATCTTTGCGGTTGCCGTTGCCCCACGTCTGAAATTGCCTCCAGGGTCTTTCACCTCTGCGGTCGGCCCTTCTACATCTACGGTTATCTCCTTCGTCACACCGCGGATAATTAGGTCTCCCCTAACCTTCAAAGTGTTCGCTCCTGTCCTTTCTATTTTCTTCGAAACGAATGTGATCGTGGGGTATTTGGTCACATCAAAAAAGTCGGCACTTCTCAAGTGCTCGTCCCTCTTTGCATGGCCCGTGTTGACTGAAGCCGCATCAATCGTAATTTCAACCTTCAAATTGGCAATGTTCTGTTCGTCAATAGTGACCATCCCCCTCACTTTTGTAAAATCTCCCTTAACGTTAGAAACCATGAGGTGACGAACCTTGAATTGGAAGCTCGAATGGTCAGGGTCAATTTGCCAGGTTGACCCATAGGCAAAGATTGGAATGACAAAAAAAACCAGAATGATCGCAGAATAACGTTTCATTATAGTCTCCTCCTCTACTTGAAATTAAGCTGCCCAAAATTAGTATAATCACTCATCTTATGATATTCAGCCCCTTTTCCTTCAGTCTTTCTATTCAATCAGAAGAAAGGCGTAGCG
>Ga0105152_10000548_pt1 | contig 11395 bp, 9 predicted proteins | sample LakBais05cmmetaG_FD_81534 | JGI IMG/M metagenome (GOLD analysis project Ga0105152, IMG submission 81534) | Lake sediment microbial communities from Lake Baikal, Russia to study Microbial Dark Matter (Phase II) - Lake Baikal sediment 0-5 cm | ecosystem: Environmental > Aquatic > Freshwater > Lake...
CTTTTATATCTTTGAGATTAAATTTGACTCCTTTTGGCATCGTGACTTTCACAGTTTCCAGTCCGGCAATTTTATCGTCTTTTTTAATGATGGCAGCGACCTTGGTCCGGCCCGAAACCTCGATGCCGTTTTCCAGGAGCTCGTTCATTTCCTTTGGGGTCAAGGGCATTTCGCCTATGGCTTCCAGGGCAATAATTTCCACTGCGGCCGCCCCGTTCGCTTTCGCTGTCATGGCGCAATCGGCGGCAACCGCGCCGCCGCCCACCACTGCGACCCTGCTGTTCAATTTGTACTTATTGGAATTCTTCAAATAATCCAAGCCGGCAACGGCAAGCTCTTCATCCTTAATGCCAAGTCGTATAGGTTCCGTCAAACCAGTCGCCACCAGCACCGCGTCATATCCCTTTTTCAGCAAAGCTTGCGGATTGTCGATCTCCGACTTGAGTTTGATGGCGATAGCGCCGAGGGAGGTCGAAAACTCCAGGTCTTGCCTGAGCATGTCCCTGTCGAGCCGGTATTGCGGAATGAGGCTGCACGTGCCGCCGGCGGCACTTTCCTTTTCGAAGACGTCGATTTTGTAGCCAAGTGAGCCCAGGACGGCCGCACTGCCCATGCCGGCAGGGCCGGAACCCACCACGGCGACTTTTTTGCCGTTGGCTTGCGGTTTGGCGAATTCAGCGATGCCGCCCAGGTCGCGCGCTTTTTTTATAATTGTCGCCTGGACGGCGGGAATATTGACCGCCGAATCGAATTTCTTGTGGACGCAGGCCGCCATGCAGAACTTGTCCGGGCAGACCATGCCGCAAACTCCACCCAGTGGGTTGTTTTTCATGATCAGCGCCGCTGATCTCTTGATGTCCGAATTGCCGAAAACCCCGGCCGCCATGATGAAATCGGCGGCCGAACAATCGGCCGGGCATTTATCCTGGCAAGGTTTTTCCTCGCAATATTCACATTTCGCAAATTCGTTTTTCAACTGGGCGTCGGTCAGAAACAATCCAGCTTTTGCTTGGGAGATTTTTTTCATTTTGCTTTTCGTCCCCGTTAAATTGGATTTTTTTGTATGTATTTCAAGAAAACAAGGGCCTCATTATATGTGCTTAATATGCAAAAGTCAAAATTTCTTAGCGTAAGTATTCACCTGGAACGGGATCATGGACGTAAACGAAAGATTATAATTTTACTACCGTCTTTCACCCTTTTTGGTGCAGAGTTTCTTGAGTTCGTCCATGGTCGGTTCGATGATGCTGGGCGTGCCGGCGACCTTGGCGGCCGAGGCAACATCCTTAAGTCCATTGCCGGTGATGATCGCGACGCAGACATCATCGGCCTTGAGCTTGCCTTGCTTGGCCAAAGCTTCAACCCCGGCGTAAGCGGTGACCCCGGCCGGCTCACCAAAGACACCACAGCCGCGGGCCACGGTCTTGATAGCTTCGAGAATTTCCTTATCATCGACTTTAACCGCCGCCGCCGACGGCAATTACAATCTGCCCGCTATTGACCAAGGTCTCAATCGCCGGCTGTTCGACGATGCGCACCGGAATAGGCGAAGCAACAACGCGGCGGTAACCGCGGCCGGCATCCTCGATGATGGTCCAACTGGGATTGGCTTTCTTTTTCTGTTCAACCTGATCGGCCTTGTAGAATGGACCGACCGGCTTGCGCGGATTCTTGAATGCCTCATCGTTGCGGTCGATTACGCACTGCGTGATCACCGTGACGACGCCCTTTTTAATATTCTTGGCACGGAGGACATTGATTAGCGCCTGCGACAACATATAGCCGATCCCGCCCTGTGAATCGGCACCGCAGATGTCCATCGGCATTTGCGGTATGCCATGGAGCTGCTCGCCCGCATCGTTGCGCAGGAGGATATTGCCGACCTGCGGACCGTTGCCGTGCGCGATGACCAATTGATGGCCGGCACCGATCATATCGGCGATGTGTTCGCAAGTTTCGTAAGAAGCCTCTCTGGCCGGCGGAAATCAGTGAATTGCCGCCGATCGCAATTACAATTTTCTTCATGGGATTCTCCATATCCTTGACGGTGTCCGTCGTTTATTTTATTGGCCAGATGATCTTGCCGCCCTGCACTTTCACTCCGCAGATGGTCATCGCCATCAGCGCCTTTTGCACGTGCAACCGGCATTCCGCTATATCCATGATGATTGAGCGCGGTCCGCGATTCACTTCCGACGTGACCTCGTGCTCCTCATCGACCGGCATCGGATGGATGAACTTGGCATTAAGTCCCGCGATCTTCATCTTGCGCTCGTCGCAGATCCAGTCCTTGTACTTCGGGTCGCTGGCGCGGGCGATTTCAGCGTCTTTGCCGATCTGGTAGAAATCGGGCCCGAACCAATTGCGGGAATAGACATAGTCAGCGCCCGCGTAGCCGGCAACCGGGTCGTTGACAATCTCAAACTTCGTCCCCGCCTGCATGCAGTTTTCCTTAACCGCGTCGAGGACCTTGGTATCCGGCAATTCGTATCCTTTAGGAAACGCCAGGCGGACGTTCATCCCGAGCCGGGAGTTGATGAGCAGCGACTCGTGCACCGAACAGTAGGAACGGGCGAGCTTGCCCGACGCCCATGTCTGCAGCAGTGTCTTGCCCCTGGTAGTTTCACCCTTCGGCACGTTCAGCCGCATGCCCATGTTGTCGGCCAGTCCCTGGCAGGGATGGTAAATATCGTCGGCCATGTTGAGAACCGGGATGTCGGCAAACTTGGCGTATTCCCGCAGCACCCAGTTGCCGTCACCGTATTTGTCCACAGAGTTTTCGAGTATGCGAATCCCCATCCCGGTGCTGTAGCGGGCCATGACCTTGGCCGCGTCATGTATGCTTTCGCCCGCAGTGTCCTTCTTACCGCTGACGCTCTTGAGGCGCATCGCCTTGGGTTCCAGAAACTGGGCGTGGCCGCCCAACTCGGTGGCCGCCGCCTCGAAGCTTTGGCGGGTGCGCAGCGACGGATTGTAGAACAACATCGTGAAAGTCTGCCGCAGCATCAGTTTGGCGTGCCGCTCGCAGTAGCGGTTTTTTTTCATTTCAAAGGCGAGAACAAGAATTGCCTCGAGTTCAGCCACTGAAAATTCCTGCGTGGTGATGACATCGCGACCCCGCAAATCGATTAACTGAGCTTTTACCGTTTTCTTTTTGCCAGCCATAGCGCTTTCTCCTTGAAAATTGTTTGAGTTAGCCCCGCATCGTCAAGGCCATAACCGCCTTCTGGACATGGATGCGGTTCTCGGCTTCGTCGTTGACTATCGAAATCTTCGGGTCATCGATCAACTCGTTGGTGACTTCCTTGCCGCGCTTGGCCGGCAAACAATGCATGTATTTAGCCTGGGGCTGGGCAACCTTGAAGTGCTCATGGCTGATGCACCAGTCCTTGGCATACTTTGGCCCGCAGGCGGCGTGCTTGTCAGGGTTGCGCGCCCAGGACTTGGCGTAGATGACGTCAGCGTCCTTGGCTGCTTTCCAGATATCGTGCTCGACAGTCAGGGTCCCGCCGGAGGCCTGGGCGGCGTCCTGCGCGAATTTGACATATTCGGGATCAACGTCGTAGACGCCCGGCTCGTCCGGATAGGCCAGAACGACGTTCATGCCAAGGATCATCCCCGCGGCAATCATCGTCTGCGGAACGCCGGCTGACTTGTCGCGTTCATCGTAAGCCCAGCTCATGACGATCTTTTTCTTCTTGTAATCCTCACGTCCGAACTTCTCCATCATGGTCATGATATCGGCCATGATCTGGCATGGATGTTCCTTGTCGTCGAGCATATTGATGACCGGAATGGCGGCATCTTTGGCGATGGCGCGCAGCACATCACGAGCGTCGCCGTACTTGTAGCTCTCGGCTCCCATCTGCGTTTTGAGGTTGTAAAGACGTATTGCGAAGCCGTTGAGGAAACGGTTGATCATTTCGGCAGTATCCCGCCACGACTCCTTGTTTTTAAGCTGCAGTTGCTCGGGGGTGTAATACTGACCATGGCCGCCGAGCTGCGTGATCCCGGTCTCGAACGAAATTCGGGTGCGGGTCGATGGTGAAGCGAACAGCATCCCGAGCGATTTGCCTTTCAGCAAATGGCTGTGGTTCTCGCCAATGGCGTTCCGGCGCTTGAGATCAAATGCGACGTCGAAGATAGTCTCAAGTTCTTCCTTACTGAAATCCATGACGCTGATGAAATCCCTGTTTTTCAAATTCGTTATCATGCATCCTCCTTGGGTCGTTGACGACCGTCCAGCAATTTTTGCCCGGCGAGACATTCAGTAGTATCACTATACCGAGGTCTTACGAGGTATCTAGTGATACTATCCACGTGGTGATGCTATCCTCATGCTGGCATTTTGCGGAGAATTTTAAAAAATGTCAATTCCAGCGGGCAAATAAAACATGGCCTACGCTAATGCTATTCCGACTTTGGCGAATAAAGCTTGATGTTTATCCGGCCCGGTTCAAGTTTTCCCTGAATAACTTGTCAATGATCGCCACGGGATCCCTGAAGCAGCAGATGATTATCATGGCCGCGATGACGAAAGCCTTATATCTCGCTTCCTTATATGTCTCGACCCGCTACTTTTCAAAGACCTTCATGGTCACTTCACCTTCCAGGCAGTTCAAACCCTGCACGTCAGCAGGGAGACAGTGAAGATAAAGGGCGTTGCCGTTGCGGGTCGTTTTCATCAATTCCTCGTCGCAAAGCCAGTCCTTATGCTTGACGTTTTGATTGAGGCATTCTTTTTCCAGTTCACGCAAGCCTTTTTGGTCATCATTGTACATCAGATCCGTTCTTTTCTGCATTACCCAGTAAGGAGCCCAGCTTTTGGGATAAACGGCATCGGCGTTCCTGAATGCCTCCTTCATATCATGGGTAATCTTGAATGAACCTCCTGATTCCTTGGAGAACTTTTTGGCCGTTTCAACTATTTCCGGCACCAGATCATATTTTTCCGGATAGGCCAGGACGATATCCATGCCGAACCTGCTTAAAAGAGAAATGATGCCCTGGGGCACCGACAGAGGTTTGCCGTAGCTCGGCGAATAGGCCCAGCTCATGACCAGTTTTTTGTTTTTCAGTTCATTCAGGCCGCCAAAATAATTTTTCAGATGCAGCAAGTCCGAGAGCGTCTGGGTGGGATGATCCAGGTCGCACTGCAGATTAATCACGGCAGGCCTGCGCCCCAAAACCCCTTCGGCAAAACCGCCGTCCAAAGCGTGGGCAACTTCTTTCATGAAATTGTGCCCTCTGCCCAAAAACATATCATCCCTGATGCCGATCACTTCGCTCAGGAATGAAATCATATTCGCGGTTTCCCTGATGGTCTCGCCATGCGCTATCTGGGATTTTTCCTCGTCCATTTCCTGCATCGTCAATCCCAAAAGGTCGCAGGCGGAAGCGTACGCCAACCTTGTTCTTGTCGATTTATCACGGAAAAACGACACGGCCAGCCCGGTGCGAAAAACCCTCAACCCGACGTTATCATTATGAAGTTCCCACAAAATTTCAGCCAGTGTCATGACCGCCTGAATATCATCAGCGCTTTTTTCCCACGAAAGCAGAAAATCCTTTCTGAAGCCATCGAAATTCAACCGGTATAAATCATCGATTTTTGTCTTTACCATGAAATCAGATTTACCCATTTTTTTTATCTCCTTTCACATATTTGCATAAACCTCTCTTTGCGGCCTTACTGTTCAGTCGCAGCCAATGGCCTTACATATCCCGGGAAACAACATGGTGTATCCTAATTAATCTCCGGACATGATTCAACTACAATCAGTCCTGGGCAGCACTTATTCACACTGCTCCATTTGCATGGCGTAGAGGGCATAAAATGCTGACGCTTTTACCAAATCATCGATGGGGATCTTTTCGTTCGGCGCGTGGGCGAATACCTCGTCGCCGGGGCCGAAGCCGATGGCCGGGATGCCGTAGATGCCGTTGATGGTCACGCCGTTGGTGGAAAAGGTCCACTTGTCGACGCGGGGCTCTTTTGCGAACAGGGAGCGGAAAACATCCCCGGCCCGGGTTACGGCCGGGTGGTTGGCGGCCACGGTCCAGGTCGGGTAGTATTTCTCCATGCCGTATTCAAGCCCCGTGTAGGACTTTTCGCGGTATTGCAGCACCTCGGGGGTTGCCGGCATGCCTTTGACCAGTTCCCGAATCTCGGCCAGGGCCGATTCTTTAGTCTCGCCGCCGGTCAGGCGCCGATCGAGGTGGATGCGGGCGAAATCGGCCACGGCGCAAAGCGAGGGACTGCCGGAGACGAATTCGCTGACCGTGACCGAACCCTTGCCCAGGAAATCGTCGGAGGCCAGGCGTTCGTTCAGTTTTTCGATCTCCAGGCAGGCGCGCGCCCCCATGTAGATGGCGTTCTTGCCCCTTTCGGGAGCCGAGCCATGCGATGAAAGCCCCTTAAAACTGACGCGGATCTCCATGCGGCCGCGCTGGCCGCGGTAGATGCCCAAAGCGGTCGGTTCGGTAATGATCACCAGCTCGGGCCTGATCTTTTCTTCCTCGATGATGTATTTCCAGCACAGGCCGTCGCAGTCCTCCTCCATGACCGTGCCGCTGAACAGGACCGTGCGGTCGTTTTTCAATCCGAGTTCGGCCAGGATCCTGCCGGCCGTGACCATGGCCGCCGCCCCGCCCTTCTGGTCCACGGCGCCGCGGCCGTGAACGAAGCCGCCGGCGATCGCCCCGGAAAAAGGCGGCTCGCTCCAGTTCTCGAGGTTGCCCTGGTCCACGGTGTCGATGTGGGCGTCGACGGCCAAGAGGCGCTTGCCTTTGCCCACCCGGCCCAGGACGTTGCCCAGGCCGTCGATGCGCACATCGTCGAAGCGGGCCGCTTCCATCTGCTTTTTCAGCTCCGCGGCCACCTCGCCCTCATGGGCGGTCAGGGACTTGATCCTGACCAGGCGCGAGAGGTTTTGGGCTGTGTAGTCCCGGTACTTATCAGCTAACTGCAGCACTTTTGCGGCCGTGTTATCCATGGTGTCTCCTTATTTTTCCTCGAGCCAGTTCAGTACCTTTTCGGCGGTCAGCGGCGCAGCGTATGGCAGCGGCTTGCCCGGGCGGAAGGCGCGCAGGGCGGCAAGCAGGGCGAAATAGGCGCCGATGCCGTACATGAACGGCGGTTCGCCCACGGCTTTGGAGTTGAGAACAGCGGCGGGGTTCGGGGCGTCTTTTAAAAAACGGACATCGATCTCGGCCGGGGCGGTACGGATGTCGGGTATCTTGTAAGTGGAAAGGGTATCGGTCAGCAGCCGGCCTTGGTCGGAATACAGCAGTTCCTCCAGCGTCATCCAGCCGATGCCCTGAACGATGCCCCCTTCTGCCTGGCCACGGTCGGCCAGGGGGTTCAGGCTGGTGCCGGCGTCGTGGACCGCCCGCACCGCGTCGACGGTGTAGGTGCCGCGCAAAGCGTCCAGGGTGGCTTCGACAATGGCCGTGCCGAAAACATGGTAGGCGAAAGGCTCGCCTTTTTCGGTTGAGCGGTCGAAATGGATGCCGGGCGGGGCATAGTGCGCCTGGGTACTCAGGTTGATACGGCTGAAGAAGGCTGCCTGCACCAGCTTGTCCCAGGTCAAGTCGGTTCCGCTCCCGTTTTGATAAACGGTTTCAGAGCGGATCGCCAATCCGGCCGGGTCGGCGACGGACAGTTTTTCGGCCGCTACCCACAGCAGACGCCGGCGGATCTCCGAGCAGGCGATCTCGACCGCCTTGCCGTTCAGGTCGGCCCCGGTCGAGGCCGCCGTTGGTGAGGTGTTGGCCACGCGGCGCGTGCAGGTGCTTTCCATGCGCAAACGCGCTTGCGAAACGCCGAGGGTGCGTGAAGCCACCTGCAGGATCTTATTGTTCACTCCCTGGCCCATCTCGACCGCCCCGGTGGAGACCGAGACGCTGCCGTCGGTATAGACGTGGACCAGGGCGCCGGCCTGGTTCAGATGGGTGCTGGTGAACGAGATGCCGAAACAGACCGGCATCAGGGCCAGCCCTTTCTTGCTGATGGTGTTGGCAGCGTTGTATTTCAGGACCCGTTCACGCGCCGCTTCCAAGTCAAAGATCGAGGCCGCCTCATCCCAGCAGCGCCGGGCCCGGCAGTTTTTCACCTTCTGGCCGTAGGGGAATTCGTCACCTTCGCTGAGCAGGTTCTTTTCCTGGAGCTTGCCTGAGTCCACGCCCAGCTTCTCCGCGGCCTGGAAAATGGCCGCTTCCAGCACGAACATGGCCTGCGGGGCGCCGAAGCCGCGGAAGGCGGTGAAGGGCGGCAGGTTGGTGCGGCAGGAGATACCGGTGGCGCGCACATTGGGGATGTGGTAGCTGTTGGTGGCATGGAACAGGGTGCGCTCCAGGATGGCGGGCGAAAGGTCGGCCGCCGCGCCCGCGTTCTGGTAATAGGTCACTTCGTAGGCCAGGATCTTCCCTTCAGCGTCCAGGCCGATCTTGAAGTCCGATGAATACGGGTGGCGCTTGCCGGTCAGGCGCATATCCTCGGACCGGTTCAGGACAAGTTTGACCGGCTGGCGCAGTTTCCGCGCGGCCAGGGCCGCCATCACCGCCCAGGCCGTGGCCTGGTCCTCCTTGCCGCCGAAAGCGCCGCCCAAACGGAAAACTTCGACCGCCACCTGGCTCATGGCGAGGCCCAGCACGCGGGCGATGATGCGCTGCACGCCGGTGGGAGACTGGGTGGCAGAGATCACGCGCAGGGTGTCTTTTTCGCCGGGCACGGCCACCGCGGCCTGGGTTTCGAGATACAAATGCTCCTGGCCGCCCGAATCGACACGCCCCGCGACCACCAGGGAACAGGCCGGCCAGGCTTGTTCGACATTGCCGCAGGAAAAGGTCCGCGGCGGCGTGATCAGCATTCCTTCAGCGGCAGCCTGGCGCAGATCGAAGACCGGGGGCAGTTCTTCAATTTCCAGTTGGATGGCCGCCAGGGCCTGCCGGGCCTGGCGCGGGGTTTTGGCCACCACAAAGGCTACCGGCTGGCCGATGAAATGGACTTCATGATCGGCCAATAGTTGTTCATCGGGGATGATACCGCCAATCTGGTTCTCACCGGGGATGTCGGCGGCGGAGAACACCGCGACCACGCCCGGGGCGTTGCGCGCCGCATCGGTTTCCAGTTTGATGATACGGCCGTGGGCCAGGGGCGACGGCAGGACCGCGGCGTGGAGCAGCCCGGAAAAAATGTCCAGGTCGTCGGTAAAAAGCGATTCGCCGCGCGTATGAAAAAAAATGTCGTTCTGTTTCACGGCAGTTCTCCCGGGGCGAAAGCGTCGGGAAAGAGGGCCAGGAAATGGGCGAACAGGAGCCGGCGCAGCAGCGACCTTTTGTACGCGGCCGCACCGCGGACGTCGCTGATCGGGGCGATCTCTTTGTCGACCACGGAGGTTAACTCCCGGACCAGAAGCGCTGAAACTTTCTTTCCGGCCAGGAATGCCGACGCAGCGCGCAGGTACAGGGGGACCGGAGCCACACCGCCGGCAGCGACATGGGCGGCAGCGATGCGCTCCCCTTCCATTTCCAGGCCGATGGCCGAATTGACCGAGGCAATGTCCTGGTAGCGGCGCCGGGCGACCTTTTCGAAATTGAAGAACAACCCGTTTTTCGTGAGCGGAATGCTGATCCAGGCCACGATCTCATTTTTGCGCAAGGCCAGTTTTTTATAGCCCAGGAAGAAATCGCGCAAGGCCATTTCGCGGCTGCCCTTGCCGCCGCGCAAGCCGATGCGGGCGTCGAGCGCCAGGAAGATGACGCTCAGGTCGCCAATGGGCGAAGCGTTGACCACGTTGCCGCCAACGGTCGCCCGGCTGCGGATCTGGACAGAAGAGACCAGCCGCAGATAGCCGGCCAGCATCGGCAAAGCTCCCTGCAGCAACTGGGAATCCATCATGTCGGCCACCGGCGTGGCGGCGCCGATGAAGATGCGGTCTTCGGCCGGCCAGACCCCGGAAAATCCCTGCTGCCGGGAGAGGAGCAGCAGCTCCCTTTCGGGCAGCTCCTCGCCCCGCTGCACATACAGATCGGTGCCGCCGGCCACGACCACATCGCCGGCTTTTCTTGCCGGGGACGCTTTGCGTGCCGCCGGGACCAAGGCCTCAAGGCGCTGGGGAACGGCGGCAAAATAATCCGGCAGGACGTCGAGCGTGACCAGCGCCTCCAGGCGGTCGGGAGCGGCCAGCAGCCGCGGGCGGACATCGCGGAGCAGGCGCTCCACGGCCCGTTTGAGCGAAGCGTAGCCCGTGCAGCGGCAGATGTTGCCCTCGATAGCGGTGATGGCTTCATCGCTCTGCAGTTCCCGGCTGTTGAGTAAAAAACAGGTCAGGCTGACGACGATGCCCGGGGTGCAGAAGCCGCACTGGCTGGCCCCTTCGCTGACGATGGCCTGCTGGACCGGGGTCAGGTCCCTGCCGTTCAACCCCTCGATGGTGACCACGTGGCAGCCGCAGGCCTCGGCCAGGGGCAGCAGGCAGGAGACCACGGCCTGGTAGCGGATGCGGCTGTTTTCCCGGCGGCCCAGCAGAACGGTGCAGGCGCCGCAATCGCCTTCGCGGCAGCCTTCGCGCGTGCCGGTCAGGCGCTTTTCACGACGGATGAAATCAAGGAGTACCGTTCCCGCCGGCAGGTCGCTGCGGACCTCCGCGTCGTTCAAAATGAAAGCGATTCCCCTGCTCATCCCTTAAGTCGCGGCTCCAGAACTAAAAACCGGCCGCGGTCAGCCACACCGACAGCCCCCAGCAGACCAGGGTGAACGCTCCGGCCAGCGGGACCAACAGGGGTTTCCGTGAAAGCCACATGGGGAGCAGCAGCTTTTCCAGCCGGCGCCCCAGGGCGTAGCCCAGCGGGAAAAACAAGGCCGCCAGCAGGGCGGCGGGAACGATCCGGGTCAGCAGATAGGTGACAGCGCCGCCGGCGTAGTGGAAAGAGAGCAGGTGGCGGCAGGGGGCCCAAAAGCGGCCAAGGGCGAAAAAGGCCGTTCCCGCTCCCAAAGCCGAAGCTGAGGCCACGGCGCTCTTTTGCTTCCAGCTCCCGGCGATGCGCTTTTTGAACAAGCCCACCCCGGCGAACAGGAAAGCGCCGTTGAGCAGGATGGCCAGGTGGGCGTTGGCCTGGCAGAAAATGGGCAGGCCCAGCAGCGGCACGGCCAGCCATTTGCTGAATATTCCCATGAGCGTGATGCCGGGGATCACCCGCCCCTGCTTGAACACGGCCAGCCCCAGGGCCATGATGGCGAAGCCCACGCCGGTCGCCAGCGGCCCCCTGAGGGGCAGGCCGGCTTTCTTGATAGCCCCGCCCAGGGCGGCTTCGACCAGGCCGAGGAGCGCCCCCAGCAGGATAATATTTAAAAAATAAAAGTTCTAGGACAAAGACTCGTTATTGCCAGCCA
>Ga0105152_10000549_pt1 | contig 11391 bp, 11 predicted proteins | sample LakBais05cmmetaG_FD_81534 | JGI IMG/M metagenome (GOLD analysis project Ga0105152, IMG submission 81534) | Lake sediment microbial communities from Lake Baikal, Russia to study Microbial Dark Matter (Phase II) - Lake Baikal sediment 0-5 cm | ecosystem: Environmental > Aquatic > Freshwater >...
CCCATGCCCGCCCCGGCACAGACCAGCAGCGCCTCGGCCGCTGCGATTATTTCGGCCGCCGCGGCAACTTCATCCCGCTGGCTTCCAATCATTTCTTTCTCCAGTTGCCGGCGCGATCTCACTTTGTTGAAATAGTCCGGGCTGTTCGATGCCCTCCTTGTCCTGCCTCCGGCTGAAATTGGACAGGGAGATCCCGGCCAGGCGGACCGGCCGGCTGCCGGCCTCGGTGCGCTCCAGCAGTTCCCGGACCGCCCGGAAAATCTCCTCGGGCGAAGCCAGGAAACCATCGAACGTCCGCCGCCGGGTGATGGTCTGAAAATCCAAATATTTGATCTTTAAAGTCACGGTGCGCGCCCGCTTGCCTTCCTGGCTGAGATCTTCAAAAACCCGGTGTGCGCACTCCTGCAAAAATTCCAGCAGCTGTTCTTTGGCCAGGATATCCCGGGCAAAGGTTTCTTCGGCTCCGTAAGACTGGCGCTCGCGCCATGGCGTCACCGGGCGCTCGTCAATGCCGCGGGCGATATCGAACAGGTAGCGCCCGAATTTTCCGAATTGCCGCTCCAGGAACTCCAATGGCCGTTCTTCCAGATTGGCCACGGTCCGGATGCCCAGCTGCCGCAGGCGGGCGTCGGTGACCCGGCCGATGCCGGGGATCTTGAGCACCGGCAGGGGGCGAATGAACGCCATTACCTGCTCGGGCCTGACCACGCACAATCCGTTCGGCTTGCAGGCTTCCGAGGCGATCTTGGCCACGAACAGGTTTGCCGCCACTCCGGCTGACGCCGTCAAACCGGTGGCGGCGAATATGCGCTCCTTGATCTCCCTGGCCAGGCGGGTGGCGCTGGGTTCGTTTTTCTTGTTGCGGGTCACGTCCAGATAGGCCTCGTCCAGGGAAACGGATTCGACCAGGTCGGTGAATTCATGGAAGATGCGGTGGATCTGTTCCGACACTTGCTGGTATTTTTTAAAATCCGGGGGGATGAACAGGCATTGGGGGCAAAGGCGCCGGGCTTGGGCGCAGGACATGCCCGAATGGATGCCGAACTTGCGCGCTTCATAGTTGGCGGTAGTCACCACCGAACGGCTGTCCGGCCGGCCGCCGACGGCCAGGGGCTTGCCGCGCAATTCCGGGCAGTCACGCATTTCCACGGCAGCGTAAAACATGTCCATGTCGACGTGAATGATTTTGCGCAGCGGCGGAGCGGAAACCATGCAGCGAAAGTAACACAGGGTCGGTAGTGTGTCAATGCTCAGGCCCGGCCGGGCGGCATAGGCCTGATTTCCCGGATAAAAAAACCTTGTCAAGACCAACTTTTTCCGCTAAAATACAGGTTCGCGACACGTTCGGCTTTGCGGTTAAAAAAAACAACAAATCGTTTGCCGCAGGCAAGGAGAAAACATGCCGCTCGACCTTTTGGGAAAGATCATGGCCCTGCTGTGCGCCGTGGTCTGGGCCGGAGCGGTCATCCTGTTCAAGCTGGCCGGCGACAAGATTAGGCCGTTGGCTTTGAACTTGTATAAAACCACGCTTACCGCGGCCATCCTGCTGCCGCTGCTGTGGCTGGCGAAAATACCGCTCATCCCGGCCGCGGTCCCGGGCAAGCACTGGCTGGCCATCGTGGCCAGCGGCATCCTGGGCATCGCGGTTTCCGACACCCTGTTTTTCGCCTGCCTGAACCGCCTTGGGGCCGGCATGACCGCCATCGTCGATGCCCTCTACGCCCCCTTTGTCATGACCGCGACCTGGCTGGTTTTGCTTCAGAAGCCGCGCCTGGAGCAAATCGGCGGCGCCATGCTGGTGATCGCCGCGGTGCTGACGGTAGCCTATAGGAAAAGCGGCAGCGCCCTGCCGACCAAGCGGGTCATGAGCGGCATATTTTTCGGAACCTCGGCCATGGCCATCATGGCGGTCAGCATCGTGCTCATGCAGCCGGTTTTGAGCCAGGCTTCGGTTTTCTGGGTGACCGAGCTGCGCATGCTGGCGGCCCTGGCAGTACTGCTGGTCATGTTCGCCTGGCAAAAGAACCGCCGGCAGCTGCTGGCCCCGCTGGGGCAGAAAGGCAGCCGGCATTACGCCTTTTGGGGGGCACTGTTCGGCAACCTGATCTCCATGACGCTTTGGGTGGGGGCGTTCAAGTTCACAGCGGTCAATTCGGCCGCGGTGCTGAACCAGACCAACACCGTGTTCGTGGTGGTCCTGGCCAGCGTGTTTTTAAAGGAAACATTCACCCGCCGCCGCCTGTTGGCAATGATCCTGGCCGTGGCCGGCTCCCTGCTCGTCCTGCTGGGATAAATTTCTAGACGGTTTTTCTTACTTATCTTCGCCGTTCAGCGTACGCCGCATGCCGTCCGCCGATTGTTTACAACCCCTTGGCACTCTGGTACAATCAAAACATGAAACTTCCCCTTCGCGTCATCCTGCTCTCGCCGTTGCTGCTGCCCCTGCTGCTCCCGGCCAAAAGCGAAGCCGAATACACGGCCGCACGAGAGAAGATGATCAAAGAGCAGATCCTGGAGCGGGGCATTACCGACCAGCGTTTGCTCAATGCCCTCCTCAAGGTCAAGCGCCACTTGTTCGTCGGTCCCGCTTTCCAGGCCGATGCCTACGGCGACTTTCCCCTGCCCATCGAAGAAGGCCAGACCATCTCCCAGCCCTATATCGTGGCCATCATGACCACGGTCATCGCTCCGGACTACAAGAAAAAAGTTCTGGAGATCGGCACGGGTTCCGGTTATCAGGCGGCCGTCCTGGCCGAACTGGTGCGCGAGGTCTATACCATCGAGATCAACCCCAAGCTGGCCCGGAAATCCAAAGAACTGCTGAAAAGCCTGGGCTACCGCAACATCCGCTGCCGAACCGGGGACGGCTACCTGGGCTGGCCCGAAGCCGCTCCTTTCGACGGCATCATCGTCACCTGCTCTCCGGACCACATCCCGCCGCCGCTGATCGAGCAATTGGCCGTGGGCGGCAGGATGGTCATCCCCATCAGCTATTCCACCATGGTCCAGGACCTGCTACTGGTGGAAAAACTTGCCAACGGGAAACTGAAAAAAACCAACCTGATTCCCGTCCTGTTCGTCCCCCTGATCCGTGGCGGCAATGCCCGCTGACATCCTTTCCGGTCTCAACCCCCAACAGCGGGAAGCCGTTCTGCACTTCGACTCGCCGCTGCTCATCGTGGCCGGCGCCGGCTCAGGCAAGACCCGGGTCATCACCCACAAGATCGCCTACCTGGTCCTGGAAAAAGGGCTCGCTCCCGGCCAAATCCTGGCCGTAACCTTTACCAACAAGGCGGCCAGTGAGATGAAGATCCGCATCGAAGCCCTGACCGGCATCCAATCCAGCCTGTTCCGCATCTCCACATTCCACGCCCTGGGCCTGAGAATCCTGCGCGAGTCGGGAAGCGCCCTGGGCTTCGATCCCCAGTGGCAGGTCCTCGACGATGATGAGCAGAGGCGGCTGCTCGAACGCCTGATCCGCGAAAACTTCCCGCACCTGAGCCGCGATAACGACAACATCATCCGTAAAATCAGCCTGGCCAAGATGGGCCTCAATTACCCCAATAACAGCGAATTCCTCCGCCAAAAGGGCTTTTCCGAGGAGGAGATCAGCGTTTTTGCCCATTACCACGCCGCCCAGCAGAAAAGCAAGTTCTGGGATTACGAGGACTTGATCTCATTCGCCGTTATCCTGCTGCGCGATCACGTAGCCGTGCGCGAAAAATACCAGCGAAAATTCCGCTACCTGCTGGTGGATGAGTTCCAGGATACCAACCCCAACCAATATGAGCTGATCAAGCTGCTGAGCGGCGACCGCCGCAGCATCACCGTGGTCGGAGACGACGACCAGGCCATTTATTCCTGGCGCGGTGCCAGCGTCCGTTTCCTCTTTGATTATGAGCGCGATTTCCCGCAGGCGCGCATCGTCAAGCTGGAGCAGAACTACCGTTCCACTCCCGAGATACTGAATTTCGCCAACCTGCTGATCAGCCAGAACACCATCCGCAAAAGAAAACAGATGTGGGCGGACAGCGAGAGCAGCCACCCGGTGTTTGTTTTGCGCAGCCGTTCCAAGGAAGAAGAGGCCGAAGAGATCGCCCGCCTGGTCAACCGCCTCAAGGAAAGCAATCCCGACCTGTTCCCCCTGGCAATTTTGTACCGTATCAATTCCCAGTCTCTGGCCCTGGAAACCGAATTTTTAAAGCAGCGCATCAATTTCCGCATCCTCAAAGGCCTGCGCTTTTTTGAGCGCAAGGAGATCAGGGACGCGCTGTCCCTGCTGCGCCTGGCGCTGCACCCGGACGACGACCTGGCTTTTTTGCGCGTGGTGGAATTCCTGCCCCTGGGCATCGGCAGCAAAACCCTGGAAAACCTGCAAGCCCTGGCCCGGGAAAAAACACTGCCCCTGTTCGCTGCCCTCGAGCAGTGCCTGGCCGATAAATTCAACTCCCGGCCGTTGTTTTCCCGTTTGCGCGAGCTGAACCGGCAAAAAAATGATATCCCGGTCGCGGAGATCTATTCCCGGCTGCTGCAGGAATCGGGATATTTGGAAACGCTCAGGGAAAAAGAGGAAGAGGAACGGCTGCTCAATATCGGGGAATTGAAAGAATTCATCAGCAAATGGGAAGAGGAAAATCCTGACGCCCCTTTCAGCGACCTGCTGGACCGCATGAGCCTGGAACACAAGGAAAGCCGCGGCGGGGAAAAAACGCAGGTGTTTCTGCTGACCATGCACAACGCCAAGGGGCTGGAATTCCCTACCGTGATCGTCAGCGGCATCAATTCGGCTTACATGCCGTTTTTCCTGCGCAAGGAGCGCGACGAGATCGAGGAGGAGCGCCGCCTGTTTTACGTGGCCAGCACCAGGGCCAGCCAGTTGCTGGTCATCTCGACCGCCTCCGACCGCCCATCCTATTTCCTGCAACAGATCGCCACAGCCGCCTATCTGCCCGTGTATTCGTTCCGCGAGATCGTCGACGGACTTTTCCCGGTCGCACCTCCGGCCGCAAGCAAAAGTGAAGGGAAATTCATTTCTCATCCGATCTTCGGGCACGGCCGCATCGTGGAAAAGATCTCGGAAAACAAATACCTGATCAATTTCAGCGACAAGGGCAACAAGCTGATCGACATATCGGTGGTCAAGGTCGAGTTTATTTAATGCAAAGAGGGGCATGAGTATCAGGGTTGGTATGATTGGTGGGGACGTAGCGAAGATAAAAAGGAGGTCACCATGAAATGGAGTTTCTGGGGAGTCATTGCTACCGTAGGGATTTTCGCTTTTCCCCAGGTTTCGCTTGCCGCTGGGGGCGGGCGGGAGATGATCGCTTTCATTCATATCGGGGTGATCGACGGAACGGGTAAACCGTTGATGGAAAAAATGACGGCGCTGATCTCTGGAGACCGGATCTCCGGATTGTCTCCGGATATTGAGGCCAACATTCCAAAAGGCGCGCGGGTAGTCGACTGCAGCGGGAAATACCTGATCCCAGGATTGTGGGATATGCACATCCACTTGAACGGGAATGAATACGCTCTCCCATTGCTTTTGGCGAACGGAGTCACCGGAGTTCGGGAGATGGGGTGCACGGAAGAACAGTTGCAGAAGATTCGCAAGTGGCAGAAGGAGGCTGGGGAAGGAAAGAGAGTCGTCCCATGCTTCCGGGTTAGCGGCCCTCCCTTGGACGGCCCACGTCCGATACCTCCGGAGATGCGGTTCACGGTCACCAACACTGGCCAAGCTGCGGCAGCGGTCCTGAAGTTGAAGAAGATGAAAGTCGATTTTATCAAGGTGCATGACTGGATCTCTGTGGAAGCCTACGATGCGCTCGTTAGGGAAGCGAAAAGAAATAATATGATTTTCGTCGGTCATGTTCCCGCGACGGTCCGGGCGGCGCAGGTCTCTGATTCGGGGCAAAAGAGCATCGAGCATTTCGGCGGAGTGTTGGGAGGGTTTCTCATGAATTGTTGCCGAGAAGAAGAAGCATTGAGAAACTCTTTTCTGCAGGCCATGCAGGAGGCGAACCGGGAGAAAAAAGGGATGCTCCCCTATCTTTTGGCATTGCGCTCCCGGACACGGCAAAAAATATTGGAAACTTATGATGATCAAAAGGCGCGGAACCTTATCGATACATTGCTGCGCAACCGGACCTGGCTCTGCCCCACCTTGGTTGTGCAATCGCCGGATCAAAAAGAAGAGGGAGTGGATGAACGGTTGAAATATATCCCAGCAGAGCTTCACAAGGCCTGGGCCTCTTGGTCGATCGAAGATTATCTGACACCGGAAGATATCGCGGCTCAAAAAGGTTTTCAACAAAAGCTGATGGATTTGGCGGGAGAGATGCGGCGGCGAGGGATCCGTTTTTTAGCCGGGACGGACACTACGCTGGACGAAGAGACTCCCTACCTGTTTCCCGGCTTCAGCCTTCATGAGGAAATGGCTTTGATGACCGCAGCCGGTTTCACCCCGATGGAGGCCTTGCAATCGGCGACCCGGGGGGCGGCTGAATTTTTCGGTGAGGAGAATCGGTGGGGGACCATCACGGCGGGAATGCGGGCCGACCTGGTCCTCCTGGATGCCGACCCGCTGGCGGATATCGCCAATACCAGGAAAATCGCCGGGGTTGTCCTGAACGGCCGGTATCTGGACCGAAAAAAGTTGGACGACATGCTCGCCTCGGTGGCGCAGGAGATGAAGTAGAAACGCCAAGAGCAGATTGTATTTGTTGTCTCCTCGAGTTGGCAAAAAGGATTAAACTGATAGGAAAATCAATTTTGCCCAGGACTTTCGACAGTTTCGTCAGCGACAAGAGCAACAAACTGATCGACACCTCGGTGGTCAAGGTTGAATTTATTTAAATCAAGGAATAAATATCCGTAAGGGCACGGCACGCCGTGCCCCTACATCATTTCTTTCAAAGCCAAAGACGTACAACAGTACAGTCCACTTCAAGGAAGAACGTAGAAAAGAATGGCGAAATAATGGCAGACGCTGCCGCCCAGGACAAAAAGATGCCAGACGGCGTGGTGATAGGGAAGTTTCTTCCACAAATAAAAGATCGCGCCCACTGTGTAGCAAAGACCGCCCAGCAGCAGCCACAGCAGCCCCGGTCTGGGCACATGGTCAAACAAAGGTTTGACGGCAACAACCACCAGCCAGCCCATGGCCAGATAAATGATGGTCTGCAGCAGCCGGAAACGGCTGACGAAAAAAATCTGAAAAACGATTCCGGCCAGGGCCAACCCCCAGATGACGCCGAAAAGGCTCCAACCCCATTTACCGCGCAAATTGACCAGAACGAACGGCGTATAGGTGCCAGCGATGAGCAGGTAAATGGAAGCGTGGTCGATGATGCGGAAAATGTGCTTCACCCGTTCATTGCGGAAGCTGTGATAAAGCGTGGAACTGGAAAACAGCAGGACCAACGTGGCGCCGTAGATGCTGCAGCTGACGATGTGCCAGGCGTCGCCGTGCAGGCTGGCCATGGCCAGCAGCACGGCCAGCCCGCCCAGGCTGAGCAGGGCGCCCAGGCCGTGGGTCAGGGAGTTGATCGATTCTTCCTTGAACATGCGACCTCGCAAAGATAGCAATCCTAAGAAAAAGTATAAAGGATAAAGGAAAAAGTATAAAGTAAGAAAAAAATATTCAAAAATTTTTTCACTTGGCTTTGTCTTCACTTTTTCCTTTTTACTTTTTCCTTTTGCCTTGCGCCAGCACGGCAGTCTCCCTGGTCGGGCGGGCTGGCGCTTGCCCCTACTTGACAAACCGGCTGTGCCTGTCTATAAACAACCATAGACGAGGGAGGCATGAAAAAAAAGATCCTGCTCATCCATAGCGGCGGCACCATCGGCATGACCCGCGACAGCCGCAGCGACGCCCGCAACAACCTGATCAACGCCGTGGAACTGGCCGCGGCCACCAAGTTGATGTTCCTGCTCGGCCAGTACGACCAACCGGCCCTGATCCGGAACAATTTCCAGAAATCACTGGCCGGTGAAATGACGATATTGCCATGAAACCTTTTTTATATTATATTCTGATACGCTTTTCATTTTCGAAAAACGAAAATGAAAACAGAGGCATGAGATGAGCCAAATCAACTCCCTGTGGGGAAACATCTTCAAGACAAAAAACGGCGACCGCCAGGATATACTGCTGCTCCTGAAGAAAATCCCCCTGTTCGCCGAACTGCGCAAGGGCGAACTCAGAGAGATCGAACGACTGATCCACCACCGCCAATACAAGAGCGGCGAAGTCATTTTCTGGGAGAATGAGCCCGGCGTCGGCATGTATATCGTGCAAAAAGGCGAAGTGGGGATCTTCAAAGATTACGCCGCTCCCCAACAAAAAGAGTTGGCCCATTTGGAGTTCGGCGATTTTTTCGGCGAAATGGCTCTGCTGGAAGACGATTGCCGTTCGGCCACGGCCGTCGCCCTGACCGATTCGCATCTGCTCGGCCTTTTTCATCCTGACTTGTTTGACCTCTTCGAACGCAAGCCGCAGTTGGGGGTCAAGCTGTTGGCCGCCCTGGCCGGCATGCTGGCCCGGCGCCTGCGCCGGACCAACGCCGAATTGCAGGAACTGGCCAAAAATTCGCCCCGGCCCGCCCGTGACAAAAAGGCCCTTCCATGAACCCTCTGGCGGAGAACAAGAGCATCGTCATCAATTTAAACCACGGCTCAATTTTTTTCTTACTTAAAACCACGGCAGTCCTGCTGGCGCTGCTGGCCGCGATCTGGATCCTTTCCTACAGCGGCATAGTGCTGACCCCGCTGATCCTGTCCATTTTGCTCTCCATTTTACTCAACCCACTGGTGGTCAGGTTCGAAGGCCGCGGTTTGAACCGCACAGCCGCGGTCGTCCTGGTCATGGCCGTCATCACCGTGGCCGTGGCCGGATCCCTGATATTGTTGGCCCCCGTCATTTCCCATGAGCTCAAAACCCTCAGCGACCTGCTGAAAAATGAAACACCGGCCACGCTGCTGAACAAACTGAAGCTCCTGCTCAACCAGCACCTGCCCTGGCTGCAAAACATGGGGATCATTACCCAGATCATGGGCCGGTCCGAGAAATTCATTTATTCCCTGCTCAACCAGAGCATCCAGCTCCTGCCCAGCATTATCCCCGTGGCCATCGCGCTGGTGCTGATCCCCTTCATGACCTTTTTCCTGCTCAAAGACGGCCGGCGGCTGAAGAAATCCTTCATCCAGGTCCTGCCCAACCGCTATTTTGAAATGGCGATCAGCCTGATCCACAAGATCGACTGCCAGTTGGGTAGCTACATCCGCGGCCAGATGCTGGTTTCCCTGTGCATCGGCATCCTGGCGATAACCGCTTTGGCCATCCTGAAAGTGCCCTATTTTTTCCTGATCGGGACCGCGGCCGGATTGGCCAACATGATCCCCTATTTCGGCCCCATCGTCGGCGCCATCCCGGCCGTCATCCTCAACGTCATCGACAAGGGGGCCATCCGCGCCGCCTTTCCGGTTATCGCCGCTTTTCTATTAATCCGCTTCATCGACGACACGCTGGTGTCGCCCAATATCCTGGGACACAGCATGCATATCCATCCGCTGCTGGTCATCATCGTTATATTCACCGGCGGCGAAATGTTCGGCATCATGGGGCTGCTTCTGTGCATCCCGGTTACCGGCATCATCAAGGTGACCATCTGCGAATTGATCTGGAATTTCAAGCATTACCGTGTCTTTCGCAGCGGCGATTAACAAATTCCAAGGCAAGCAAATGGAAACGAATACAGACCAGATCGTGAACGATTTTTTACCGCCGCAGACCCCGGACTCCGGCCAGCGCGAAAAAAAAGGCCAGATGGTCGTCAACCTGGGGCTCATCTGGAACATCGCCCTGGCCGCCGGCAAGACGGCCATGGGCATCGTCGGGCATAGCACCGCCCTGCTTTCCGACGGCATCAACTCGACCTCCGATGTCGCCTATTACATCGTGGTGAAGATCTTCATGAAAATGGCCGGGCGGCCGCCCGACCATGAACACCCCTACGGCCACCGGCAGATGGAGAGCATCGCCGCCCTGACCGTGGGTTCCTTCGTCATCACCACCGCCATCGCCATCTTCTGGACAGCGGTCAACAACGTTTTCGACCAGTTGAAAGGGAGCGGCAACGCCAAGCGGGCCACCCTGGGCGCCCTGTGGGTGGCGCTGTTCACGGTCGTGGTCAAGATCGTCCTGACCATATACACCCGCGCCGTCGGGGAAAAGACCGCCAGCCTGGCCATCAAAGCGCTGGCTTATGACCACCGCAACGACGTTTTTTCGGCCGCGGCCGCCAGCCTGGGAATTTTTCTGGCCCGTCGCGGCTATCCCTGGGTGGATCCTTTGGCCGGCGCCCTGGTGGCCCTGCTGATCCTGCGCACCGGCATCGGGATTTTGCGCCAGTCCACCGATGATCTGATGGATTCGGTGCCCAGCCACTTCCTGGATCGCAAGATCCGGTCGATCCTGGAAAACATCCCTGAGATCCGTAGCATCGAAGAAATTCACGCCCACCGTTTCGGTCCCTATTTCGTGATCAACCTGACCATCGGCATCGACGGCGGCATGGATGTGCAAAGCGGCGACGCCATCGCCACCCGGGTGGAAGAATTGCTGGCCGCTCAAATCGAAATGGTGCGCAAGGTTTACGTGCATTACCACCCGGCCTGTTTCTAGCTACACCGATCCTGTTCCTGAAAAATCACCCAGCAAGCGACTTTTGTCCTCCGCCCTTTCCAGATAACGAAAATCCGCTGCTGGCAAGCAGCATTTGCTTTGCCACCGACGTCATCCTTTGCTTAAAAATGAAGGTCGCCGATAAAATTATTTGTCTGACGGTTCGGGCAACCGCCGCATGCTTTGGATAATTTCGGGCAGGAGGTATTCGTGCAGATTCTTTGACTGCTTGCGTACGACAGCAGTCAATTGGCAGGCATCCTGACCGGCAACGAAAAAAACCAGATGGACCAGGAATTCGCTGTCGTCTTGGGACCGGCCGTGGCCGCGGCCCCAGCGCACCGGGATGCCGTTGAATTGCCGGGAAACAAAGGGCCCGTCGATGACGATGTCCGGGTTGCAGATCTCTTGGTAATGCGCCGCCAACTGGTCCAATGAATAGTTCGCTTCATTGTAAAATTTCAGGACCTCGATGGTAGCGAAAAGCTCGTTGCCGCGCTGCATGGCAAAAGTGGTCAGGCCGCCCTTTTGCAATCCCTGCCAGAGCCCGTCCTGCGGGATGTCGAGAGATATCCCGCACGGTTTACAGTCGGCGACCGGCGCCATGGCCGCGGTCGACAAGCCGAACAGCATCGTCCACAACACCAGTAAACAATGGAACAGAGAATTCATTGGCAAATATTAATTACAAAGTAAAAAAATGTCAA
>Ga0105152_10000550_pt1 | contig 11389 bp, 12 predicted proteins | sample LakBais05cmmetaG_FD_81534 | JGI IMG/M metagenome (GOLD analysis project Ga0105152, IMG submission 81534) | Lake sediment microbial communities from Lake Baikal, Russia to study Microbial Dark Matter (Phase II) - Lake Baikal sediment 0-5 cm | ecosystem: Environmental > Aquatic > Freshwater >...
CGAGCTCTCCCTGGCGGCGACGAAGGTCGGCACGAACCTCCCCAAGGCCCTTCCTGTCATCGGGGCCTGGCTTACCCAGGTCATGCGGGCCGGAGAAGACGTGACGGGCGACACGCTTTCGCGGTTTTTCATTTTCCACGTCTCCGTCCTCCCTCTGGCCGTCATGGCCTTTTTAGGGGTTCACCTCTTCCTCGTCCAACGCCACGGGATGAGCGTCCCGCTCGAAGGGGAACGGAAGGGCGTCAAGGCGCCCGTCCTCCCCTTCTGGCCGAACTTCGCTTTCCGTGAGGCGATCGTCTGGCTCGTCCTTCTGGGGCTGCTCATGACGATCGCCGTCCTGGCCGCCCCCGGCATCGGGCCCCAGGCGGACTTGATGGCTCCGGCCCCCGAGGGGATCAAGCCCGAATGGTATTTCCTGTTCATGTTTCAGATGTTGAAGCTGTTTCCGGCCCGGGTGTTGGGCCTCAACGGCGAACTCGTCGCGGTTTTGATCATGATGGCCGGGATGGCCGCCCTTCTCCTCATTCCGTTCATCGACAACCGTCCCGCCGAGCGCAAGGGCAAGATCATCACGGGACTGGCCTGGGCCGGCCTCGCCTATGCCGTAGGCATGTCGATATGGAGCCTGCTATGAACGGGCGACCGCGGACAGTTGCGGCCGTGGGGATTTTCCTCTTGGGGTCCTTCGTCGCCTCCGGAATCCTGGAGGCCCGCGTTCAGGAAACGCCCCAAGCCTCGCTCAAGCCGGCCGCGGCAAATACGCCGGGGCAGGAAGCCCCGGCGGCTCCCCGGCCGGCCAGGGAGCGGATGGCGGTCTATGTCCTTCTAGCTTGGGTCTGGCTCTCGATCGCGGTGCTCCTAGGGCTTCTCCGGCTGAGAGTCCGGGAAGCCGACCGGATCTTCCGCATGGGCCTCAACCGGGCGGCCGAACACTCCCCAAAAGGGCCTGGGCACTGATGGCTAAACAGGGCAAAGCGATCGACCCCCACATCACCTGGACTCCCGACTACTGTAAGCACTGTTCGACCTGCATCACCATCTGCCCGGTCAAGAACCTCGAGTTCCGGGACGACGAGATGTCCTCCCTGGGGAAGTGCACGCAGTGCCTCCTCTGCACGAAGTACTGTCCCGATTTCGCCATAGAGGTTGAACCCAAGAAAAAATGAAAAGTCTGATCATGGGCAACGAAGCCGTGGCCTGCGGGGCTTTGAAGGCGGGCATGACGTTTTTCGCCGCCTACCCCATCACCCCGGCGTCGGAGATCATGCACGAACTGGCCGGCCGGGAACCCGAGATCGCCTTCGTCCATGCCGAGGACGAGATCGCGTCCATCCACATGGCGATCGGGGCCAGCCTGGCCGGCCGGAAGGCCATGACCAGCACCTCGGGGCCGGGGATGTCGCTCAAGCAGGAAGGCATCGGCCTGGCCCACATGATGGAAGTCCCTCTCGTCGTCGTCAACGTGCAGCGCGTCGGGCCGAGCACCGGCATGCCGACACTGCCGGCCCAGGGCGATATCCTCCAGGCCGCCCACGGCAGCCACGGGGACTACGTCCCGATCGTCCTCTACCCGTCCTCGGTCGAGGAATGCTACCGCTATACGATTGAGGCCTTCAACGCCGCCGAGGAGTCCCGGAGCCCGGTCATTCTCCTTCTCGACGGATACATCGCCCACCTCCAGGAGACCGTCGACCTGGATGCCGTCGCCATCGACCCCCCCATACCCCGGACCCTCGCCCCTCTCGGCCAGGGACGGAGGCATTTCACCGGCCTCCTGGCGAGAGATGGCGTCCCCAGGACCAAAGATACCGCGTATTACCGGGAATGGTATGCCCGCGTCAAAGCCAAGATGCTCGAAGCGGCGGCCCATTATCGTTTTTTTGACTACCAAAAGAACCCGGCCTCCGACACTTTGATTATCGCCTACGGAATCACGCACCGGGTGGTCCGCCCGCTCCGCGGTTCCTACTCCCTTTTCAAGCCGGTCAGGATGTTCCCTGTCCTCGAGGACGAGATCCGGGCCGCCGCGGCCGAGCACGATAAGATCGTCGTCGTGGAAATGAACGACGGCCAGTACCGGGGCGAGGTCCAAAAGGTCCTGCGGCGGGAGGTCCTGGGCGTAAATCCCCTCGGAGGCACGATCAGTCTGAAGGAAATTCGGGAGCGGCTCCGTGAACTATAAAGACTACATCAACTGGGAGAAGATGCCCACGACCTGGTGCCCGGGGTGCGCCATCGGTACCATCTTTAAGCAGACCACCTTCGCTCTGGCCGAGATGGCGCTCGCCGCCGAGGATATGACCGTCGTTTCGGGGATCGGCTGCAGCGGCCGGGCGGCCGGGTATTTCAACGCCGACAGCGTCCACGTCACCCACGGCCGGGCCATACCCGTCGCCGAAGGGATCAAGAGGGCCAACCCCAAGCTCAAGGTCATCGTCTTCAGCGGCGACGGCGACCTCGTCGGGATCGGCGGCAACCATCTCCTCCACGCGGCGCGGCGGGACGTCGACCTGGCCGTCATCTGCGTCAACAACGGCATCTACGGGATGACGGGAGGCCAGATGGCCCCGACGACGCCGACCGGAGAGAAGACCCTGACATCGCCCCATGGGACCGCTTACGCACCCCTCAACATCCAGGGGATCGTCACCAGCAACCGGCGCCATTGGTTCGCGCGCGCCTCGACCTTCCACATCGTCCATCTCCAGAAGGTCATCCGGGAGGCTGTGGAACATCCGGGGTTCGCCTTCGTCGAAGTCATGGGCTTCTGCATCGAAAACAGCGGCCGGAGGCTCGGCTTCAAGTCCGGCCACGAAATGCTCACCAAGCTGAAAAGCGACTACAAGCTCAAGGCCGGCCCGGATGGCCTTCTCGGCGATCATGAATTAGGAGTCGTCAAAAATGATGGTCAGAGCGGCTAAGCCCGAAGACTGCCACGCTGTCAACGACATGATGGTCAGGCTCATCGACGAAATCTACGGACGTGAATCCGCGGAGATCCGCCGGGTCCTGAAGGCGAACTTCACCGAGGGAGCCCTCAAGGAACTCTGTGCCGAGGAGCACGCCGTCCTCTACGTCGTCGAGGCGGACGGGCGGGTCGTGGCCTTCGTCTATGGCTGGTTTTTCCGCTACGTTTTCACGATCTACTGGATCTACAGCCTGAGGGAGTTCCGGGGGAAGGGCGTCGTCAAGGACCTCCTCGCCCACGCCGAGACGGAGCTGCTGGCGAAAGGCTGCTGGAAAGTCGAGATGTACGCCTACGCCGAGAACAACCGCTTCCTCGACTTCTGCGCCAAGCTGGGTTTCTCCAAGGGCGTGTTGATCGAGAAGAGCATGTTCGGGTTCAAGGTCCAGAACATCTACAAGGTCATCGCCGAACCGGACGCGGAGAAACGGGAAACGCGGATCAAGATCGTCGGTGAGGCCGGCCAGGGCGTCAAGCTCCTGTCCTACACCATGGGCCAGGTGCTGACCCAACTGGGGCACGAAGTGTCCCTCAACCTGGCCTACGACGCGTCGGTGCGGGGCGGGACGATCAGCGCCGACCTGATCTATTCCAGCCGGCCGATCGAGAACCCGGTCATCGACGAGGCCGACATCCTGATCAAGTTCACCCGGACCCGGGACTGGTTCCCGGCCAAGACGCTCGTCATCGACGAGAGCATGTGCCGGGAGGAGTCCCTCTCGTGCAGCCTCCGGACGAGCAATGGGACCATGTACGGATTCGAGGACGTGGCCGTCTCGCTGTTCGGGAGCAAGATCTACATCAACATGATCGCCCTGGGCCGCATCCTCCGCCACATCGGGATCAACATCCTGCTCCTCAACATCAAGGAGCTCCTCCCGGAGAGGGCGATCGAGAAGAACCTCGAGGCCATCAAGTACGGCTTCAGCTACCGGGACGACGTCTGAGCCTCCACGGCGGCCGGGGCCCCGGGCTTGCCCGCCCTCATTCGCTTCGCGCCTGAGGACTGCAAAGCCCGGGGGTCCTCTCCCGCAGTACTCGCCCGTGAATATAAATCACGGGCGAGTGGCGAGCCGAAGGCTCGTCCCTTGACGGCAATTTCGGGTCAAATTGACATGGCGGGGGCTTTCTGTTAAATAATGGTAAATGTACAAGTGGATTTTCCGCAAGCTCTTCGGCACTGATAACGACCGCACCCTCAAGAAGATCCAGCCGCTCGTCCCCGTCATTAACGACTTCGAACCCCGCATCCAGCCCCTGACCGACGACCAGCTCCGGGCGAAAACCGCCGAGTTCCGGGAAAAACTCGCCCAGGGCGCGACGCTCGACGACATCCTCCCCGAGGCCTTCGCCGTCGTCCGGGAAGCCTCCCGCCGGACGACCCGGATGCGCCATTTCGACGTCCAGCTCGTCGGCGGGGTCGTCCTCCACCAGGGCAGGATCGCCGAGATGAAGACGGGCGAGGGAAAAACGCTCGTCGCCACCCTGCCCGCCTACCTCAACGCCCTCGACGGCAAGGGCGTCCACATCGTCACGGTCAACGACTACCTGGCCAAGCGCGACACGGAGTGGATGGGGGCCATCTACAGGTTACTGGGCCTCTCCGTCGGGACGATCCAGCACGACATCGGTGACGCCGAGCGCTACACCGCCTACCGCGCCGACATCACCTATGGCACGAACAACGAGTTCGGCTTCGACTACCTCCGCGACAACATGAAGTTCCGCCTGGCCGACCTGGCCCAGCGGGAGTTCAACTACGCCATCGTCGACGAGGTCGACAGCATCCTCATCGACGAGGCCCGGACGCCGCTCATCATCTCCGGCCCGACCAACGAGTCGACCCAGCTCTACACGCGCGTCGACACCCTGGTCCGCCGCCTCCAGAAGGACAAGCACTTCACCCTCGACGAAAAGAGCCGGACCGTCTCCATCCAGGAGGCCGGCGTCGCCGAGGCCGAACGGTTCCTCGAGGTCGCCAACCTCTACGACCTGGCCAACATGGAGTTCGTCCACGCCACGAACACCGCCCTCAAGGCCCATCACCTCTTCAAGCGCGACGTCGACTACATGATCCAAGACGGCAAGGTCGTCATCGTCGACGAGTTCACCGGCCGGCTCATGCCCGGCCGCCGCTACAGCGACGGCCTCCACCAAGCCCTCGAGGCCAAGGAGCGCGTCCGGGTCGAGGAAGAGAACCAGACGCTGGCCTCGGTCACCTTCCAGAACTACTTCCGCATGTACAAGAAGCTGGCCGGGATGACCGGCACGGCGGCGACCGAGGCCACCGAGTTCCGGCACATCTACGGCCTGGACGTCGTCGAGATCCCGACCAACATGACCCTCCGGCGGCTGGAGAACCCGGACGTCATCTACCGGACGGGCGACGAGAAGTGGAACGCCGTCGTCGAGGAGATCGTCGACCTCAGCAAGCGGGGCCGCCCCGTCCTCGTCGGCACGATCTCCATCGAGAAGTCCGAGCACCTGAGCACTCTCCTCCGCCGCAAGAACGTCAAGCACGTCGTCCTCAACGCCCGGTACCACGAGCAGGAGGCCCAGATCATCGCCCAGGCCGGCCGCGTCCAGGCCGTGACCATCGCCACGAACATGGCCGGCCGCGGCGTCGACATCCTCCTCGGCGGAAACCCGGAATACCTCACCCGCGAACAGCTCAAGAAAAGCGGCGCCGACCCGGCCAAGACCTCGCCCGAGCAGGTCGAGAAGGCGTTCCAGGAAGTCTCCCTGGTCACGCAGAAGGAACACGAGGCCGTCATCGCCCTCGAAGGCCTCCACGTCCTCGGCACCGAACGCCACGAGGCCCGGCGCATCGACAACCAGCTCCGGGGCCGCGCCGGGCGCCAGGGCGACCCCGGGTCGTCCCGCTTCTACCTGTCCCTCGAGGACGACCTCATGCGCATCTTCGGCAGCGAGCGCATCTCCGGCCTCATGGCCCGGATCGGCATGGGCGACGGCGTCCCTATCGAGCACAACATGATCACCCGGGCCATCGAGCGGGCCCAGAAGCAGGTCGAAGGCCAGAACTTCACCGTCCGCAAGCACCTCCTCGAGTACGACGACGTCATGAACAAGCAGAGGGAGACGATCTACGGCCAGCGGCGCAAGATCCTCAAAGGCGAGGACCAGCACGAGTATTTCGTCGGACTCATCGACAGCATCTCCGACTGGATGCTCGACACCCACGCCAACAAGGACAAGCCCCCGGAAGAATGGGACCGCGCCGCCCTCCGCCAGGCGGTCATGGCCCAGTTCGGCCTGGATATCGAGACGCTCCAGGTCAATTGGGACACCGTCGTCTACGAGGAGCTGAGGGACGCCCTCGTCAAGGGCCTCCTGGCCACTTACGAGGCCAAGGAAAAGCAGCTCGGCCCGTTCATGCGCGAATTCGAGCGGATGATCCTCCTCCAGGTCATCGACTCCCAGTGGAAGGACCACCTGCTCGAGATGGACCACCTCAAGGAGGGCATCGGCCTGCGCGGCTACGGCCAGAAGGACCCCCTCATCGAATACAAGAAAGAGGGCTTCGAGATGTTCCAGTCCATGCTCGACCGGATCGAGGAGGACGCCGTCCGCTACCTTTTCCTGATCCAGCCCCTGGTCGACGCGCCGGCCCCGGTGCGAAAACAGACGCCGGTCTATTACCAGCAGCCGCAGGGGCCCTCGGGCCAGCGGGCCAAGCAGGCCCGGGGCATGATCCCCGGCAAGCGTCACAAGCACTGAGTCACGGAGCGAAGGAGGAGCCATGCTCGACGACAAGATCAGGGAAGCCCTAACGTTCGACGACGTCCTCATCCTCCCGGCCAAGTCCGACGTCGTCCCCTCCACGGCCTCGGTCGCGACGCGGCTGAGCCGCAACATCTCCCTCAACATCCCCATCGTCAGCGCGGCCATGGACACGGTGACCATGTCCCGGATGGCCATCGCCCTGGCCCAGCAGGGCGGCATCGGCATCATCCACCGCAACCTCTCGATCGAAGGCCAGGCCGAGGAAGTGGATAAGGTCAAGCGCCACGAGAGCGGCATGGTCGTCGAGCCCATCACCCTCCGGCCCCAGGACAAGATCTCCCGGGCCCTCGAGGTCATGAAGGAACACCGCATCTCGGGCCTGCCCATCACGGACGAGTCGAACAAGCTCGTCGGCATCCTGACCAACCGGGACATCCGCTTCGAGAGCCGCCTCAACCTGCCGATCGAGAAGATCATGACCCGCAAGCTCGTCACCGTCCCCGTCGGGACCTCGCTCGATGAAGCGGAGAAGGTTTTCCACGATTACAAGATCGAAAAGCTCCTCGTCGTCGACGACAGCTACCACCTCAAGGGGCTGATCACCTACAAGGACATCCTCAAGAGGATCCAATACCCGGACGCAGCCAAGGATAGCCTGGGCCGGCTGAGGGTCGGCGCCGCCATCGGCGTCGGCTCCGACTTCCTCGACCGGGCCAGGGCCCTCGTCGCGGCCAAGTGCGACGTCCTCGTCGTCGACAACGCCCACGGCCACTCGCAGCGGGTCCTCGACACGGTCCGGACGCTCAAGAAGGAGTTCCCGGAACAGGAGCTCATCGCCGGCAACATCGGCACGGCCCGGGCGGCCGAGGAGCTCATCGACCTCGGCGTCGACGCCGTCAAGGTCGGCGTCGGCCCCGGCTCCATTTGCACGACCCGGATCATCACCGGCGCCGGCATCCCCCAGGTCACGGCCATCGCCGACGTCTTCGAGGTCACCCGGAAAAAGGGCGTCCCGCTCATCGCCGACGGCGGCGTCAAGTATTCGGGCGACGTGACCAAGGCCGTCGCCGCCGGCGCCGACTCCATCATGCTGGGGAACCTTCTCGCCGGGACCGAGGAGGCCCCGGGCGAGGTCGTCATGTACCAGGGCCGGGCCTACAAGCTCTACCGGGGCATGGGGTCGCTCATCGTCATGAAAGAGGGCAGGAGCCGCGACCGCTACCAGCAGGACATGCAGCTGAGCGAGAGCAAGCTCGTGCCGGAGGGGATCGAGGGCCGAGTGCCTTACAAGGGCAGTACGACGGTCATCGTCCAGATGCTCGTCGGCGGGCTCAAGGCCGGCATGGGCTACGCCGGCTGCCGGACGGTCGAGGAGCTCAAGACCAAGGCCCGGTTCATCAAGATCACCCCGGCCTCCCTCAAAGAGAGCCACGTCCACGACGTGATCATCACCCAGGAAGCCCCGAACTACCACCTCGACTGAGGAACGCGCCCGTCCTGGGCATGACACTACAGGTTTCTTTTTACTGCAGCGCGTCTCGTCTTCGCCAGGGTGAACCGGAACGTCGTGCCCTTGCCAAGGCCTTCCGATTCCATCCAGATCCTGCCGCCGTGCAAATCCACGATCCGCTGCGCCGGCGCCAGGCCGATGCCCTCGCCCTCCGAGCCGGGATAACTCACGCTCACACTCCACACTCAAAGCCGCGGCACGATTTCGCGTTCGACAACCGCAAAGCCTGCTTCGGAATTGTAATCTGTTACGACGGGCAACAAATCCCCCAGATCGGCCGTGAATCCCGGATGCCGACGCTTCGCCGCTAGGTTCTCGACAAACTCCGTTCGACTCACCCGAAGGCCCGCGAATTCCATATATTTTCGAAATGTGCCGACGATCTGTTGTCCATCGGCCTTCCCCTCGGTCAACCCGAGCCACAGATCGAACAGGTCCCGGCCTTTCCGGCGTTGATACAGGGCGCGAAGCTTGGTCGCCAGAAGCTCGTTCAGGCTGAAGGTGGAAATGTCGCCATGCCCCGTAAACCAGGGCGACGTGATGGAGAACGGCTTCTTCTGCGCGCCCAGCACGGTAAAATGTTCCCTGGAGTTGATTTCCACTTTCAACTTCAGGGGAATGACCGGAGGACTTTCGGACATCATGCGGTACGTCAGAGTGACCACACCCGGGCCTTGCTTCCTCTGCGGCGTCCCGAGGATGGGCATCAGCGTATCCCTCAGGGCATCAAAGATGGGCCCGATGGGCCCTCCTTCGATCTGCACGAGATCAATATCTTCCGAATAGCGGCGCGGCGGGCTGAAGAACAGCTTGTGCATCGCCGTGCCACCGCGTAACACAAGATGCTTCGACAAAACGGGATTGTCGAAGATTTCGACCATCGCGCGGCAGATAATCAAATCCTGCTCGACCTTTGCATCCGAACGCCAGGGGGCCTGCGCCCGCCACGCGTTGATGTAGGCCCTTGGAATCAAGACAAATCCCCCTCGACCTCCGAGTTGATCCAGATATTCCATCGTTTATCGCGTATCGATCCCCGCAGCGGCAGGGAGGGTTCAAGCTTGGTCGGCAACGGCTTCTGCTTTGAAACCCAACAGGCCAACCGGCCGGCTTTTGCGGCGAAGGCGCTCTTCTCCAACAGCCAACCCAATCGCTGCGCGGCGGCGACATGGCCGTCGATCTTCGCCGCCTCCACCAGCTTGATCGGATTCAGAACTTCACCGAGTTCCTGCAGCACGGTCAGCACCCGGTCCAGCCCGCCAACCCGACGGCCGTATCGAATCAGGTCAATCGCGGTTGCCTCGGGGGTCGAAACGGGAATATAGCCGGTCATGCCTTTGAACTGCTGAACCGGGGTTTCCTTGAGCTTGCTCTTGACCAGGAAACGTATGCCGACACCCCGGCATGCGATGTCACGCAGAGGACGGTCAGTAACCACTTGATATCGCTGGGGACGCTGATGGGCGGCGCCGTGGTATTCCGCCGCGCTGAGCGCGCCAACGTAGAAAGGCCGCCCCAAGTGCTCCATGAGCTTCACGATGAACCAGTCGGCGGGCACCACTCCCACGGCGGCATGCTCCAGCGGCACGACGACATAGAACTGGCCATGGATTCGAGCAATCTTCTTCCTGGAGGACAGCCGCCCGGCCGACCGATTGAAGGCCTTTCGGTTCAGGCCGAAAGCCTTCATGGCCTCGTCGCGAGTGAACGAGTACCTCCCCTGGGAGGGGAGCGCCTCAACCCAAGCTTTAAAAGCTCCATATTGCTTGCTTCCGGGCAATTTCATTTAGTTACCCGCCTAAGTATCTGTTTGCATAAGTATACATATATCGTATCCATCTGTAAATATCAACTTATTCGGCCGACTCCCCGTCTCGTCTTCGCCAGGGTGAACCGGAAGGTCGTGCCCTTGCCGGGGCCTTTCGATTCCACCCAGATCCTGCCGCCGTGCAACTCCACGATCCGCCGCACCAGCGCCAGGCCGATGCCCTCGCCCTCCGAGCCGGGATCCAGCTTATGGACTAAATTCCCAGGACGAGAGTCCAGTAACGGGAGCTCTTTCGAGAGATGTTCCTGCTCTTCCCGAGGGCCTCTCTGATGTCGCTCCGGAGGTAGTTCGAAAAAAGCCATCGCAGGGCTTTCTCGCCTCCCAGCTCCAAGGCGCGTTCGATGATATATTGTTTGTTTTCTTGAAGATCGAGGTGGGTCGCGTCGGTATCCCAGAACAACGCCCGAGGGATTTCCTCTTCCTTCCTCATGATCAATATTATATCACGGTTCCGGCGCGGTTTACTTGACTTCGGCGATCCGGTTGCCCTCGTCCATCAGCACGATCTTGGGGGTGAAGAACTCGACCTCGCTGTCCTCGAGATAGGCGTAGGCGGCGATGATGATCGTGTCGCCCGCCTTGACCTTGCGGCCGGCGGCGCCGAAGACCCCGACCTGACGGGAGCCTTTCTCCGCGCGGATGATGTAGGTCGAGAAGCGCTCGCCGTTCGACACGTTCCAGACGTCGATCCTCTCGAAGGGCGCCAGCCCGGCCGCTTTCATCAGGTCTTCGTCCAGAGACAGGCTCCCTTCGTAGTCGATATCGACGTGGGTCACGGTGGCCCGGTGGATCTTCGAACGGAGGAAGGCTCTGATCATGGCGGTTCTCCTTAAACGCGGACGCGGCTGTTGTCGATGAGACGGATCGAGCCGACGAAGACGGCCAGGGCGATGAGGACGTCGCCGCGGATCTCGGCGACCGAGTCGAGATCGAGCGGATCGACGGCCTCGACGTAATCGACGCGGGCCAGGGGTTCGGCTTCGATCAAGGACCTGATGCCGGCGATCACCCTCACCGCATCGCACTCCCCTGCCGAAATCGCCCGCTCTGCCCAGCGCAGGCTTCTCGACATGACGAGCGCGGCCTTTCTTTCCTCTGAAGACAGGTAGGCATTACGGGAGCTCAAGGCCAGCCCGTCGGGATCCCGGACGAGAGGGCAAGTCACGACCTCGGTGCCGAGGTCGAGGTCCGCGGCCATCTTCTCGATGATCAAGCTCTGTTGGGTATCCTTCGCGATGAAGAAGGAGCGGTCGGGACCGATGATGTCGACGCGCTTGAGGATGATGGTGACCACCCCTAGGAAATGCCCCGTCCGGGACTTGCCGCAAAGCCGGTCCTGGAG
>Ga0105152_10000551_pt1 | contig 11388 bp, 8 predicted proteins | sample LakBais05cmmetaG_FD_81534 | JGI IMG/M metagenome (GOLD analysis project Ga0105152, IMG submission 81534) | Lake sediment microbial communities from Lake Baikal, Russia to study Microbial Dark Matter (Phase II) - Lake Baikal sediment 0-5 cm | ecosystem: Environmental > Aquatic > Freshwater > Lake...
AAGTCCAGCCCGACCAGCACGGCAACCAACCAGCCAGTCAGCCTGACCCTGTCTTGGGTTGCAAGCAGTGACGCCGATAACTATCAGTACTGTCTCAACACGACACTTGACTCAGTCTGCCCTGGCGGCATTTGGACATCCACCGGAAGTTCGACCAGCGTCAACCTTTCCGGGTTGAGCAATGGAACAGCATACCAATGGCAGGTGCGGGCGTTCAATACTAATCCGGTGCCGACTTATAGCAATCCCCCCGGAACCACCGGCACCTGGTGGACCTTTACGACCGTGGTAGCCGCACCGGGTGTTTTCATCAAAACCGGTCCAGCTACCGGGAGTAATAGCCAGCCGGTCAGCCTGACCCTGTCTTGGTCATCAAGCGCCGGGGCTACGAGCTATGAGTATTGTATTGATTCATCAGTAGGCTCAACCTGTAATGGCGATGGGAGCTGGCAGTTAACTGCGGCAACATCTATCAGTATTTCCGGACTGGCTTATGATACCGAATATGAGTGGCAAGTGCGGGCGGCAAATACCAACCCGTACCCAACCTATGCCGACTCGAATAACTGGTGGATGTTTAAGACCGTGGTGGCACCCCCGGCTGCTTTTAGTAAGTCTAGCCCTGTGAACGGGGTGAATAAGCAGCCGGACAGCCTTACCCTGACATGGGATATCAGCAGCGGCGCAACAGGATACACCTATTGCTATGACACAAATCAAAATTCCAACTGCGACACGAGCTGGAAAACAACTTCAGACACTGAGGCCACATTATATGCTCTTAGCAACGATACCCCTTACGAATGGCAGGTGAGGGCGGTCAATGCCAACCCACAGGCAGCAGAAGCCAACAGCGGTACCTGGTGGACTTTCAGGACAATTCCGGACCACTGGAACAGTTACCTTCCAGTAATCTTCGGTGTTGGATTAGACACACCTGTCCTGGATTATAATGTCGCTCCTACCGCAGGGGTCTATACTCTTACCTGGAATGCCGTCAGCGGTGCCACCAATTACTTGATCTGGCAATCCACATCAACCACCTTCGCAACCAACCCGAGCTATCAGAGTTCTGGAGCAACCTCTCTCATTTTGCCGGGTTTGAATCCGACCCATTATTATTTCTACGTGGTGGCAACCAATGGAGCAATTTATAGTCCGCCATCCAACATTAAAGACTTTGTTGTCCAATATGAGCTGGAAGACAATGACAGCGGCGCAACCGCCAATGGACCGTTAACTTCTGGCATCACATATTATGGAAAAACTGATGACCTGAAGGATTATTATAAGTTTTATTTGGATGCTCCGGCAATCATCACCATTACAATGACTGAGCCGGCTGGTTGGACCGGTCAGATGCAGCTTTTCTATAGTGATATATCAAATCGGATTGGTTATGCTGTGTCTTCACCCTATGAGATAATTATTACCAAAGATTCGGGTTTGGAAGGCTGGTATTATCTCTATATCGCCACACTCTCGACGCAGATTAATCCAAGCCTTGGTTATTCATTCACCATCACCATCACCTATTGACCCATCGGCCCGGCTGTCCTTCAAACGGACAGCCGGGCATAGAAAATAACCAGGTACACCATGATGCCTTTCAACATTGGAAAGGCATCATCGTTTCCTCTGGTGCTGTATCCCGGGTTATCACATCTTGCTTATGACAATTTGGGAAGATAGATTGATAAATGGTCATATGATGAGGGTATTCAGGATAACTACTCAATAGCGTCCCTTTGTAGGTCAGGAAGATTTCATATGCTCCTGAATAAATTACTTTCAAAGGGGAATGTATGATAAAAAACACGATTTATACAATTGGCCATTCTACACATGCAATGGACCGATTTATTAAAATCCTCCAAACTTATCAAATCGAATTGGTGGTTGATATACGGTCAATCCCCAGATCCCATCATAACTACCAATTTAATGAAAATGAATTAAAACATGATCTGGAACAGATCGACATTGGGTATATCCATTTGAAAGAACTTGGAGGTTTGCGACACACAACCAAGTTTTCCATTAACACTGCTTGGAAAAATTCCTCATTTCGTGGTTTTGCAGATTTTATGCAGACTAAGGAATTCGAAAAAGGCATTGAACAGCTTGTCAAGCTTGCTGGAGAAAAGCAAACCGTCATCATGTGTGCAGAGGCGGTTCCCTGGCGCTGTCACCGGTCACTGATCGGCGATGCCTTGATCGTTCGTAATATCGAAGTAGTAGATATCATGAACGAAAGAACCAGCTCCGAGCATAAAATAACCCCCTGGGCTAAAATAGACGGGGTCATGATTACCTATCCTGAGGAAGTGCAATAGGTCGAGGTTTTTGTTATTTATTCGGTCGATGATTCATGTCCTTGATAAGGATTTTGGTAGTCATTTTGATTTCTATTCATAAACTGGAATATTTTCATTCGAACTGAACTCAGCTGTAAGAAGGCGACACCCTCCGGCTCTATCACGGTAAGTGGGTCAATATATACTCTCTATATGCCATTCCTAGTGGAGTCAATTCACCAGTAGCTAAATTTGCAAGATTAGGTGAAGGATAAAGAGGATCGGATAAACTGAACCAAGCCCATTGTTGAACGAGGTGGTTCTCATCATGTGAATATCCAATCTCCTCATCTTTTGTATCTTGTAACCACGAAAAAGTATCTTGCAGATATTTAGTAACCACCACCTCTGGGTAACCATAATTCGGCGGCATCAAAATACCGAACTCCGTCAGTGCTAATGGCGTATCACGATATCCATTTTTTGCCATCCAATTGCGAAAATCGATGATCTGTTTCTTGAATAACTCTAAACTCCCGTTGTCGCTCACCTCACGCAACTCTCCTGTATCTTGAGTCATTCCAGGAGGAATCCCAGCACCCCAACTATCGCGTTCTTCACGTAATACAAACCCATGAATAGTCCACCAATCTACAGGCATTGCAATTGAAAACAATCGCCGATATTCTGTAAGAACACGATCGAGATAAGCGATACGTAAGGGTGTGGCTTGAGATAATCCGGCAACAGCAATCTTAGCAGTTGGATCAGCTGATTTAATCAAATAATAGATTTCATGGTATACAATGGCGTACTCTTCAGGGGTGACACCATCTTGCCAGATAACATCCGGTTCATTACCGATAATCCACACATTACCCGGATACTGAGCAGCCACCCAAGCGATATACTCTTTTGAGGGGTAAATGCAGCCTGGTTTTAGCCGTACCATCTGCCAGTGCTCCGGTAATGTAGATGGCAATCGTTTTAAAACATCCCAGCTTATGAACCAACCAGAGTGTAGCTGTTTAGCCCAAAATTCAGGTAAGGCTTGCGTCGACATACCAAATCCAGCTCGTTTTGAAAGGAGCTTAGGGTCGAGTACTCCCAAATCGGGAATTACACTGGTAGGTTGAAGGCTAGATACTGAAGTAGTGGGTGTAGGAGCAGGCAGAAGCAATTCCTGTGTAGTTGTTTTACACGGGATACCCATACTGGGCACTTTCGTTATATTAATGTCAATTGATGGAATCATGGGTTCAGTCTGGACCCCCTTAGACCAGGTCTTCTCAGTCGATTGGTTTGTGGTGTGTAATGCATAAGGAATAAACAACCACAATGCGATAATCAAAACCCCAAGGCTGATCAATCCTACAATAAGTTTAACTCGATGAGTAATTAAAATGCACCTCTTCCAGATATTACAACAGGGATTGTTTTTATGAGTATTCGTAGGTCTTTTGCTAATGAGTAGTGGTAGACGTAGTCCAACTCCAACTCTAATCGAGTTTTAAAATTCAGCTCTCCCCGTCCTGATACCTGCATCGGGCCAGTTAATCCGGGTCTGAATGCTAAGCGCTGTCTTTGTGTATCATTGTAACGTGCTACAAGTTTAAGCTCTTCCGGTCTTGGACCAATAATGGACATTTCGCCGCGTAAAACATTCCACAATTGGGGGATTTCATCCAAACTCCACCGGCGAAGAATACGTCCCACACCAGTCACTCGAGGATCTTTACGTATTTTAAATACTGGTTCTGACAAAGTGTCTATGTTGATTACCGTTTCTAATAACTGCTCGGCGTTTTTTACCATTGTGCGAAATTTTATTAAACGAAAAGGTTTCCCATGTTCTCCGGCCCGTTCCTGCATGAAGAAAATCGATCCGGGAGAATCAAGTTTTATCGCCAGAGCGATAATTGGAAAAAAAGGAGCAAAAAGGATAATGCCCAAAGACGATAAGACAATATCAATACAACGTTTGATAATCCGCTGACTCAAATTTAAAGTGTGTTTTTCCGAATGAGATGTTTTTGGAGAGATAAGAAATCCGACCAATAACCCTAAGCCGAGAGCTGCGGCTCGGGTAATAATCAATATGAAGCTTGGCAAGAATATGGATCGATCGTTGTGGAGGATGAAAGCCAGTAAATTAACTGCTGTTAAATAAAATATCCCGGTGATTATCAATATCCCCCAACTCCACCATGGAAAAATGAACAATAAAGGAATCCCTATCACAGCCAATCCCAATAAGCCAATTTGCCAACGCTGTGATGGCGATGTATGGGAATCCTTAAATAGCTTATCTGGCAACCAACGGAGCATATTAGCTTTCCAATAGCCAATATCGTATTTCCTATGAAAATACTCTCTGAGTGTCAAATCGTGTTGATGGTATACAGATGCTCCGGGTGCAAATACCAATGTGTAACCTTTGTTTGCTAAACGAAAAGATAATTCTTGATCTTCGACGGAAGGAGCTGGAAAATGTTCATCAAATCCGTCATTATCAAGAAAGACTTTTTTACGGTAGGCAGCAGAGTATGTATCGATAAAATCTATTTTTGGAAGCTTTGCCATTCTGCGATACTTCGATTCATACTCCAATTGAACAAAGCGTGGCACAATCGCAGTTTGTTTCGTACGATAAGTACCCTTTACACCTACTATCTGTGGATCCTGGAACGGTGCACTAATCTTGCTTAACCAATCAGAAGTAGGTACACAATCGGCATCAGTAAAAGCTAATATATCCCCCAACGCGAAATGAGCAGCAGTATTACGAGCGGAGGCTGGTCCAGCGTTTTTTTGGCGAAGGACTTTCACACCAAAACGACTAGCAATCTCTGATGTGTCATCCATTGAACCATCGTCAACCACAATCACTTCATAATCAATATTAATCCTAAAATCTGTTTGGGAAAGCACTCCAATCAAGCAATCCGGCAATATCTTGGCGGCATTTTTCGCAGGAATAATGACAGAGATCATTTTGATGTCCTTGACGTGGATTTTATCAGAATAGAGAAGTTCATTGGCTGAAAAAGCTCAAGTGATCAATGGTATACACATAACACGGATGTATTTCATATTGCTTGATTCTTGGTTTTTTCGTTAAAATCATTGACTTAACTTAACATGGATATAAACTTAAGAACTACAATTTTTGTTGTTTGGATTGTATGAGCATAAATATACCTCCACCTATCAATGGCGGTAGAGTAACAATTGCATGCAAAAGAATTGCATAGGCTAGGGCTGGATTATGATTTATTCCAAATGGAAGAAGAGCCAATTGTGCAAAATAATAAAAAGGACCTATGTTACCTGGCATTAGTGCAGGTAATAGACCTATATACACCAACACTAATACTAAACCTGCCGCTAGACTACCGAGTTCAAGTCCCTGACTCCAAAATAAAAGCAGATTGGTAGACCACATAATAAGCCAAATAATCGCGGTTATTGCAAGTAGTGAGAATATTTGTCTAGGATTTCGCATCCATGTAAACGCGCTCACCCATTGGTCTGACAGAGTCACTAACCATTTTGGTGTTATTCTCAATCCCCGGATTCTTTGCCATGCTATTGGCCCTAAGAAAATGAAAAGCGTGAGACAAGTAGTAATTACTATAATCAATGGGATAAGCCAATTTTGAAGATTATGTATTTTTTCTAATGAAATACTGACAGATACTAGCAATGTACAAATAAATAAACCAAGCAGATCTAAGTATTTCTCTATCAGTATTGTTGATCCGATTTCTGGAAGTAACCTTTTATTTCCAGCTCCAAGGATACCTATTCGGACGATTTCACCTCCCCTCACAGGCAAGATTATATTCACAGCTTATCCACTAAAGTACGCTGTGCATAATAAGAGGAATTTAGATTGAATTCCAAAATACTTTATCAATAATACCCATCTCAATAACTTGATAAACAAACCCAAGATAACAGATAATATTGCTAGTACTAAAAACACATAATTTATAGATCTTAGCTCTGCAAAAAGATCAATCCAATCTATGTATCGTACAGCATAGTAAAGAAAGACTAAGCCCATGATTATTTTTATAATCAATAATGGGGTTTTGTATCGAGGATTCAAAAATAACACCTAGTCATAATCTGTTTATTTGCCCGTCCTATTAAATAGCTCCGTAATTTCTATCCTCATGAGTCGGTACAATTATATGTTATTCCTAAATCGGATTCTCCAGACACCTGACTATAACATACTGGCCGTTCCGGGTTTAAACCCCGAAGCATGCGTCCCCAATCCGCGTTGGGGACATCTTCCGTATTTATTGGTGGATGTGATAGGTCTGGGTATACATGAACAATTACCTCTTGATACCACACGAATTGAGTCAGCGGTAAAACCACAACTCGTATGTCTGGTCTGACCTTTTGGCCAAAATGATAGTACCAAAGCGGAAATGTATCCTCAGAAGCAGAAGTAAAGATTAATGCATTTTTGGGCGCTTCGCTTAAAAACAGTTCTGCGTATTGGGCTTGTTGATCCTGGCTTCTTGCATCTAGACGTGATAAAGTTCCAGGGATACGGATAAAGACATTCAATGCTATCGATAGGGTCAGTAAGAGTCCAATTGGTATTTTCTTCCACTTAATTACCCATAAACTTGGTATCGCGAGACCAATCCAAATAGCATAGACCAGCAATGCAGGCAAAAGATACGCAACGGAATCTTCAGTATTGTATCCAATAGCAAACGCTAGGTACACTCCAAAAATCCAAATCAGTAACCCGCGTAACCATTTGTCTCGAAACGGGAACTGGATCAAACCGACAACACCAGCCAACAATCCGAGTGCCCCATACTGGTCAAATAATAATCGAGGAATAGAGCTTATCCGTTCCAACAAGATTGGTCGTGCGACACTGAATAAGAGGCCGCGATAGGGGTTTCCGGTTACCAGCCAAAGGAAGCCATCGAGTGTTTGTGGATTTCCCCAATTAATTGGGGGATACGCATGAGCCCGTAAAGGTAAATACAAGTATACGAGCAAACCGATCATTCCGAAAACAGCTTCTGCAAAGATAAATTTCCATGACAAACCTCTCCTCAAAGTAACTACCAGAGTTATAAGGACAGCAGGAAGCATAAGCACAATGGTTATATGGTTACCAAAACCCAATCCGAAAAGGAAGGATAAAAGTAAGAGCATTTTTCCATAAGACTTCGAACTCCCTTTTAAGGTAAGGGTTATCCACCATAATACAAGCACGACAATCAAAGATTGCAGACCATGAACTTCCACCATTACAGCCTGGGAAAATAGTAAAGGCGAAGTTCCCCATGCCAAGCCAGCAATAAATGCTGCGACCAATGAAGTAATTGATTTCTCACCAATTACAAAGCCGATCCAATATGCGATCAGTCCAGCTCCTATCGCAGCCGGGATCAGAGAAACCAGTACACCCCGAAAAACAGGGGTGCTGATCGGGATAAATTGAAACAAAATACCTAACAAAGTATAGGTCGGGTAACCAGTTGGATGAGGGATGCCACCTGTGAGCATCGCTGATAAGTAGTCACCAGCGTCTACACCATAATTTGCATTACTTAGTCTGGTTGGTGCAATTATGAGATAAATACACCATGTAAGCAGTGATGTAAAACCTGAAACAATCCAAATGCTTTGTGATTTGTGAGTGTATTTATTGAATAATTGGATCATAATTCAATATCCTACCAATTCCATTATATTATACCTACCGGAGTGGACGCCATTCTTATTGCGTTTGGGACAATTAAAAAGAGGTTACCGAATTGATTGTCATACAACGCGAAAATATTATTCCTATGACTGTCCCCTTTTTAGCGGAGCAGAATGGCTGAATGACAATAAAACATTTAAGAATTAAATACGTTAGACATTTATTCCATACCTAAGTGATGGTATTTTTCAAATCACTCTGTAGAAATAAATATGCTAACTTGAGTGATTATAATCAGGGTATAGATGAATAAAAAATATTATTTATGACCAATGCACTGTTATATAAATAACTGGCGGTCAGAAGACCACCAGTTATTATTTATTTATTTGAATGAACTGGTTATTCTTACACCACCTGCAATATGATATAGATAACCAATGATGTTCGATTATTGGATTATTATTGTTTCTTTATCACCGGCAAATAGAAGTAAATTGGCTCGTAAGCTGTAAAAGTTACTTGATTTGAAATATCTGCTCCCGGTTCAGTAGGTATTATTGGTTTAGTAGGGATGATAGGTATGGTGGGCATCGTGGGTATCGTTGGATCTGGTGGAGATGACGTATAGATCACAACCACCACATCAAACATATTAGGAACAGCCGTAAGATTTGCTGGAACGTCAACAGTAATGCGATCTGCAGAAACAGTGAGTGGGCTTAATTCAAAAAACTCCCCTCCCCACTGGTAAAACCTTACCCGGGTATTAACCATTATTCCAAAGCCTGATCCGTTTATTATCAACGAAAAATTGGGTCCTTCCGTTGGGGTTTGTGTTGGAACAATTGATGTAATTAGAGGTGTTGCAGAACCGTCATTTGAATGAGCAGCGTAGGATGTTCCCCATGTTCCCCCAATTAAAGCCAAGGCCAGAAGAACGCCGCCAAGTACGATCGTGCCCAACCACATTTTACTAATTCTTGGTTTCACCTTTATTCCTCCTTTTAGTCAATGAAATTAATCTTCATAACTGAAAAGTAAAATGCGAAAAATCATAACGCAAATGTTCAACAATTACCCCACACTTATTGATCCATAATAACTGCACATCTTAGATTATTTATTCAGCGCTATATATCGCTATTTTCACCAAGAGAGTAACATTCTATGTAACCACCTATGCATTATTTGATGTGTTATTATTATAGCATATTTTGGTATTTTTATTTCATTTTCTTCGATTGCAACATTGATAAGTTCCCCAACAGAGTTCCCAAGACTTCACTGAATGATCATTGCTGCACATTTAATCATTTGGTAACTAGTGGGAGAAAAAACAATTCGGGTAATTCCGTATAGACTTCAAAATCAGCCTGGTTATTACCTGGATTCGAATCTAAAACCCCGATCGGAGTGACCTCGACGTGGATCGTGTAGTCCTGAAGCGGGGTGACATTCTGCCATGCAACCGAGATCATCGTTCTGCCCCCGCAGCGCTGGACGTTGGGGTTTGAAATCGGACCGGCAATTTGAGTTCCACCAACGTAAATATTGACCGTCGCCGTGGAGCCGGTATCGGCCGAGATTTCATTTCCAATAGTGATATTCAGCCGGTAATTTACCAGCGTTCCACCGGCGGCAAAGTTCACCGGATAAGTGAACACGCTCGTCGGGAACAGGTCAGGCTGTGCGTAAGTGAAATTTTGATAAGCCTTGAATGCCGCGCCCACCACGGGTGTTAACGATTTCCCATTATCCGGATCAAACAACGACCCGCCAAAAGTATATCTGTGGTCATTCAAACTATACCAAAACCAACGCTGCACCAGGCGGTTCCCATCGCTGGTCATGCCAGTGGTCGGATCCGCAGCCCCCAATAGATAATTGAACGTCGCCAGCATGTAATTCGTTGTATCCTGATCGCTAACATTTTCATAGTTAATTCCGGGAGGATCGATCGGTGGGAACAGGCTGCCGTATTCGGTTATCCAGAGGGGCTTATCTCTTTCACCTTTACCAGCCATCCAGGTACGGAAGGCAGTAATTCTCTGTTGGAATTTTGCAATCGAATAGGTCTCCGCGAAATTTGTAATTACAATTGCATCCAAATAGTCACTTTCAAAACCAGGTGGAATGCCAGTTCCCCACTCTGGATATGGCTCTTCGTTTAAAATAAAGGAATGGATCGACCAGATATCGATCAGAGCCGAAGCCGCTGCCTGTGTGCCGGCAAGGTCGGCGTCATCCAGTCGTGCCCAGGCTCGGTCCAGATAGCGCATCCGGATCGGGGTCGGTTGGACAATGGTCCCGAAACCGATCTTCGCGGTTGGATCCAGGGATCGGATCTGAGATGCCAGAGCATAAAACCGTTCCGCATACACTTCAGGGATAAGAGCATCCTGACCTCCGTAAGTCGTATCCGGCTCATTCCCCACCAGCCAGACGCTGCCAGTATGCGAGCTTACCCAGCTATTCAAATTCGCTAAAGTATTGGCATATAGATCATTCCGGACCCGTAAGGTCCTGACATATTCCATACCAGCCGGCAGATTCGAATTCGAAGTTGGTACCCAATCCAGGTACGACCCGACCCCGATGCTGGCAATATCGTAGCCGTCGGTGCCATGCACAGAGGTGATCCCGAAGCGACAGGCAGCGTTGCTGGTTGCCTGGGCGGGCTCTGGAGCAGGTTGTCCGATGACCAGGCTTAAAAGCATGCTCAGGGCGAGTAGAGGCATAATGGGGTTTTTATGGAATGCGGGCATTTCTTATTCCTTTTGTCAATGCTCGGGGCTGGTTGTCAATTGCATGGATAAAATCAAAATCGTATCTTTCTCGATATTCGCGTGCCACGTATATGTATTATAACCTTTTGGTTGCCACCCTTGATCCAAATTAACTGGAAGGTATTTTTCAGGTATCTTCACTTCCAGAGTGAAAGGCAAATACTCCAGCCCTGGCTGAACCTGGATGCGCAAACCATAATTCAATCGGGTCGGATCCACCTGATGGACTACTTTTTCCGGTAGAGCAATGGCCAAATGGATCTGTTGGGACTGATCGGCCGGCAACATCAGGAGTCCCGCAAAGACCTGGGTACCTGCTTCACCGGAAAGCTTTTCAACCTGGCCTGACCAGCCAATGGAATTCATCAACTGCCCTCCTGGGACTGGCTGAGCATCCGCTGTTTTCAGAAGTGTGCCTGCCGGTAGATACACCCGCCAATAATCCAAATAGCAGCGCTGCTGCATATCCTGATAGGTCCCTGCCCCGTAGCTGATCTCCTGTTTGCAGATCAGGGTGCTTTGTGCCCCCAGATGGCGGTAGGATAGGATGACATTCGCGGATGGGTGGAGAACATCGCTCAGGTCTACCCGATAGTCGACCGAGCGCTGAATG
>Ga0105152_10000552_pt1 | contig 11381 bp, 8 predicted proteins | sample LakBais05cmmetaG_FD_81534 | JGI IMG/M metagenome (GOLD analysis project Ga0105152, IMG submission 81534) | Lake sediment microbial communities from Lake Baikal, Russia to study Microbial Dark Matter (Phase II) - Lake Baikal sediment 0-5 cm | ecosystem: Environmental > Aquatic > Freshwater > Lake...
CGGACGATGAGATGTCCTCCTTTCACGAACCGGTCATGTGTCAAGAGGTCCTTGCATCCCTGGAATGCAGACCGGGCGGTATTTATGTGGACGGTACGGTCGGCGGAGGCGGTCACGCCAGGGCTATTCTGGAAAAGACGGCCCCGGACGGTTTGTTGATCGGCATCGACCGGGATAGCGATGCCCTGCTTGCCTCGGAAAGACAATTGCAATCCTTTGGCCGGCGAAAAATCCTGGTCAAGACAAATTTTGCGGATATCGGTAAAGTCCTAACCAACCTGAATATCAACAAAGTTGATGGCATTCTCCTGGATTTGGGGGTTTCATCCCATCAACTGAATGCGGGAGACAGGGGATTCAGCTTTTCTTCGGATGCTCCTCTCGATATGCGCATGGATCGGGACAGTCCTTACGGCGCCTGTGATCTCGTCAACCTGTCTTCGGAAAATGAATTAAGGAAAATCATCAAAGCGTATGGCGAGGAACCCATGGCAGGAAGAATCGCGAGGGCCATCCTGACAAAACGGGCAGCGGCTCCGATCCGCACCACGATGGAGCTTGCCGACGTCATATATCATGCCGTTCCTGCCGCATACCGTCAGAGAAGAATCCACCCGGCGACCCGTACCTTTCAGGCCATCCGCATTGCCGTCAACGATGAACTTTCAAATCTTCGCACGGCCATCTTAAACGGTACAGACATGCTTAAGCAGGGCGGGCGGTTTTCCATCATTTCCTTTCATTCCCTGGAGGATCGAATCGTCAAGGAAGCATTTCGTGCTGCTCAGAAGGGATGTACTTGCCCCCCGGATCTGCCGGTATGTGGCTGTCAAGGGGAACCCAAGCTGACGGTGATCACAAAACGGCCGGTGTATCCCGGTACGAATGAAGTGGATGCAAATCCGAGGGCCAGAAGTGCCAGGCTCAGGACAGCAGAGAGGCGATGACGAATGGCCGCGAATCCTATCATATCTATGGCGGGGGCAGGGCAAGCAGTAGCGGGGCAGGGGGAAAAGACGGCGCCACAATTGAAATATTCCGTTTTTCTTTTTGTGGCGTTTGTGTTGATGGCCGTGGCCATAACCTATGTGTGGTCGCATGTTCAGATGACAAAACTGGAATATCAGGTTGCCGAAGAGATGAGACGCAGGGAACAGATGCTGGAAGAGCAGCGAAAGCTGAAACTCGAGTACGCCACGCTCAAATCGCCTCAACGCATCGAGGCGATTGCAAAAAGTTCACTTAATTTATCCTATCCGGAAGGAGATCAGGTCATTTTTATCAGGGATACAGGAGCCGCGAAATGACCGGTGAAGAAAAAAAATGGCTGCGCGTCAGGATTGCCGCCCTGCTTGGCCTGTTCCTGGTTCTCTTTATCGCCCTTGTTACACGCGCTTATCAGATACAGGTTCTGAATGGACAGAGCCTCAAGGCCCGGGCGGACAGGCAGCACACCGCTACTTTGCGTGTCGAATCGGAAAGGGGCATTATTTTCGATCGTAACGGGGAAAAACTCGCGGCCAGCGTCATGTCCGACTCCGTTTGTGCGGATCCTTCGAAAATTGAAGACACCAAGGGAACCGCGGCGAAACTGGCCACCATTCTAAACGTCGACGGGAAGACCCTTTTGAAAAACATGTCCGGGGCAAAGAATTTCTGCTGGCTGGCGCGACGGATTACACCGGACCAGACCGAGCTGGTAGAAAAACTGGATTTGGAAGGCATCTTTATCATCAAAGAACCGAAACGCTTTTACCCCAATGGAGAACTGGCTGGTCATCTGATCGGCTTTGTCGGGATGGATGCCAATGGACTAGAAGGACTGGAATTCAGATTTGACGAAAATTTGAAGGGTCAACCGGAACAGTTGAGATGGACACGGGACGCCAAGGGAAAACGGCTCTATCCGCGCATTGATTCTGCGGTGGCCAAACAAAAGGGAAGCGTGAATCTGATCCTGACCATTGACAGCCGGATCCAGTATCTGGTCGAATCCCAATTGAAAGCAGCCGTTCAAAGCAAAGGCGCCAAAGGCGGCATGGCGGTGGTCATGGATCCAAAGACGGGCGAGATCCTGGCGCTGGCCAACGAAAAGAGTTTTGATCCCAACAACATTTCCAAAATCGGCGCCGCGGGAGGGAAGAACAGAGTTATTACGGACTGTTTCGATCCCGGTTCCACCTTCAAGCCTTTTCTTGCGGCAGCGGCCCTGGAGGAGGGTGTATACAAGGAAACGGATCAAATTTTTTGTGAAAATGGAAACTACGCCGTAGCCGATCGCGTGTTCCGTGAAGCCCAGCGGAAAAAGCACGGCTATCTGAGCTTTGCCGATATCATTAAATATTCGAGCAACATCGGCTCCGTAAAGATTTCCGAGCGCCTGGGGAAGGAAAAATTTTATGATTATATCACGCGCTTCGGTTTTGGACAGAAATCGGGTATCGATCTTCCCGGGGAAACCGCCGGCCTGCTCCGGCCGGTCCGGAACTGGACACGAGTAGATACCTCCACGGTCGCCTTCGGTCAGGGCGTGTCCGTCACAGCCATCCAACTCATATCGGCCCTCTCGGCTATCGCCAACCAGGGCGTGCTGATGAAGCCTTACATTGTGAGAGGTCTCGTTGACAAGCAGGGCCAGGTCATTAAGAAATTTGACCCGACGCCGGTGAGGCAGGTGATCTCGCCGCAGACGGCCAGGCGTATGACGACCCTGATGACGAGGGTTGTCAGCGATCCGGATGGGACGGGGAAAAATGCCCGCATCCAGAATGTGAATGTAGCCGGCAAAACGGGGACTTCGCAGAAATTCGATTTTGCCCGTCGCGCCTATTCTTCAGAGCGCGTCCGCACGTCTTTCATGGGATTTTTTCCGGCGGAAAATCCACAGGTGGCTATTCTCGTCGTCCTCGACGAGCCTCAGCGGGACAAGTGGGGCGGCGTCGCCTCCGCCCCGGTATTCAAAAATATTGCCGAGCAGATTCTTACATGCTTCAAAACGCACATCCGTGAAAACCCCGTTTATGAAGAAGACAATATCAACCGGGATGGGAAAATAAGGCAAGTTGCTGCCGGGCCGGCCATGGACCTCTGGAAAAATGAACAGAATCAATTCGATGAAAACATGATGCCGGATTTCCGTGGGCTGACGATTCGTCAGGCCCTCCGGAGGGCGAAAGAACTGGGGATTCAACTCCAGATCGCAGGCAACGGCTGGGCGGTCAGTCAGGCGCCTGCGCCCGGCGTCACGATCGGTGAGCCTCGGTATTGCAGGGTATCTTTCAGTACCGGTCAATAGGGAGGCCGGATGGATTTGACGATGCTTATGGAAGATATTCCCGTTCGGCGTTGGGTTGGCGCCCGGTCGGGCCCTGTCGCGTCCGTCTGTTATGATTCCAGAACATGTAAGCCGGACAGCCTTTTTGTGGCGGTTCCCGGCTTGCTGGCGGATGGACATGCCTACATTCCGGACGCGATCCGAAATGGCGCCCGTGTGATTGTCCATGAGCAATCAATGCCCGCAACACCGGATGTTCAATGGATTCAGGTTGCTGACAGCCGCCGCATCCTCGGGATGCTCGCACGCAACTTTTATGAGCATCCGTCGTCGCGGCTTTGCCTGTTGGGGGTCGTCGGGACGAACGGCAAGACCACCGTGACCTACCTGCTGGAATCCATACTCATGGCTGCGGGTTGCAGTGTCGGCGTTCTGGGAACCGTAAACTATCGCTTCAAGCAAAAGGTCACGGCGCCTCCCAATACCACGCCGGAATCCCTGGATATGCAGCGATTTCTTCGAGACATGGTTGACGCCGGCATCAGCCATGTCGTGGCGGAGGTTTCCTCACATGCCGTGGACCTGCGTCGGGTGGACGAATGCGATTTTGATCTGGGCATTTTTACCAACCTGTCTCAGGATCATCTGGACTACCATAAGACCATGGAACAGTACTTTGCCGCAAAGAAACGATTTTTTCAGGAAATCCTTCCTGCAAGCAAAAAGAAGATGTCATGCCGGATGGTGGTCAATGGGGATGATCCATGGGGACAGCGGCTGTTGCAGGAAGTCCGTCTGCCGCACATGACCTTCGGCATCGACACACCCTGTGATCTATCGGCCTTGGAGATTCACCTGACCCTTCAGGGGATTCGGGCAGAGCTTTGCTCTGCAGGCCGCCGATTCAATATTGTGTCGCCCCTGATCGGGCAATACAATCTCTATAATATTCTCGCGGCGGCGGCGGCGGCTCTAACACTGGGCATTTCCCCGGAAATGATCCAGGCGGGGATTGAACGTCTTGGCCAGGTGCCGGGGCGGATGGAAAAGGTCAGCGGGCCGGGCCAGCCGTCTGTCTTTGTGGATTACGCCCATACGGAAGATGCCCTTCGGCGCGTGCTGCAGAATGTGGCGGCGTTCAAACAGGGGCGCCTCATCACCCTGTTCGGTTGCGGGGGAGACCGGGACCGCGGGAAAAGACCCCTGATGGCGCAAGCCGCAGCTGAACTGAGTGATCTGGTGATTATCACCTCGGATAATCCACGCACGGAGGATCCCCTTGAAATCATCCGTCAGATTGAGGCCGGACTCGCCGGCGGGACCTTGAAGAAGGTTCTCCCTGCCGCGCTGGGGGCAGGGGATTGCAGCCGGTGCTACACCATTATCCCGGATCGGAACACGGCCATTGAGATGGTCATTGCCTGTGCCGGCCCTTCCGATCTTGTTGTGATCGCCGGGAAAGGGCATGAGGATTATCAGATACTTGGCAACAGGCGGATCTCCTTTGATGACCGTCTCCATGCCAGGGCAGCCTTGGCAAAAGGATCCAGGCAGAGGAACCCTTGAAAGAAAAAAAAGCGGCAGTCATGACAATCAGCGAGGTGTTGAGGGCTACCGGGGGGATCCTGACCAAGGGGGAGCCTGAGAAAACCTTTCAGGGCGTCTCCACCGATTCCCGGACGCTGCAAGAGGGGAACCTTTTCCTCTGCTTGAGCGGGGAAAATTTCGACGGTCATCGCTTCCTGGCCGCAGCCGCTGCTGCGGGGGCGGCAGGCTTTGTCATGCAGAAAGATGCCGGAGAGACCCTCATCGGGATGCAGAAAAATCTGCCTGTCATTCTTGTAGAGGATACACTGCAGGCTCTGGGGGAGATCGCCCGATTCTGGCGAAGAAAGTTGAATGTCCCGGTGATAGCCGTCACCGGGAGTTCCGGAAAGACCACGACCAAGGAAATGGTGTCCGGGATCCTGGGTCTTACGAAAAATGTCCTGAAGACAGAGGGGAATTTGAACAACCGGGTCGGCTTGCCGCTGACTCTGTTAAGGCTTGCCTCCCGGTATGATGTCGCCGTGGTGGAGATAGGCACCAACATGCCCGGGGAAATCGAATGCCTGACACGCATTGCCGAACCCGATATCGGACTTATTACGAATATCGGCGCCGCCCATCTGGAAAAATTGAAGTCTATGGCCGGCATCCGCGAGGAAAAATGGGCGCTTTTTGCGAATATGAGCCGGGACGGGATTGCCGTGATCAACCGCGATGACAAGTCCCTGGAATTTCTGGGCCGCCGGTGGCAGGGGAAGCAGATCTCGTTCGGATGGAAGCACGGGGCGGACGTTTCGGCCCGGGAGGTCTGGAAAGCGGGACCGGTTGGTATCGCATTTCGACTCAGAGCGGGGCAGGCGGAGTGGCCTGTTCAAATGCAGGTCAGTGGCGTGCACAATCTTTACAATGCCCTGGCGGCGGCGGCGGTGTCTCTTGCTTATGGCGCTGATCTGGCGCGCATCTGCCAGGGACTGGAATCTTTCCAGGGGGTTCCCGGACGTTTTGAAATCCAGACGCTGCAAAACGGCGCCCATGTGATCGACGATTCCTATAACGCCAATCCCGCTTCAGTGCGCGAGGCGCTGGAAACCCTGAAGGAACTGCGAGGCAACGCGGACAGCACGGTCATTCTGGGGGACATGCTGGAGTTGGGAAGCCAGGCCGCAGCGTGGCACCGGAAAACAGGACGTCATGTGGCCGAAACCGGGGTCAAAACCCTCTTTGTCATGGGAGACTATAGCCGGGACACGGCAGCCGGCGCCATGGAAAGCGGGATGGCGGCGGCCAGAATCCTTTTATTTGAAAGCCCCGAGCAGGCGCGGGATCAGCTTGAGTTTTCGCTGAAAACGGGAGATTGGGTGCTTGTCAAGGGATCCAGAAAGATGAAGATGGAGCGGATTGTCCGGATGATTGTCGAGATGTTTGGCATACGGGAGCGGGCCGCAACATGATCTATCATCTCTTATATCCGCTGCATACGACCTTCTCCTCCTTCAATGTATTTCGCTATATTACTTTCCGGACGATCTATGCCGCCATCACGGCCCTCGTGATCTGTTTTATCCTGGGGCCATGGATGATCCGGAAGCTCCAGTCCCTTAAAATGGGTCAGCCGATCCGGGAGGACGGGCCCAATTCGCATTTCTCCAAAGAGGGAACCCCGACCATGGGGGGGCTGTTGATCATCTTTGCCGCGGTCATTTCCACGTTTCTCTGGTCCAATCTTACGGTCGATTATGTCTGGATGATCATGATGGTTACGGTAGGCTTCGGCCTGATCGGTTTCATGGATGACTACCGCAAACTGTCCCATAAAAACAGCAAGGGTGTTTCGGGAAAAGCCAGGCTGATGATGGAAGTCGCCATCGCTTTTTTTGTCAGTCTGGTCCTGTATTACAAGGCCGGCGTCAGCTCCAGTATCACGATTCCGTTCTTCAAGACCGTCCTGCCGGATCTCGGATGGGGTTACGTGCTGCTTTCGACCTTTATTATCGTCGGGGCCGCCAACGCCGTGAATCTGACGGATGGGCTCGACGGCCTGGCAATCGGCCCGGCCATCACCTGCTTCATGACGTATCTGCTGTTTGCTTATTTTGCCGGCAATATAAAAATATCGGGCTATCTGCAGATTCCCTACGTGGCCGGAACGGGCGAGTTGGCAATCTTTTGCGGCGCCATGGTGGGCGCCGGGATTGGTTTTCTCTGGTATAACGCCTATCCCGCTCAGGTTTTTATGGGAGATACAGGATCCCTTCCCCTTGGAGCCGCTCTGGGCACCCTGGCCGTCATGACCAAACAGGAGATTCTTCTGGCCATTGTGGGCGGCATCTTTGTGCTGGAAACGGTTTCCGTCATCTTTCAGGTCGGCTGGTTTAAAATTTCCAATGGAAAACGGATTTTTCGCATGGCGCCCATTCACCATCATTTTGAACTCAAGGGATGGGCGGAGCCGAAAATTATCGTTCGTTTCTGGATCATCTCGATTTTGTTGGCCCTTGTCGCCATCAGCACTTTGAAATTGAGGTAGCCTTTTAAGGATGATGAATCTGTCTGGACAACGCATTCTGGTCATCGGACTGGGGAAAACCGGAACGGCAACGGCAAGGTTTCTTTCACTTCAGGGGGCCGATGTGGTGGTCACGGATGAAAAGGCTCCCTCCGAGGTTAAGGATGTCTTGAATCAGATGCATGGGGAGGGGGTGAAGTTCCAATTCCGTCCCTGCACGCCGGATATTTTGTCGGATGTGGAAATGGTTATTCCATCGCCGGGCGTTCCCCCCTTCCACCCGATGCTTGTGGAAGCAGTGCGCACAAGCAAGCCGGTTCTGAGTGAACTGGAACTGGCCTGCCGTTTTCTGAAGCGGCCGATGATTGCCATTACCGGCACCAACGGGAAAACGACCACGACGACCCTGATCGGAGAAATCCTGGCGAACTCAGGAATATCGGTATTTGTGGGCGGGAACATCGGAACGCCGCTGATCGACTATGTCGGCTCTCTTCAGCCAGACGACTATGTGGTCGTTGAAGTCAGCAGTTTTCAACTGCAGTGGATCCGAGACTTCCGTCCGGACGTTGCTGTTCTGCTGAATGTTACCGCTGACCACGTGGACTATCACGGGACGTTTGCAGAGTATCGCCGCGTCAAGGAACGGATTTTCAAGAACCAGACGACGCAGGACCTGGCCATCCTCAATGCGGACGACAACGACGCAGGAGCGCCATCACATAGGCCGGCTGCAAAGATTGCATATTTCAGTTCCTCCCGGCGACTTCCGCAGGGGATCTTTCTTGATGGCAGGCAAATAGTTTACCGCCCGCTTGCGGGTGAACCCGAGACATACCCCATGGACATGGTGAAAATCCCGGGCGTTCACAATATTGAGAATGTGATGGCCGCGGTGATGGCGGCAAGATGGGCTGGATGCAGTCGGGAAACGATTATCAAAACCGTCGGCCATTTTCGCGGCATCGCGCACCGGATCGAATATGCCGGTGATAAGAATGGCATTCTCTTTTATGACGATTCCAAAGCGACCAATGTGGGAGCGGTTCTGCGCGCCCTGGAATCCTTTTCCCGGCCTGTGGTACTCCTGATGGGAGGACGTGACAAACAGGGGGATTTCGAAATGTTGACCGCCATAGTTGAAAAGAGGGTCAAAACCCTGATTTTATTCGGCGAAGCGAGAGAGAAAATCAATGCGCTGTTAGGCGGTCTGGTCGAAACATATCAGGCGGCCACTCTGCGGGAGGCCATGACGCTGGCCTGGCGATCCGCTGCGTCCGGGGATGTGGTGTTGCTGGCGCCGGGTTGTGCGAGTTTTGATGAATTCAAGGATTATAAAGAACGTGGAGATGTCTTCAAACAATGGGCTGGAAATCTTTCCTGATGGATCATACTGCTGCTGAGGCAGAAAGACCGGATATCATGATCCTGGTGATCACGCTGATCCTCGTGACCATCGGCACGGCCATGATTTACAGTTCCAGTTCCATCCTGGCCATGGAAAGGTTTAAGGACACGCAGTTTTTTCTCAAGAAGCAACTCTTTTTTGTCTTGATCGGGATGGGCGCGATGGTGCTGTTGACCAAGCTGGATTATCACTGCTTGAAAAAGTGGGCCTACCCCGGCATTGTCGTTTCCATCATTCTGCTGCTGCTGATTTTTGTCCCTCATATGGGGATCCGGGCAGGCGGCGCCCGGCGGTGGCTGAACCTCGTCTTCTTTTCTTTTCAGGTGACGGAGCTGGTCAAGGTCTGCATCGTCCTTTTTCTGGCCCATTTTCTGAGCCGGAAAATCAATTACCTCAAGACCTTTTCCCGAGGTGTTCTGATACCGTTGCTGGTTACATTTTTCATTATCAGCCTGATTGTTTTGGAACCGGACTTCGGTACGGCCGTCATGGTTGCCATGATCCTCATGCTGATGCTCTTTCTGGCCGGATGCAGAATCACACATTTAGCCGGATTGACGGCCCTGCTTATTCCGGCGGCGGTCTGGATGATCATGTTCAAGAGCTATCGTGTTGACCGGCTCAAGGTTTTTCTGAATCCCTGGAATGACCCCGGTAACAAGGGTTTCCAGATTATTCAATCGCTGCTCTCCTTCGGGTCCGGCGGCGCTTTTGGCGTAGGGGTCGGCGACGGAATGCAGAAACTCTTTTATCTGCCTGAACCCCATACGGATTTTATCCTGTCGGTCATCGCCGAGGAGACCGGTTTTGTCGGTGTGGCGGCGGTCATTTTTCTTTTTGCGACCCTTGTCATCCGTGGTTTCATGGTTGCCTTCCGGGCTCCCGATCTCTTCGGGACCTTGCTGGCCGCCGGCCTCACCATGGTACTGGCCATGGGGGCGTTTATCAATATTGCCGGCGTGATGGGGCTGATTCCCCTGAAAGGATTGACCCTGCCATTCCTCAGTTACGGGGGGACATCGCTGGTCATGAGTCTGGTGGCCGTGGGGATTTTGTTGAATATCTCTTCCCATGTGCGCACCTGAGAGAAAGGAAAGATCGGTAAAAAATGTGAATGTGATCATCGCCGGAGGCGGGACGGGAGGCCATCTCTTTCCCGGGATTGCAATCGCGGAGGAATTTTTGCGACGGAATCGGGGTGACCGGATTTTGTTTGTGGGAACCAATAAGGGCATTGAAAAGAGAGTTCTGGGGGACTTGGGTTTTTCGCTGCAGACCATAGATGTTGAAGGCATCAAGGGGAAGGGATGGATGAAATCACTGGCGGCCGTATTGCTCATCCCGATGAGCCTGATCCAGTCTTTCCGGATTATCCGGGGATTCTCCCCGGAGCTCGTCATCGGGGTCGGCGGATATGCATCGGGCCCGGTCGTCTTGGCCGCTTGCCTGATGGGAATCAGGACGGCCATCGCCGAGCAGAACGCGCTGCCGGGGCTGACCAACCGTATCCTGGGCAAGATGGTTGACCGGGTCTTTGTCAGCTTCGCGCAGACCGGGCGGTGGTTCCATTCCCGTAAAGTCATGGTGTCGGGAAATCCAATCCGACAGGGGTTTGCAGCAGAAATGAAACAACCAAAAGAGCCCAATCGCCCGTTTACCCTGCTTGTCTTTGGGGGAAGCCAGGGGGCCCATGCCATCAACCGGGCCATGCTGGAGGCTCTGGACGACCTGGAGCCGTTGAGGGATCGTATGCGCATTCTCCATCAGACGGGAAGCAAAGACCGGGATGCGGTTGCCAATACCTATCGGACAAAGGGCGCCAAGGCGGAGGTGCTGCCCTTCATCACGGATATGGCGGCTGCCTATCAAACGGCCGATCTGCTGGTCTGCCGGGCCGGCGCCACCTCCATTGCCGAAATCACAGCAGCGGGGAAGGCGGCCATTCTGATCCCCTTCCCCGCTGCGGTGGAAGATCATCAGACCAAAAATGCGGAAGTGCTCGTGCAAGCAGGTGCGGCAGAAATGATTCATGAAAAAGAGCTGACCGGCACCCGGCTGGCCGCGACGATCAGGCGGTATTATGAAAGCCCTCAACTTCTTCGGGAGATGGAAATCAGGTCAGCCGGGCAGGGAAATGTCCGGGCTGCGGCGGACATCGTGGATGCCTGCCTGGTACTGGTTCAGCAGAGGGACAACAGGAATGGGTGAGACGCATGGCTAAGGCAAAGCGAACCGACGCGATGCAGCGGAAAATCAGAAAAATTCATTTTGTCGGGATCGGCGGCATCGGGATGAGCGGCATTGCCGAAGTACTGCTCAACCTGGGCTATGTCATCACCGGATCCGATCTCCATCCCTCCGATATTACGCAGCGACTGGCTTCGCTCGGCGCCAAAATTTGTCAGGGCCACGAGGCGTCTCATATCGGCGATGCCGATGTGGTGGTGATCTCCACGGCGGTGAAGGCGGATAATGCCGAGGTCCTGGAAGCTCACGAACGGAATATTCCCGTCATTCCCCGCGCGGAAATGCTGGCCGAACTGCTGAAAATGAAATTTTCCGTCGCCGTGTCCGGCAATCACGGAACAACGGCCACGACCTCCATGATCTCCACGGTTCTGGCCCCCGGTGGATTCGATCCCACC